>OCTW011561612.1_pt1 | contig 14621 bp, 11 predicted proteins | sample 1539671 | NCBI WGS metagenome assembly OCTW01 (sample SAMN02144230, study PRJEB22623) | gut metagenome | biome: sheep rumen | host: Ovis aries | place: New Zealand
CGCAGCGTCCGGGTGAAGATCAACCATTCCCTGCTGGCCAAGCCGGGAACCAGAAAAGAGAACATCCGGGAAATTTTCTCCCATCCCCAGGCCATCGCCCAGTGTGAGGAATATCTGAAGAAATTCCCGGGGGCGGTGGTGACCGAGGTGGAGAATACGGCGGTAGCGGCAAAAAAAGTCGCCGAAAGCGATCGGCCGGATGTCGCCGCCATCGGCTCCGAGATCAACGGGGAGCTGTACGGGCTGCGCACCCTGGAGAGCGAGATTCAGGACAACGGAAACAATTACACCCGGTTCATCTGTATTTCCCGGGAACTGGAAATCTACCCGGGCGCTGACCGCACCAGCATCATGCTGGTGGTGGGCCATACACCGGGCTGCCTGTACCAGGTGCTGTCCCACTTCAACGCCATGGGCATCAACCTGCTGAAGCTGGAGTCCCGGCCGATCCCGTCCAGCAACTTCGAGTTCATGTTCTACTTCGACATCGAAGAGCCGGTGTACGCAGACGAGTTCCCGCGGCTCATGAACCAGCTGGAGCAGATGAGTGTGGACTTCCGGTATCTGGGAAGCTATTCGGAGCTGGCTTAGGCCGGCCGAAAAAAGGCAAGGCCGGCCGGAAAAGTCGAGGCCGGCCGTGAAAGGCGGGGCCGGCCGTGAAAGGAGAAATCAAGATGAAAATACTGGTCATTAACGGGCCGAACATCAACATGCTGGGAATCCGGGAGCCGGACATCTACGGGAAAGAAGATTTCGCAGAGCTGCTCCGCCGTACGAAAAAGACAGGAGAAGAGCTGGGTTTTGAAACGGAGTTCTATCAATCCAATCATGAGGGGGACCTGGTGGACCGCATTCAGGAAGCTTATGGGAATACGGACGGTATTGTCATCAACCCGGGAGCATACACCCACACCAGTGTTGCAATCCTGGATGCTGTGAAAGCGGTGGGCATTCCAACTGTGGAGGTTCATATCTCCGACGTCTCCCGCAGGGAGGCTTTCCGTCAGACTTCATACATACGAAAGGCGGCCATCGCCACTGTAATGGGGAAGGGTATTGACGGATACGGCGAGGCCCTGAAGATTCTGAATGATTATCTGGAAACGATGAAATAGGCTGCGCCGTGTGTGTTGACGTTCCCTGTTTTCGGGGAATCGTATACAATCATCACGATTCTACCGATCTCCGGCGGGGGTTTCGGCACTTGGGGGCTGTATACTGAATGCAAACAGTGCGGAAACGGGCATTTCGGCCGGATCCGCACCCAATCGACCGGGTCCAAGGGTGCGAATCTGGAAGAAAAACTTGATTAATATATTACTGCTCCTTCCGATGGTGCGATATTAGCAAAAACGGAAAATTCGCACCTGGCTCGGCGGGCAGATTGTATACGTTTCGGATACGTTAGACAAAAAATAACCCGGCTTCCGGTCGGCCATTCCGGTGACATCTGCAGTCGGACTGGAAAACGGACGAGAAAGCCGGTAGTGTATTCTGCGGCCGCATTTTGAGTAAAATAATTACGTAGAGAAAAGTTTGCGGCCAGACAGTGAGCTGCGAAATTGAAGATTTTCCTGTATCCGCACCCCGTGAAATCGTGTCGCCCCTGTTCTTGGACTGAATCAGCCGAAAGGGGGTGCGAAATTTGAGAAAATCGGATTATCGCACCCGCCCGGCCGACCGTACCCGCCTTTTCCGGCCGCCATCGGTTATCCGATCGCACCAATCGCCCGGCCGTACACTCCTTTTCCGACCGCCGCACCAATCCGGCTGCGCCCGACCTTTGGGTTACGAAAAAAACACAGGCTGCGCCCCGGGCGCAGCCTGTGTTTTTTCTACTTCTCTGTTCCGAAGACCTGCTGACAAAGCCGGCACGCAGTCGCCGTAACCGCCAGACCGCCCTCGGCGGTCTCTTTCAACGCCGCCGGCATGGAGTCGCCGACTTTTTTCATGGCCAGGATTGCTTCGTCCCCCGGGATGGCGCTGCGGATTCCGGCCAGTGCGATTTCCGCAGCAGTGTAGGCGCCGGTGACGCCGCCCGCATTCCGCTTGATGCACGGGATTTCCACCAGACCGGCTACCGGGTCGCAGACCAGTCCGAGAATATTCTTCAGTGCAATGGCCACTGCCGAATCGATCATGGCCGGGCTGCCTCCCGCCAGTTCCACGATTGCTCCCGCCGCCATGGCGGAAGCAGATCCGCATTCTGCCTGACAGCCGCCGGAGGCTCCCGCCAGGGAGGCGTTTTTTCCGATCACCATTCCGATGGCGGAGGCGGTGAAAAGCGACATGATGCAGTCCCGTTCCGAAGAGCCGTATTCCTCCTGCATGGTGATCACCGCTGCCGGTACGATACCGCAGCTTCCGGCCGTCGGCGCCGCTACAATCCGTCCCATGGCGGCGTTCAGCTCCGATACCGCCAGAGCCCGGTACATGGCACTGCCGATGAAGGAGCCGGTCAGATTCTTCCCGGACTTCACATAGGCGGCCATCTTCGCCGCATCACCGCCGGTGAGGCCGCTGGCGCTTCTCAGATCCGGGTCCAGTCCGGAATCCACCGCTTCCCGCATGACCTGGTAGTCATCGGCCATCTGCTGATAAACATCTTCTTCCGTCCGCTCCAGCTGTGCAGCCTGGTCCTTCAGTACCAGTTCTGACAGCTTGCAGCCGGCATCCTCGGCGGCCTTCAGGATCGCCGCCAGAGAGTCATATTTCAATTCCATCGATTTCCTCCTGTCAAGACTTTGGTTCCCTGTTTCCCGCTGCGGCCGTTATGAGATCGGCAGCATCGCCGTACAGGTTGTAATCTCCGGGTCCCGCTCCAGCTCTTCTTTCAGTACCGGAAGTTCGCAGTCGATCTTGCTGTCGATCTCGATCGTCATGACCGCCACGCCTCCCTTTTCCTGACGGGCCAGGTGGAAACTGCAGATGTTCGCCCCGTGGGCGGAGAGCAGTTCCGTCACCGTGGCGATGACCCCCGGTGTGTCCCGGTGCAGAACGATCAGCGTCAGATACTGGCCGCTGAGGGATACCGGCATACCGTTTATATAGTCCACCCGGATATTGCCGCCGCCGATGCTGCTGCCCTGCAGCGTCACCGAATTTCCCGCTTCGTCCGTCAGCGTGATGCGGGCCGTATTCGGGTGGGCATTCTCCAATTCCGCTGTGGTAATGGAAATATCGATGCCCCGCTCGGCAGCAATTTCCATGGAATGGCGCAGATCCGGATTGTCCGGTGTCATGTCCATGATGCCGGCGATCACGGCCTTGTCTGTGCCGTGTCCCTTGTAGGTTTTGGCAAAAGAACCGTGGAAAACGATCTCCGCCGACCGTGGCTCTGTGCCCAGAAGCCGCCGGGTGATCAGTCCCAGACGGGCCGCCCCGGCAGTGTGGGAACTGGACGGACCGATCATGACCGGCCCCAGGATGTCGAATACATTCATTATCTTACCTCCATTTATCCTCCTCAGGATCCTGCGAGAATTTTAACATGGGTGTATATGGGAATCAATGGCGGAACGGTTCGTCCCGTTGGGTTTTGTCGACAAAAAATAAACGCCGCCGGTCGTCACGATTTCTGCCCCGGCATTCTGTCCGGGAAGACAAAAATACGTTTGGATATCAAGGGAATGAAACAGTAATTCAAGGGGCTTCTGTTCATTTTTGGAAACATGCGAAAGAGGGTTTACAAAGCAGAATAGAAATGTTAATTTGTTGTCAGATTCCGATGTATAATGTATACTTCGGAGCGGTTGCGGGTATAGAGTCTATCGTCTGCGGTGGCAGAAGGTATCGTCTGAGTCATGAGAGAGGGTTTGAAATGAAGGCTGATGAGAGTATTCTGGGTCTGCGTCACCAGGTGATTTATGAGGTAGCGAAGCTGGCTTTTGAGGGACAACTGGAGAAGGCGGAGTATCTTCCGGAGAAGATCATTCCGGGTACGCTGCCTCACTACAGATGTTGTGTATACAAGGAAAGGGAGATCGTCAGACGGCGGGTTCGTCTCTCCCTGGGGAAGACGGAGTCCGAAGTTGACACGGGGAATATCATGCAGGTCATTGAACCGGCCTGTGCGGACTGTCCGATCTCCAGCTATTCTGTTACAGATAACTGCAGAAGCTGTCTGGGGAAGGCATGTCTCCGCTCCTGCAAGTTCGGTGCGATCCAGGCCGGTCCTCATCGCTCCGTCATCGATGCCACCAAGTGCAAGGAGTGCGGCCAGTGTGCGAAGGCCTGCCCGTACAACGCCATTGTTCATCTGGAGCGGCCGTGCAAGAAGAGCTGCCCGGTGGACGCCATCAGCTATGACGAACAGGGCCTGTCCCGCATCGACGAAGAGAAGTGCATCCGCTGCGGCCGCTGCATGCACCACTGCCCGTTCGGCGCTATTGGCACCATTGACTCCATCGTGCCGGTCATCGAAGCACTGAAGTCCGGAAAGGAAGTTTACGCCATGGCGGCGCCGGCCATCGAAGGACAGTACGGTCCGGAAATCGGCATGGGCAGCTGGCGCAAGGCTTTGAAAGAGGTGGGATTCACTGATTTCTTCGAAGTGGGTCTGGGGGGCGACCTGACCACTTCTGCCGAAGCAGAGGAATGGTACGAAGCATACCAGAAAGGCGAGATGCGCACCACTTCCTGCTGCCCGGCTTTCGTCAATATGATCCGCATGCATTACCCGAAGCTGGATCAGTATGTTTCCACAGCGGTCAGTCCGATGTGTGAGCTGAGCCGCATGATCAAGGCCCAGCACCCCGGCGCCGTCACCGTTTTCATTGGACCGTGCATTGCAAAAAAATCCGAAATCAAAGACCAGAAGATTCCGGGCAATGCGGATTACGCCCTGCTGTATGAGGAAATCGAGGCGATCCTGAAGGCAAAGGAAGTGGAGCTCACCCCGGTAGAAGACAATTATCAGCTGGCAAGCATCTTTGGAAAAAAATACGCCACCAGCGGCGGCGTGGCGGCGGCAGTGCTCCAGTATCTGGACGAAACCGGCCGGGGCGGAAACTATAAGGTGGAGCGTCCGAGCGGCGGCACCGAACTGCGCAAGACCCTGACCATGGCATCCTTCGGCCGGCTGAATGCGGATTTTGTGGAAGGAATGGCCTGCGAGGGCGGCTGCTTCAACGGTCCGGCCAGCAAGGTTTCCGGACCGGTGGCCATGAAAAACCGGAAGGCCCTGTTGGAGAAGGCCGACGACCGGAAGATCACCGAAAACCTGAAGAACTACGATCTGGACAGCTTCCCGCGGTACCGGTAGGGACGGTTGCGCGGCCTGGTGGTGCGAAAATTCGATTTTTCAAGATTTCGCACCTGATTTCGGCCTGTTCAGTCGAAAATCGGAGACGACACGGTTTCTCAGGGTGCGGAAACAGGAAAATCCTTATTTCCGCACATTGCTCCCCGCACGCCAAATTCTAACATCGTAGTTATTCTACTCAAACCACAAGCATCATACACAGTCACCGGCTTTTCCGTTCATTCTAAGGCATGTCACAGTTGTCCCAGGAGTGACCGATCGAAAGCCGGGTTATTTTTTGTCCAGCGCATCCGAATTGTATACAATTTTCCGTCCTGATCGGGTGCGAAAATCCGCTTTATCCGCATATCGCACCTTCGGGGAAGGCTGGAAAAGATTAATCGGGTTTTTCTTTTGTTTTCGCACCTTCTGCATCGGGTTTTGCCTGCGAAAAAGGACTAAAAGGACAAATCCGCACCTTTTTCATACAGTATACACGCCATACACGCCAAACCGTGTCCAGCGCCCCGGCCGGCAGTTCGCCCGGCCGCCGCCATTTCCCAGAATCGGTCCGCCGGAGCTATAGCCCGAACACCCGGCGGATGCTGCTGTAGTGGTTGAAGATGCCCTGTTCGCCCAGTGCACGGATCTCCTCCGGGGTGGCCAGGCGGAACTCTTCGACCTCTTCTTCCTGGACGGTGACATCGGATTCGTCGAAGTCCAGTTCGAAGCGGTAGACGTCGACGAAATAGTTGTTTTTCTCTTCGTGGTTGTCCCGCCGGTAGGTGAAGGCGAGATCGCCTTTTGCCGATGTGACATCCAGGCCGGTCTCCTCCCGGACCTCCCGGATCACGGCCTCCCGGGACGTTTCTCCGGCAAGGACGCCGCCGCCGGAAACTTCCCACCAGCCGGCGCCCCAGGATTTTGTGAGTTTTCGCCGGGTGATGAGGAAGCGGCCGTCGGGACGCATGATTGCCGCCTGGACGGTCAGGTGGAATTCGTCGTCTTTCATATTCCAGTCGTCCCGGACCATGGTACGGCCTGTGGGCTGTTTGTTTTCGTCGTAGATATCCCAGAGTTCCATTATTTCTCCTGTCTGTTGTTTGGTGATGTGTTCTGCGTGTTCTGTGGTAACGGTCTCACCGCCGGGCCGGCGGCAGTTTCCCGGCGTTTTACATCCGACTTCACGATCTGGTAGACCGCTGAGAAGAAGGGCACGAAGAAGAGCATGCCCAGAACGCCGAAGACGCCGCCGCCGATGGTGACGGCGGCCAGCACCCAGATGCCCGGAAGCCCGATGGAGGATCCCACGATCCGGGGGTAGGTGACGTTGTTGTCGACCTGCTGGATGATGACGAAGAAGATCAGGAATATCAGTGCCTTCATGGGGGAATCGGCGAAGATCAGCACGGCGCCGGCAGCGGCCCCCACCAGGGCACCGACAATCGGGACGAGTGCCGTCAGGGCGATGATCAGTGCAATGGTTACGGCGTTCGGCATGCGCAGGATCAGCATGCCGGCGCAGCACATGATCCCCAGGACACAGGCATCCTTCACCTGTCCCACGATGAAGTTGTGGTAACTTTCGTTGAAGATGCCCAATATGCGGAACAGTTTTTCACTGAAGCGGGGGAACCAGGCTCTGAGCAGGCGGGAGATCTGAGCGGCCAGCCGCTCCTTGCCTGCCAGGATGTAGATTGCGAAGAACAGTCCGACGCCCAGGGTTCCCAGGAGGGACAGGGCCTGTTTCGCTGCCCGGATCAGTCCCTGATTCAGGCCGGAGGAGCCGTTGGTCAGGAATTTTCCTACTTTCTCGGCAACCTGCTCCGGGTGGACGGTCAGCAGGGGCAGGACATTGTCCCGGATGTAGGTTCCCGCACTGCGGGTTGCGCTGCTGCCGTCCAGGAATGCGGCCAGCTGTTCCAGCAGGATTCCCAGTCTGGTGACAATATGACCCAGGCTTCCGGTAAGGCGGGGAATCATGATTCCCATGGCTGCGGTGATGATGGCCAGCAGGGTCAGGAATGCCAGCAGAATGCAGATTCCCCGGCGGAAGCGCAGGGCCCGCTCGCTGTGGAACAGACGGCTGTACTGTCTTTCGAACCAACTCATGAGGATGTTTACCGCATAGGCGATGAAGCATCCCGCCAGAAGCGGTGTCACCGCCGAGAAGAACACTCCTGCCAGTTTCTCGATTCCCGCCCAGTAGTGTACCGCCAGGTAGACCAGGAACGCCAGCAGTGCCAGAGGGAAATATTGTCTGATCTGTTTTTTCATTTAGGCGTCCTCACCGAAGAAGCGGCGGATCTCGATCTTCGCGTTTTCCTCTGAATCAGAGCCGTGGATGATGTTGCGGGTGGTGGATTCTGCGAAATCGCCCCGGATAGTTCCCGGTTCTGCGTCCTGGTATTTCGTTTTCCCCATCAGTTTCCGCATGCCGGAAATGGCATATTTTCCTTCCACGATCATGGCCACCACCGGTCCGGATGTCATGTATTCCAGGGTTTCCGGAAACCAGGGCTGATCGGCGATATGAGCGTAGTGCTCCCGCAGGATCGGTTCATCCAGCATCATCATTTTCATGGCAGTGATGCGGAAGCCCTTCTGCTCGATGCGGTGGATGACTTCTCCCATAAGTCCCCGGTTCACACAATCCGGCTTCAGCATAATATACGTACGTTCCATTCCCATTCCGATACCTCCATTGTTATTCGCATGTTTTTCGCAGCGGAAGAATTTCCGCCGCCGGAAATCGTTCCTGTTCTGCTTCTTCCCCTCAGGCGCTTTCTTCTCCCGACAGCATCACTGCGGCTGCCCGGGCGGCGGATGCCGCATCTTCAGTATAACAGTCCGCACCGATTTCGTCACAGTATTCCTGGGTCACCGGCGCTCCGCCCACCAGGATTTTCACATTGTCCAGCCGGTGGTCCGCCCGGACCAGCCGGACCACTTGACGCATTTCATCCATGCTGGTGGTGAGCAGGGCGGAGCATCCGATGATGTCCGCATGGTGATCCACCGCTGCTTGGACAAAGGATTCCGCCGGAACGTCCGTCCCCAGGTCCACCACGTGGAGGCCCTGGCCTTCCATCATGATCTTCACCAGATTCTTCCCGATGTCGTGCAGATCCCCTTTCACGGTGCCGAGACACACGGTTCCGGCCGGACGGTTGTCCGTATCTTCCGAAGCCCCCGCCGCCAGACGAGGCTTCAGGAGTTCGGTGGCTGCGTTCATGCAGCGGGCCGCCATGAGCATTTCCGGAACGAACACCCGGCCGCAGGAAAAGTCTTCGCCCACGGCGGTCATGCCGGCCACCAGCCCGTCACTGAGGATGGAACGGGGATCGACGCCGGCGTCCAGGGCGCGGGCGGTCAGAGCGGTCACCCGCTTTTTTTTGCCCTCCCGGAGCGCCGAAGCGATCTCCTTGAGGTATTCCTCCGGGGTCAGAGCATGCTTCCCCCGGGCAGGTTCTGATGCCGGGGCATCCGCCGGAGCTGCCGGTACATTCCCGGCGCCTGGAAGAGGCACGGACCGGCGGCGCCGGGCCGGAAGGGGCGCTGTCGTATGAGGGAAGTGCAGGGAACGGTTGTATTCTTCAATGGTCTCGTCAATGACCGGATCCACCTGGGGATACACCGCACCCGGAACACCATAGGTGATGGAAGGAATGAAATGGCCCAGAGGGCAGCAAGTTTCCAGGGTGCGGGACACGTAGGAACGGATCTCCTCCGGCGAAGCATCCTGCCGGTCCACGGCCGCACCGATGCCGCCCATGAACACCATGGAACCCCGCATGCGGCGGAGCTGGGTCGGGATGTCGTTCTCCGGCAGTGCTCCCTGCCACACCTGAATGCCGATTTCTGCCATGTCATCCAGAATCGGCACCAGATAGGAGTCCGAGTGGTGGATGGTGATGACCCCCCGGGAGCGGATGTATCCATAAAAAGTCCGGTAAGGTTCCTTGAAAAATTCCCGCCACATTTCCGGCCGGAAGAACAGTGCATCCTTTGCCCCCCAGTCGTCATGGGACAGGATGGCATCCGGATGAAGCCCGTCGATCAGCATCTTCACATACCGGAGCCGGTACTGCAGGATATAGTCGATCAGTTCATGCATCTCCCGGGGATATTCGTACAGATATGTCAGTACATCGGTGAAGGGAATCAGGAAGTGGCACTGTTCGAAAATGCCGGTGCCCATGAAGCCGGTGACCAGTTTCTCGCCCCGGGGATCCATGGCCCGGGCTTTCTCCCGGCAGGCTTCCCAGTCTCCGCCGGCACAGACGGACAGATCCGGTGCCTTCGCAAATTCCCGCCAGCGGGTGATATCCTTCACCACCTTGGTCTCCTCGGTGACGTGAGGCATGGCCCCCGGCGCATCCTCCGGGAAGTCGATGACCGTTCCCCAGCGGTCCCGGCTCACGGAGCCCCGCACCCGGTTGCCCCGCAGGTACGTGTTGATCGGGTCGTACATGACCATATTCAATGCTTCATACTGCCGGAGAATGCGGTCCGGCCTTCCGTCCTTCTTCAGAAGTTCGAGGAAAAGTTCCTTCGGTGTCATCATTTTCTTTCGTGTTTCCTTTCAGCAACAAAAAAATTACAGGGCAGGCGGCCGCTCCCCCGGCTTCCCGCTCAGCAGGTCAGGATGCAGGATGTATAGGTGATCGTTCCGGCACCGTAATCATAGGGCATGCCGGAGTCCCGGCACACATCGTTGATCACCAGACCGCAGGCTTCCATGGAGGGAAACATCCGGTCCGGAAACCGGCAGGGCCGGTCCGGGTAGGTACACTGCTGACAGATCGTGCAGGAGCCGGCTGCCATGGGCAGGCAGTCCGGGTACAGGATCCGGGCCTGGCGGGAGAGAGTGTGGAACCGGTCCTTGTGAATCTGTTCCGCCCGGAGCATGGTCTTCACGTCGAAATTATCCCGGAGGGTCCGGGTGGTCTGGAGCAGGATGCCGCCGGTATATTTCCGGATCCGGCGGCGGATTGCTTCCAGCGATCCGCAGGCCGGCGGGCAGCTCCAGCATTTTCCGTACCTGCGGCAGGTGTTGTCCGCACACATATCCCGTACCTCCTGCCGGAGCACCAGCGCCTCGATATTCAGTTCCCCGCTGTGTTCGAATCCGGCCTGTTCCGCCAGCTGCAGCAGCTTCTGATGGTCCAATATGTGCCTCCGATCTCGCTTCGCATTTCCGGCAGAAGAGAGACAAGTCTTGCAACCGGTTTCGGCGATGTAGTAGAATAATATATTAGTCAGGTACAGTAAATCATGGAATAGTTAGTGTGATACACCAATTATTACGATTATAGGAAAGGATTTTTTGCATGTCAAGCGCATGGGTCACACAGAACGGGACAGAAACGGAACTCACGATCTGGCCGGGGGAAAATCTGCTGGAAGCGCTGCGCCGGGGCGGATTCTTCGTGAATGCCGTCTGCGGCGGGAAGGGGACCTGCGGAAAGTGCCGGGTGATTCTGGAAGGGAAGGACGCTGCCCGGGAATCGGTGCTCGCCTGTCAGACGGTTTTCTCGGATTCGATCCGCCGGATCCTTCTGCCGGAGGATGACAGTGATTCCATGGATGTGGAAACCGGCGGAAGAGAAGGCGGTTCGCCGGTGATTCCCCTGCCCCGGCGGAAGAAGGAGGGCGGGACCGAAGAACAGTACGGTGTCTGTGTGGACCTGGGCACCACCACAGTGGTGACGGAACTCTATTCCCTGACGGAGGGACGGCAGGCCGGACAGCGCAGCGGCCGGAACCGGCAGTCGGTTTACGGGGCGGACGTTATCTCCCGGATTCAGTATATTCAGGAGCACGAAGACGGGTTAGAAGAGCTGACCGTTTGCATCCGGCGGCAGATTTTCGATATGATGCGGGAGATCTGCCGGGAAGCGGAGATCCCGGAAGACCGGGTCACGGAGATGAGCCTGGCGGGGAATACGATCATGCAGCATATCTTCGCCGGCCTTTCTCCGGTGAGCATTGCATCGGCGCCGTTCCGTCCGGAGACATTGTTTCTGGACGGAACGGCGCTGGATGGGGGAAGCTGGGATCTGCCGGCGGAGAACCCGGTCTGCTGGCCCGGGCTTACGGTCCGGCTCGCTCCCTGTGCCTCCGGATATGTGGGCGGGGACATTGTGGCCGGTCTTCTGGCAGCGGATGCCCGGAAGCAGCCGGGCCGGTATCTGTTTCTGGATGTGGGAACCAATGGGGAAATGGCGCTGGGGGGACAGACCGGACTGGTATGCTGTTCGGTCGCTTCCGGTCCGGCCTTCGAAGGCGGGGAGCTCACCTGCGGCATGACCAGTACCGCCGGGGCGGTGAACCGGGTTGTGCTGACTGCGGACGGAGGGGACATCGTCTTCGACACCATCCGGGGCGAGCCGCCGAAGGGGATCTGCGGTTCGGGACTGATCGATCTTCTGGCGGTGCTGCTTCGGACAGGCATCGTGAACGCCGGGGGCCGGCTGCTGCCTCCGGAGGATGCCCGGGCCGGGGGTGCACCGGAACCGCTGTGCCGCCGCCTCACGGAAGATGAGAACGGTAACGGCGCATTCTGGCTGGATGCGGGTCACCGGGTGGGCCTGACCGCCGGGGATGTGCGGAAACTGCAGCTGGCCAAGGCGGCGATCATGGCGGGGATCCGGGTGATGATGCGGACTGTACGGGCCCGGGAACAGGACATCCGGCAGATGTACATCGCCGGGGGATTCGGCCGTCATCTGAATCCGGATTCCGCCTGCGCAGTCGGGATGATTCCGGAAGGGCTCAGAGACCGCATCACCTATCTGGGGAACGCCTCTCTGGAAGGGGCCCGGAAAGCGCTGCTGGAGGAAGGAGGCCGGATTCAGCTCATGAGCATCGCCCGGCAGTGTCACTACCTGGAACTGTCGGGGAATGCCGCATTTAATGAGGAATATATGGAACAGATGTCGTTCGGAAAGGAAGAATAACCATGGAACTATACAGCCCGTATCTATTGGACGGGGCTACCGGCACCCAGCTTCAGCTGAGGGGGTATGACGGCCGCGAATGCACGGAGAAATGGGTGCTGGAGCATCCCGGAGAATTGAAGGCACTCCAGAAGGAATATCTCCAGGCCGGAAGCCGGATCCTCTTCACGCCGACTTTCGGTGCGAACCGGGTGAAGCTGGAGGAGAACGGAATTTTCAACCAGGTGGAAGAATATAACCGGCGTCTGGCGGCTCTCACCAGGGAAACAGCCGAAGGCCGGGCGCTGGTAGCCGGGGATATGGCGCCCACCGGGAAATTCCTGGCGCCTCTGGGGGACATGTCCTTCGAAGATCTGACAGAAGTGTACCGGGAGCAGGCGGCGGCTCTGGAAGAAGCCGGTGTGGACCTCTTCATTGTGGAAACGCTGATGACGGTATCCGACGCCCGGGCCGCACTTCTGGCCATCCGGGAAGTCAGCCGGAAACCGGTGATCATCTCTTTCACCTGTGACGAGTCGGGACAGACGCTGATGGGGTCGGACGTGACCGCCCTGGTGACGATCTTCCAGGGCATGGGCGTGGATGCGTTCGGCCTGAACTGTTCCGTGGGGCCGGGTGAGCTGCTGAAACAATTCCGGCGCATGCGCCCCTATGCGGAGGTGCCGCTTATGGCCAAGCCGAATGCGGGGATGCCGAAAATCCGGGATGGAAAGACCGTCTATGAATGCGATCCGGAGGAATTCACGGCACACATAGAGGAAATGGCTCAGGCGGGGGTGGCCCTGTTCGGCGGATGCTGCGGCACTTCGCCGGACCACATCGCCCGGATCCGGGAGAAGCTGGAGGGCGTGATGCCGGCGAAACCTCTGCCCTGGGCGCTGGACGGGAAGCTGCCTCTGGCGACAGAGAAGCAGGTATTCCCTGTGGATCCGGATGTCCCGGTGCCTGCGCCGATCCCTGCGGGACCGGACCTGGCGGAACAGCTGGAGGATGAGATGGAGTCCGACATGCCTCTGGTGTCTGTGGCGGTATCCTCGAAAATCGATGCGGAGTATCTGGCAGACTGCCAGGGCGGTATCACGAAACCTCTCTGTCTGACGTCGGAGGATGCCGGGGTTCTGGAAGCGGCTCTTCGGGTGTACCAGGGCCGGGCCATGTACGACGGAAATCTGCCGGAGGAGACACTGCGTCCGCTGGCGGAGAAATATGGATTGATCTATTAAGGAAGGAGAATATATGACAAAGGATTTCAGATGGTTCGATCCCACAGAACTGGTCTTCGGACCGGGGAAATTGAATACGCTGCACACGCTGGAAATGCCGGGGAAGAAAGCGCTGCTGGTGATTTCTGACGGGAAGTCCGCCCGGGCGAACGGGTCTCTGGCCCGGACAGAGGAACAGCTTAGGATGGCCGGCGTGGAAGTGGTGCTGTTCGACCGGGTGGGACCGAACCCGGAGAAACCGGTGGTGGAAGCCGGTGCCCGGCTGGCCCGGGCGCAGGGATGCGACATGGTGGTGGCGCTGGGAGGCGGTTCCGTCATGGATGCGGCGAAGGTCATGGCGGCATTCGCTGTCATGCCGGGGGACGACCTGTGGGATTATGCGCCGGGTGCCACCGGCCGCCGGAAACCCCTGGACATTCCGTCCCTTCCGACGATCATGATCACCACTTCCGCCGGCACCGGATCCGAGGTGGACAGCTGGGGTGTCATCACCAATCCCAAGACCCGGGAAAAGGTGGGGATCGGCCGGGTCCGTCACATGTTCCCGGTCTATGCCATTGTGGACCCGGAACTGATGGTGACGGTGCCGCCGAAGTTCACCGCCTATCAGGGATTCGATGCGTTGTTCCACAATATGGAGGGGTACATCTCCAATGCGGCGAACTTCATGGGAGACATGATTCAGGAAAGCGCCATAGAAAAGATCGGTGCGTACCTGGAACGGGCGGTGAAGGATGGAAGTGATCTGGAAGCCAGAGCGAATGTGGCCTATGCGAACACGATGGGAGGCTATTCCATGATCATCACCGGCACTACCAGTGAACACGGAATGGAGCACGCCATGAGCGCCTATCACACCGCTCTGCCCCACGGCGCCGGCCTCATCATGATATCGCTGGAGTACTTCCGATATTTCATTCAGAAGCATGTCTGCGACGAACGATTCGTCCGCATGGCCCGGGCACTGGGCCGGCGGGATGCGGAGAAACCGGAGGAGCTTCTGGATGCACTGGCGGATCTGCAGAGGGCCTGCGGCGTAGATGATCTGAAAATGTCCGATTACGGCATCACGCCGGAAGAACTGCCGAAGTTCGTGCAGAATGCGAAGACAGTGATGGCGCCGCAGTTCACGAAGGACCGGTATCCGATGACAGACGAAGACTGTGAGGAGATCTATCGGAGATCCTTCCGGTA
>OCTW011491924.1_pt1 | contig 14610 bp, 14 predicted proteins | sample 1539671 | NCBI WGS metagenome assembly OCTW01 (sample SAMN02144230, study PRJEB22623) | gut metagenome | biome: sheep rumen | host: Ovis aries | place: New Zealand
TAAATCAGTACGATAATCATTTTGATTTCTTAAACTATCTTTAGCAGCTTGTCTGTTTTGACTCATCATGATTATTGGTGCTTGAAGTGCAGCAAGACAAGACAATAATAAATTTAACAATATAAATGGGTATGTATCTATTTGTTTATCACCTTTTAGAATAAATGCATTTAGAACTATCCAAAATATTAAGAATCCACTAAATCCTAAAATAAATCCCCATGATCCTGCTACTTCACTTACTTTATCAGCAATTTTATCCCCTTTAGTCATTTTAGCTTCTTCTTGCTTATCTATATCAATACTGATTGGTTGCTCCACTAATAAATCTAATAATTCTTCTTCATCACTTTCTTCTAATTCATTGTTTTTTAATAGCATTTTAACAATTTCTTTTTTAGTTTTTCTTTTTTCCATTATTATCACCGATTATATTGTATCAAAAAAAACTAGATTTTTCTAGTCTTTTATTTATATTAGTTCTTCTTTGCTTTAATTGCAGCTTGTGAACCAAACACTATTGGAAAACTCATTGGAACGATATGTCGTTCTATTATGACTAAAATGACTTATTAATTTATTATTCATCTTTTTCTTTTATTTCATTTTCTATATTACTGAAATAATCAGGAATATTGTACTTCGATAATTCAACTTCTGGTAATACTATACTTGGAATATTAGACATAATTGAAGTCATAGGATTAACAATTGATTTCATTTTTTCACTTAATTCTTTCATTGGTTGAGTCATCAATTCAATATTATCCATAAGTGGTTTATAAGTATTCATAACTATTTCTCGTAGCATTTTTGAAATTCTATCTGCAGATTCTAATCGCAATTCTAAATTCTTTTTAAAGAAATCTTTTTCTTCAGTTATTAAAATGGCTCTATCTAATGAATTAATTTCTTGTTTCAGTAGTTTTTCACATTCATTATACTGCTTTTTACTTATAAACTTACAATGATCAATGTTATTCCTAAAAATTCTTATTAAATCAAATATCTCCTGAAAATTATCATCCATTTTTTTATTACCAAAAAACCTTTCCCATGCATTTTTGGGCTTTGATAATTCAAATTTTTTTCTTAATACTTTATCATCTAACTTACTTAAATCTTTATTATTATCTAAGAATTCTTGAATTTTTTCTTCATCATCAGGTGATATGTATTTTGTAAATAACATTTTATCAACATCACTATATTCTAATGAATAGAAACTATATTTAATCATGCAATCATCGACAGGTACATTTCCTTTATTCAGTTCATTTAATTGTTTATTAATTTCCTTTGAACCATGCTTAATATTATTCTTTACTTCCTCACTTGGTATAGCAGAAAAATAATCTAAATTAAAATTTAAAGTATAGATATTAAAAAGTAACTTTCTTAATTTTCTTTCAAATTGATTTAGTAAAGGATATAATTTATTACAATAATACTCTGATGAAAAATCATAAGAAATAATTGAAACATATGATTCATCAAAACAATTCTTTTTAGCAAATAATATATCATTTATTTCATTAAATATACTTACGGCTGATGTAACATTTTTTGTATCAATCATTACATCTAAATAATAATTACCTTTAACGCTATAATATTTAAATTGTACTTCTACTTCCTTATTATTTTTCTTTAATACAATTCTTCCACTATTAATATCTTCACTATCTTCATAATCAAATTTTATATTATCAAATGTCTTCTCTAATAAAGACTTAAAGGATGGAGATAGTTTAATTATAATTGTATTATTCTTCTTAGGAACTACTTTTTCTTTTTCATTTCTTTTAAGAAAAATATAACTGTTTTTATACACCATATTATCTCCTCCTCTAATTTTAAAAGTAGTAATTCATTAAAAATATTATATCACAAAATATTACATTATTGGCTATTGCTTGTACGTTCTATTAAGAATCCATCTTTTTTGCTTGTACCATTTATTTCTAATTTTATTGTTTCATTCATAAAGTTTAATTTCCATTCAAAGAAATCCTTATGAACTATTATTTTATCTACAAATTCTTCTATTATTTTTTCATCTACGCCATTATAGTTAATATCTAATAATCTTCTTATTTTCTTTTTAGCATTTTCAATTCTAACTTCTAATGGTTCTATAGATTCATATTGTTTTTCTAATTCACTTTTTTCTATTTTGTATTTCTCTATTCTACTTGATACTTTCTTTTGAAACATATCATATAATGTTAAATCTATAGTTTTATCTAAATAGTTATCAATTAATCTATCAAACTTTTCACTTTCTTTTTCAATTAATTGATTTAATTTATCAATTCTTTGTTTTATTTTTATTTCCGAATGTTCATCTATATTCACTCCTTTCATTAGTCTTTCAAATAGTTCTTTTCGATTATCTGTATCATGTGTGAAATTTCTAAATATTGTTTCAGCCATATATTGTAATTTCCATTCTTGTACTTCTTTAACTTCACAACTATCTTTATATCTATTCTTTGGTCTCATTTTCTTGTTATAACAAACATAACAATATGTTGTTTCATTTTTATTCTTATGATAAATCTTTCTATTAAAGTTAGATCCACATTCACATACTAATTTTTTACTCCATATATTTTTAGCTACTCCAGTTGCTTGTCTTCTACCCAATTTTATTGGTTTAGAATGGCTATCCATAATTTGTTGAACTCTCTTAAAATCTTCTTTAGATATAATTGGTTCATGTCTTCCTTCAACTACTACCTGCTCTACTTCTCCATAATTCATTTTAGGTTTTTGTTCTAGGTAATCTGGTATGTATGATTTTCTATAAACTATAGTACCTGAATAAAATGGATTTCTTAATACCCTAGAAACATATGCAGCACTCCATCTTGATAATCCAGTTGATGTAATTGCTCCTCTTTCAGTTAATTCGTCTGCTATTTTAACTGTACCTTTTCCATTTAAATATTCTGAATAAATAAATCTAACTATTTCAGCTTGATCTTCATTAATAATTAAATCTTTGCCAACTTTATCATATCCAAGTATATTACCAGTTCCATAAAATACGCCATTTTGAAATGAGATTAATTGTCCTGCTTTAACTCTTTGAGAAGTTTTCTTACTTTCATTTTGAGCAAGTGTTGCCATAATAGTAAGTTTTAATTCACCATCCTCATCATTAAATGTCCAAATATTATCATCTATAAAATATACTTCTACTCCTATATTTTTTAACTTTCTAGTTTCTTGTAATGTATCTACTGTATTTCTTGCAAATCTTGATACTTCACGAGTAACTATTAAATCAAATCTTCCTGCTTTAGCATCCTCTATCATTCTCATAAAGTTTTTTCTTTTCTTTGTAGATGTTCCACTTAATCCTTCATCTATGTATCTATCATAAAGAATCCAATCAGGATTTTTCTTTAAAATTTCATCATAGTATTGAACTTGATTATCTAAAGCTGATAATTGAGCCTCATGTTCAGTTGAAACTCGAGCATATATTGCTACTTTTCTTTTCATTAAATCACCTCTACAAAGAAATTATCACTTTTATAAGAATAAGTTTAGTGTGCGATAAGAGCAAAAGAAAAAGAAGTATTTCTACTTCCTTTATCATGTAATCATTTTTATATTAATAATCTTTCCTACTTTGTTTCATTCATTTTCTTTTTTAAAACATGTCCAGTATTTTTATCTTCTAATACTGATACATCTATTAATCCCATATCTAATAATTGTTTAAAATTAGTAACCGTTGTTTGGATAAATTCATCAGTTGGAGTGAAATCAATTTCTTGTGAAATTTGATTATTTTGTTTTGTTCTAATGAAGAAAGATGCAATAAAATGATTATTATCTCCTGGATGATATACTTGAAAATGATAACATTCAAGACTTGGTGCATTGCATACCATCTCATTTAATTGTAAATAATATACATCTTCAGCTAATTTACCAATTTTACCAACAAGTGAATTATAATCATCATACACATATTTATGTGTAGAATCTAACACATCTATATACTCAATTCTATATGCTTCAGGTCTATAATATTTAATGCCTCTTCGTTCAGATATATAATTTGGAATTAATTCTTGAGTTTTTTCAGGAATTTCAAGTTCTAATGTTAATGAACCAGATACATTTCCACCACTTATTTTGTTGTATAATTCAGTCATAATAGTTGAACAGACTTCATTACTCATATTGATAAATAAATATGTACTTTTTAAAAATATATTTGAATTAATTTGTTCTTCAGATAATGAACCTATGAATTGTTTTAAAGTTTCATATCTTTTTGTTCTCACGGATTTATGATATTCACTAGATTTATCAAACATATCTTCTTCTAAACCATATGTACCAATAATTTTAAATAATTCTTCTTCTAATTTCTTATTTTCTCTATTCCAATAATTATTAGTTAAAAATGCATACGCTAACATATATCTATCAGATTTTAATTCATCATTTTGAATTCGTTTAATTTTTTCATAAAATTCTTCTTCTGTTGGATAATCTTTATATAATTCTTCTTTTGTTTCTTTATTGAATAACCTCATAGTAAAGTCCCCCCACTGCTTTGATATATATTATATCATATTTTTTTATTTTTATACCTATTTTTTAAAATTGTATTAAACCATAAATACTGGTGATTATTTTACTTAATTTTCAAAATCAAAATTTAATTTCCATTCAAGATATTCTTCATCTGATATTTCATAATTTTCTCTCTTACCTCTCATTTCTTTCCATTCATTAATTGCTTTTTGAACTATTACATTATATTTTGTTTGTTCATAACTTTCAGTATCAAAATTAATCTCATAATATGGAAATTCTTCTTCTAACCACATTAGATTATAAATAACATCAATTGGATTATTAAAATCATATTCCTTTATAGCATTAATACTTACTTCATATAATTCTGCAATATCTTTTAATCTTTCTTTACTTGGATATCTATAGTTATTTTCATAACTATTAAATGTCTTATGTGGATCATTACCTCCAAATCCAAAATAATCTGCAACATCATCCATATCCATATGTCTTAACTTTCTCACATACTCTAATCGAGATCCTTGTGATAAATTATTTAATGTTGGTTTCTTAAAATACATTTTCATCATTCCTTTCTTTTTTATATTTTTTCTTCCAACAAAAAATAGTCATCCGAACTATATGGTGACTATTTTTTTAACAAATTTTAAATTATGACTATCATCTAGGTTTATATCTTTTAATCTTTCTGTCCGTCTTTCACATTGTTATCATCTCCTTTAATTGCAACAAAAAAAGACTCAAATGAGTCTTTCTTGTTTTTATATTTTATCACGCTTATGCGTTCTAATTTTTTCTCGCTTTGATTGCAGCTTGTGCAGCAGCAAGTCTAGCAATAGGTACTCTAAATGGTGAACATGAAACATAATCAAGTCCAATTTCATGACAGAATTCAACAGATGTTGGATCTCCACCATGTTCTCCACAAATACCTATATGTAAGTTTGGATTAACTGGTTTTCCAAGTTTAATAGCTGTTTCCATTAATTTACCTACACCTGTTTGATCAAGTTTAGCAAATGGATCATTTTCAAATATTTTATTATCATAATATGCGTTTAAGAATTTACCAGCATCATCTCTAGAGAAACCAAATGTCATTTGAGTTAAGTCATTTGTTCCAAAACAGAAGAAGTCAGCTTCTTTAGCTATATCATCAGCAGTTAAAGCAGCTCTTGGAATTTCAATCATAGTACCAACTTCATATTCTAAGTTAATACCAGAAGCTTTTATTTCAGCATCTGCTGTTTCTACAACTATTTTCTTAACAAATTTTAATTCTTTTACTTCGCATACAAGAGGAATCATTATTTCTGGTTTTACGTTCCAATCTGGATGTTTTTTCTTAGTGTTAATTGCTGCTCTTATAACAGCTTTAGTTTGCATTCTTGCAATTTCTGGATAAGTTACTGCAAGACGGCATCCTCTGTGACCCATCATTGGATTAAATTCATGTAATGAATCAATTAAATTTTTGATTTGTTCAACTGTTTTACCTTGAGCATCTGCTAGTTTTTTAATATCTGCTTCTTCAGTTGGTACAAATTCATGTAAAGGTGGATCTAAGTATCTAATAGTTACTGGACAACCTTCTAAAGCTTCATATAATTGTTCAAAGTCGCTTTGTTGATAAGGTAAAATTTTATCAAGTGCAGCTTCTCTTTCTTCTAATGTATCTGCACAAATCATTTCTCTAAATGCAGCTATTCTATCTTCTTCGAAGAACATGTGTTCTGTACGACATAAACCAATACCTTCTGCACCAAGTTCTCTTGCTTTTTTAGCATCTGCTGGTGTATCAGCATTTGTTCTAACTTTTAATGTTCTATATTTATCTGCCCAATCCATAACACGTCCAAATTCTCCAGCAATAGTAGCATCTACTGTAGGAATTTGTCCTTCATATATATTACCTGTTGAACCATCAATTGAGATATAATCTCCTTCATGGAATGTTTTACCTTTTAATGTAAATTGTTTATTAGCTTCATCCATAACGATATCGCCACATCCTGATACACAGCAAGTTCCCATACCACGAGCAACTACTGCAGCATGTGAAGTCATACCACCACGAACTGTTAAAATACCTTGAGCAGCTTTCATACCAGTAATATCTTCTGGTGATGTTTCAAGTCTTACAAGTACAACTTTTTCTCCTTTTTCTGCCCAAATAGTAGCATCTTCAGCTGTGAATACTACTTTACCACAAGCAGCACCTGGAGAAGCTCCTAAACCTTTACCTAGAGGTTCTGTTGATTTTAATGCAGATGCATCAAATTGTGGATGAAGAAGTGTATCTAAATTTCTTGGGTCAATCATAGCAACTGCTTCTTCTTCAGTTCTCATTCCTTCATCAACTAAGTCACAAGCAATTTTTAAAGCAGCCTTTGCAGTTCTTTTACCATTTCTTGTTTGAAGCATATAAAGTTTACCATGTTCTACAGTAAATTCCATATCTTGCATATCTCTATAATGAGATTCTAGTGTAGCACAAACTTCTTTAAATTGTTTAAATGCTTCTGGGAATTTTTCTTCCATTTCTGTTATATGCATAGGAGTTCTAACACCTGCTACTACGTCTTCACCTTGTGCATTAGTTAAAAATTCACCAAATAAACCTTTTTCACCAGTAGCTGGATCTCTAGTAAATGCAACACCTGTACCACAATCATCACCCATGTTACCGAATGCCATTGATTGTACGTTTACAGCTGTACCCCAAGAATAAGGTATATCATTATCTCTTCTATATACATTAGCTCTTGGATTATCCCATGATCTAAATACTGCTTTTATTGCACCCATTAATTGAACTTTTGGATCATCTGGGAAATCTTCACCAATTTTTGATTTATATTCAGCTTTGAACTGATTAGCAAGTTCTTTTAAATCTTCAGCATCAAGTTCAATATCTTGTTTAACACCTTTTTTCTCTTTCATTTCATCTATTAGTTGTTCGAAGTATTTTTTACCAACTTCCATAACAACATCAGAATACATTTGGATAAATCTTCTATAACAATCCCAAGCCCATCTTGGATTATTAGATTTTTCAGCCATTACTTTAACTACATCTTCATTAAGACCTAAGTTAAGAATAGTATCCATCATACCTGGCATAGATGCTCTTGCGCCTGAACGAACTGATACTAATAATGGATTTTCAATATCTCCAAATTTCTTTCCTGTTATTTCTTCCATTTTTGCTACATACTCATTAATTTGTGCTTGGATTTCATCATTAATTTCTCTTCCATCTTCATAGTATTGAGTACAAGCTTCAGTTGTTATTGTGAAACCTTGTGGAACTGGTAAACCAATATTAGTCATTTCTGCTAAGTTAGCACCTTTACCACCAAGAAGGTTTCTCATATCTGCGTTACCTTCACTAAATAGGTAAACCCATTTTGTCATAATTATTCCTCCTTCTTTTATCAAACAGTTTTATTATAGCACAAAAAAAATATGATTTACAATAATAAATCATATCTTTACATAATTTTACAAAAAAAGATTAATTATTCACTTATATAGTACCATCTAATAGGTGTTAAATCATCTTCAAATTCTATTACAATTGGAAGACCTGTTTTTATTTCTAAATTAATTACTTCATCATTACTTAAATTAAAAATATATTTAATTAATGCTCTTAAACTATTACCATGTGCAGATATAATTACATTTTTTCCATCAATTATATTTTTTTTAATTTCTTCTTCATAATAACTTGACACTCTATCAATAGTATCTTGTAAATTTTCTGTAAGTGGTAAATTGTCTATCCCCTTATACTTTACATCATTACCTGGATATCTTTCATCATCTATTGTTAGTTTTGGAGGTCTTACATCTACACTCCTTCTCCATAATTTTAATTGTGCTTCACCATATTTATTTTTTATATCATCTTTATTTAATCCTTGAAGTGCTCCATAATGTCTTTCATTTAATTTATATGAATAATTTATTAAGATATCCAAATTAAGTTCTTTTAATATTATATTTAAAGTATCAATAGCTCTTTTTAATACAGATGTATATGCTATATCAAAGGTATAATTATTCTCTTTTAAGATAATTCCTGCTTTTTGTGCTTCTTTTATTCCATTTTCTGATAATTCTACATCAGTCCAACCTGTAAACTTGTTTTCTTTATTCCAAATACTTTCGCCATGTCTTACTATAACTAATTTTTTCATATTATCTCCTTTTCAATCCACTTCATTATTATATTTACAATATAATCTACTTCTTTATCATTTAGTTCTTTATTTTTTTCAATATGATGCCACTTATATAAACAACTTCTGCAGCATGTTGCAGTTGCATGTTGTGCTATAAATACAGGATGTGCTTTCATTGGTGTTTGTTTTCCATCATTTATTATTACTTTAGGTTTAATTCTATTATTTATAAAATCATAAGCATGATTTCTTATAGTATCTATGCCCTTTTCATTAACATATTGTTTCATTTTATAATTTAAATGAAAACTTGATCTAAATTTTGATTTTGATAACTTATATAATATATCTTCCATAAAATAATTATACTACAAAAAAAGAATAAGATATACTTATTCTTGATATTTATCAGATAAAATCATATTTACTTTAACAATTTTACCAGTTTCAGAAAGTTCAGCATTATACTCTTTAACGTATCCATTTCCTTCAATAGTATAACTTAAGTTTAATATTTTCATTAAATTAATTGCTTCTTTCCTAGAATATCCAACTATATTTGGAATAGTAATATTATCTCCATTTGTTACTAGTAATAATTTACCATTTAATATAGTTGATTTTAATGGATATTGATTGATAATCTTTTTACCATCACCTATTATTTCATATTTAATGCCTAATAAATCAAGATTACTTTTAACACTATCTATATTTTTATTTATATAGTTATCTACTCTAAAAAGTCCATTTTCATTAGTATTAATTTTAGTTATATTATAATATGTTTCTATATCAGTTAGTATAGCTCTTAACATATCAGGCATAGTATTAACATACGCTTTTTCTAAATATATATAAAATATAAATTTTGGATTATCTTTTGGATACATACCTTCAAATGATTTTAATGTTTCATAATCACCAGTATAATATCTACCTGTTCTTGGATTAACTATATTAGCTGTACCAGTTTTTCCAATTATATCATAACCATCTATTCTATATTGATAACCTGTACCTGCCTCATTATTAACAACGTTATACATTAAGTCTTTTATTTTAGATACAGTTGCTTCACTAACAACTTTTTCTCCCTTTTTTTCTTTATATTCATATATAGTTTTCTTAGTATTTGAATCTACTATCTTTTCAATTATAGTTGGTGTAAGTAAATAACCATTATTTGAAATAGATGTAAGAGCTTTTATATGTTGAATAGGTGTTGTTGTAATACCTTGCCCATAACCCGCTGTAGCAACTTCTACATCATATTTAAATGATATTTTACCTGTAACTTCATTTGGAAGTTCTATACCTGTTTTCTTACCAAACCCTAATTTTTCATAAAAAGAATGTAAATCATTTCTATTTATATAACCATTTGTAATTAGATTTGCAATACCAATATTAGATGATTTCATATAACCATAATCATATGTTATTTCACCCCAACCATACTTATTCCAGTCTTTAATAGTCATATCACTAAGAGTTGCAGAACCAGATTGGTATGTAGCATTTCCATCATAAGTACCTTTTTCAATTGCACACATATATGTATATGTTTTCATTGTTGAACCTGGTTCAAAAGCAACAGATATAAGTGGGTCAAGATAACTTTTAATATTCTTTATATTAGGATCAAATGATGGTCGGCTTGCAGTTGCAAGTATCTTTCCAGTTTTAGCATCTGCAACTACTATTCCGCCATTAGTCGCATGTGATGAATCAAAATATGTATTAAGTGCTCTTTCTACTATTAATTGTACATTACTATCAATAGTTAAATAAATATCTACACCATCTATCTTATCAATTTGTATTACTGGTGAATTTTCACTATCAAGTAGTTTATATCCATTCGCATCTGTTTGATATTCAAGTGAACCATTTGTACCTGTTAATTCTTTATTATAATATAACTCAATTCCCATTTCACCTTTCATTTCATTAGTTTCAGAATCTGTTTGTACATAACCAAGTGTATAAGATGCAAAATCTAGATTAGGATAATATCTTTTTGAAGTAGCTATAAAATCTATACCCGGCAATTCTAATTTTTCTATTTCTTCTTTTTGAAGTTGAGTTAAACCTCTACCATGTGTACCAAATTCAACTTGATATAGTCCTTTTTGATTTAAAATACCTAATATAGTATCTTTTTCCATATCTAAAAGAGGCGCTAATTTTTCAGCAGTCATTTCCTTATCAACTACATGTTTAGGTGTAGTTTGATTTTTACTTCTACTTTTATCTAAGTATGCAATTATTGTATATGAATCAACTGTTTGTGCAAGTATTTCATCATTAGAATCATATATAGTACCTCTAATTGCATACAATGTTTCTTTTGTAGTATTTCTGTTATTAGCAAATTTTTTTAAATTAATTCCATCTATTTCTGTAGCTAAATTTAAATAAATTAATCTTCCTAAAATTAAACAAAATAAAAGAAGGCCTATAATGAATACGATTTTATTAATACTTACCTTATTCACTATCCTTCTATTATTCATTCTAAGCACATCCTTACTTGTTATTTACTATCACTATATTACCATTATTATACGCTAGTCCTTCAGAATTTGCAACTGCTTGTATATTTTCAAGGGAAGCAAGTTCATTTATTTTCATTGTTAAACTTTGGTTTGTTTTTTCTTGTTTAGTAACTTGTTTATTTAATCTTTCTACTTCAACATTTAAAGATGATAATGATACTTTCGTAAAGAAACTTATTACCCATAAAGAAAGTATTGCAACAGTTCCTATAAAAGTATACTTCTTTTCAAATTTTTGAAGTTTAATAAAACTTTTCTTTTTACTCTTTTTCATATAATCATCCCTTTATAATTTTTCTGCAACCCTAAGTATTGCACTTCTAGATCTATTATTATCTTCTAGTTCTTTTTGACTAGGTTTTATCTTTTTTATTATTTTTAATTTTGGTTTATATTCATCTGGAATATTTGGAAGTCCTTTTAATACTCTATCTACTTCTGATTCTCTTTTAAAAGTGCTTTTACATATTCGATCTTCTAAAGAATGAAATGTTATAACACATAATCTTCCACCTGTATTTAGTAAATCAATTGAATCATTAAGTGCTTTTTCAAATACATCTAATTCTTTATTAACTTCAATTCTAATTGCTTGAAATACTTTTCTAGCAGGATGAGAATTTCTTCTATACTTCTCTGGGACACTATTTTTAATAATCTCAGCAAGAGCTAATGTTGTTTCAATTGGCCTATTTTTTACAATAGCATTTGCGATTGACTTAGAGTATTTTTCTTCACCATATTCATAAAATATATGTATTAAATCATTAAGTGGATAATTATTAACAACCTCATAAGCGCTAATTGGATTATTTTTGTCCATTCTCATGTCAAGTTTAGCATCCTTATGATATGAAAAACCTCTATCTGCTTCATCTAATTGAACACTTGATACTCCAAGATCAAATAATATTCCATCTACTTTAGTAATTCCTCTTTTTTGAAGTTCTTCTTTTATATTTACAAAATTACTATTAATAATTTCGTAATTATCATTGATTTGACCAAGAATCTTTTTACTATATTCGATAGCTTCCCCATCTTGGTCAAAGGCGAATAGTTTTCCCTTTTTTATTCTTTTTAATATTTGGCTACTGTGACCTGCAAAACCTAAAGTACAATCAACATAAATTCCATCTTCTTTAATATTTAAATTTTCAATCGATTCATTTAATAAAACACTAACATGCATTTGTAAACAAGTTCTCCGCTATATCACTAAAATTATCAATATTATTATTAAAGAAGTTTTCAAATTCATTTTCTGACCATATTTCAAGTCTATCATTAACACCTACAATTACACACTCTTTTTCTAAATGTGCATAATTTAGTAAGTTATTAACTATGTTAACTCTACCATTTTTGTCAAGTTCACATTCAGTGGCTCCAGATAAAAACATTCTCATAAATGTACGGGCATCTTTAGAAGTAAAAGGAAGTTCCTTAAGTTTATTTATTATCTTATTCCATTCTTCCATAGAATAAACAAATAAACATTGTTCAATACCTCTAGTTATTACAAATTTTTCTCCAAGTTCAAATCTAAACTTAGATGGAATTATTAATCTTCCTTTTTCATCAATATTATGATGATATTCACCCATCATCATAGACATCCCCCACATTCATCCACTTTGTCCCACTGATTACCATTATTATACTATTTAGATAAAAACTTGTCTATAAATTTTAAAAAAAAAGCAAAAAAAAAGAATAGTTTACGCTATTCTTTACATTTTATATTATTTTACCTGGCAACCACCAGTTACAGTACATTCTAAATTGGTTGGTGCATGTGAATCAAATTGTCCATTTGCAATTGGTGATATAACAAACGTATAAGGTGACTCAGTTGAATCGCAATCAACTGTAATATCGTCATAATCAGCAATTGATTTTATTATCTTATTAGTTTCAACATTAGTTCCACACGCAGCAGATAAAGTTGTAAATGTTCCTTCTGCCATACCAGTATTTGCTAGAGCTGTATTAAGTTCTATAGCATCTTCAATTAAACCTACTGATTCATCCCAAGCCTTATTCTTTGAATTATTTATAACAGTTAATATTTGTGGTACTGCGATTACCATAATGATTGCTAGAATTACTATAACTGCTAATAATTCTATTAATGTAAAACCTTTCTTATTTTTCATATTACTCTCCTAAAATTATTTTTGAAAAATACTCTAAATAGAGTATTTTGTTAATTAATATGTATAAGTTACAGCAGTTTGGCCGTCAAATTGACCATCAGCTTTTGCTGAAACAGTTACTTTGTATTGGCTACCTTCTTTGTAACAAGTTACAATTGTGTCATCAGCAGAAATATCAACTACTTTTAAGAAATTTTCATTACTAGTTAATACTGTTGGGCTTCCAGAATCAGTTGATGTACAACTAGTACTTAAACTCCAATTTGCAAAGTCAGTATTTCCTAATGTTGTATTTAACATTATTGCCTCATTTACTAATTTAGCATTACTTTCCCATGCTTTTGTTCTTGCATTGTTAATAACGTTTAATATTTGTGGTACTGCTATTACCATAATGATTGCTAGAATTACTATAACTGCTAATAATTCTATTAATGTAAAACCTTTCTTATTATTTTTCATAACTTTCTTTCCTCCTTCTTATTTTACAAATTAATAATATCATTTAAAAAGTATATAGTCAATAAAGTTTTTAATTATTTTTTATTCTTTACACTTATTATTTACTTTTTAGGAGTGTATATTCCAACTCTCTTATAGCCATAATTTTTTGATTTAATTATATCAAAATATTCTTCTTCTATATCTTGATCTGTATATTCACATACTACTATTGCATTTTTCTTAAGTAATTTTTTCCTATATAACATTTTAAATATTTCAGTTATTACTTTATTATCATATGGTGGATCTAAGAATACTATATTAAATTTAATATGATTATCTTTATAATAATCAAGTGCATCAATATAATCTTTATTTAATACATCTGATTTATCTAATATGTTAAATTTAGTTAAATTATCTTTAATGACCTTAGCTGCTATTTTATTTTTATCATTAAAGTATACCTTTTTAGCACCATTACTTATTGCTTCTATTCCAAGATTACCTGTTCCTGCGAATAAATCAAGGCATACACTATCTTTTATATAGTCTTGGATAATCGCAAACATAGACTCTTTTACTCTATCCATAGTAGGTCTTGTTCCATCTATTGTATATCCTTTTATCTCTCTTCCTCTTAAGAAACCACTAATTACTTTCACCCTTATCACCTAACTTTATTAT
>OCTW013373318.1_pt1 | contig 14608 bp, 27 predicted proteins | sample 1539671 | NCBI WGS metagenome assembly OCTW01 (sample SAMN02144230, study PRJEB22623) | gut metagenome | biome: sheep rumen | host: Ovis aries | place: New Zealand
CACAATTTTTTTGTTATGTAAATATTTTTTTACAAAAAAAAGAAGCAATTATGCTTCTACTAATTCTAAAATAACGATTAAAGCGTCATCGCCTCTACGTTCAGATAATTTTAAAATTCTTGTATATCCACCATTTCTTGTAGCATATCTTTTTGCTAAATCGTCAAAAACTTTTTTTACAGCTACTTCATCATTTTGTAAAAATGCTAATGCTTTTCTTCTTGAAACTAAAGAACCATTTTTACCATAAGTAATCATTTTATCAACAAATTTACGTACTTCTTTTGCACGAGTTTCAGTTGTTTCAATTTTTTCATTGATAATTAGGTCTTTTGTTAAATTTGCAAGCATACTTCTTCTATGTTTGTTAGTACGTCCTAATTTTCTGTACATAAAATTTCCTCCTAACTTCTAGTCTTCTTCTTTGAATTTAAGTCCCATTTCTTTAATTTTGTCAATAACTTCTTTTAAAGATTTTTTACCTAAATTACGAACTTTCATCATTTCTAATTCTGTTTTTTCAGTCAAATCACCTAAAGTGTTTATTCCTGCTCTTTTTAAACAATTATATGCACGAACTGAGAAATCTAAATCATCTATTGATGTTTCTAATTTCTTTTGTTTACTATCTTCTTGTTTAGCATTCATAATTCCTGTTGTATCTGCAATTTCACTCAAATTTGTTATAATGTTTAAATGTTCGATTAATATTTTTGAAGCTAAAGCCATTGCTTCTTCTGGTTTAATTGAACCATTTGTATAAACATTCATTATTAATTTATCGAAGTTTGCATTTTGACCAACACGTGCATCTTCTACTTCATAACTGATTCTTTCGATTGGAGAATATAATGCATCAATTGGAATATACCCAATTTTTGAATTTTCAATATGAATTTTATTTTCATTTGAAGGTACATATCCTCTTCCGTTTGCAACAATCATTTCCATGTCTAATTTTCCACCCTTTGCTAAAGTAGCAATAACTTTATCAGGGTTCATAATTTCGATATCAGCATCACATTCAATATCTCCAGCTTTTACTTCTCCTTCTGTTGAAGCAGATAGTTTTATAACTTTGTTTTCTTGTGAATGATTTTTAATTACTATGTCCTTTAAATTTAAAACTATAGCTGTTACATCTTCAATTACACCTTCTATTGTTTGGAATTCATGCATAACTCCATCAATTTTAACTGCTACTATAGCACTTCCAGGCATACTTGATAGCATAATTCTTCTTAATGCGTTTCCGATTGTAGTACCAAATCCTCTTTCTAGTGGTTCTAATTCAAATTTTCCATAATTGTTGTTTTCTACATATTCAGTTATTTTATATATTGGCTTTTCAAAATTTAACATTTTAAACACTCCTTTTCAATTTTATCCACGTGGACGTTTTGGTGGACGACACCCATTATGTGGTACTGGTGTTACATCTGTTATTGAAGTAATTTCTAATCCTGCAGTTTGTAATGAACGAATTGCAGTTTCTCTTCCAGATCCTAATCCTTTTACGTATACTTCAACAGTTTTCATACCCATATCAGCAGCAACTTTTCCTGCTGCCTCTGCAGACATACCTGCTGCATATGGTGTTGATTTTTTACTTCCTTTAAATCCTAAAGTTCCGGCTGATGCCCAACTAATAGCATTACCTTCCATATCACTTATTGTAACGATTGTATTATTAAAAGTTGAATGTATGAAAGCTTTTCCAGCTGGAATATTCTTTTTTACTTTACGTTTTCTTGGTTTATAAGCCATTTTCATAACCTCCTTTTAGTTACAAATTATTTTTTCTTATTTGCAATAGTCTTTCCTTTACCTTTACGAGTTCTTGCATTTCTATTTGTTCTTTGTCCTCTTACTGGTAAACCTTTTTTATGACGTGTTCCTTGATAACAGTTTATTTCCATCTTAGTTTTGATGTTTGTATTAATTTCACGTCTTAAATCTCCTTCAGTAGTATATTTTGATACTTCATCACGGATTTTAACTAATTCATCTTGTGATAATTGACCAGCTCTTTTATTAATATCTACTTTAGCATCAGCTAAAATTTTATTTGATAAACTTCTTCCAATTCCATAAATATATGTAAGAGCTATTTCAATTCTTTTATTATTTGGTATATCTACACCATTTATACGTGCCATAAAACACCTCCTATATTAACCTTGTTTTTGTTTATGTTTTGGGTTTTCACAAATTACCATTACTTTCCCATTTCTTTTTATTACTTTGCATTTATCGCAAATCGGTTTAACCGATGGTCTTACTTTCATCCTAAGATCCCTCCTACTTTCTATAGGTTATACGCCCACGTGTTAAATCAAATTCTGATAATTCTATAACTACTGTATCACCTGGTAAAATGCGAATATTATTAATTCGGATTTTACCAGAAACGTGAGCAATTACAGTATGTTTATTTTCTAATTCAACTTTGAATAATCCTCTTGGTAGACATTCAACAACTTTTCCTTCTACTTCAATAGCACTTTGTTTAGCCATTATAATCACCTCTTTGTTTTCTTTTTAAACAAATTTTCATTATATGATTAATATTTAATAAGCCTATATGATATTATCTCTAATATACTTAATGCACATTAATTGGATTAATCTAAAATGAAAAGCTGAATTATTTAATTATTTCCTCTACTTCTTTTAGAACTTCACTTATTTTTTGATTACCATTTACTACTTTTAATTCATTATTTTTTTCAAAGTAGTCAACTACATTTTGAGTTTCCTCTAAGTAAGTAGTATATCTTTGATTGTATGTTTCCTCGTTGTCGTCTTCTCTTTTTACTAACTCAGTTTTACATCTATCACAAATTCCTTCTTGAAGTGGTTTTGTTTCTTCAAAATATATATTGAATACTGATCCACATTTCGGACATGAAAGTCTTCCAGTAATTCTTTTTTTACATATTTCAAATGGAACATCTATTAATATGGGAATTCCTAATTCTTTTCCATTTTCTTCAAGCATTTTTTCATATTTTTTTGTTTGAGATATATTTCTTGGAAACCCATCCAATATATATCCATTTTGGCAATCTTTTTCATTTATTCTATTTTCAATTAAGTCAATAATTATGTTATCACTGACTAATTTTCCCATTTTCATTTGTCTTTTAATATAATTTCCTTGCTCGTCATCATTTAGAGCGGCACTTCTTAATAAATCTCCTGTTGATATATGAGGTAAATCATATTTTTCATTTAGAAATTTAGAAATTGTTCCTTTTCCAGATGATGGCGGAGCAATAAGAATTATACTTTTCATCTTCTTTTTCTTCCCTTCGAATAGTTTCTAGTAACTAATTCACTTTCTATTTGTTTATATGTTTCTAGTGCAACACCAACTACGATTAATAGTCCTGTTCCTCCAATAGATACACTACTTGGTAGTGATGTAAATAACATTCCAAATATTATTGGTAGTCCTGCTAGAATACTTAAGAATATTGCACCTACAATTGTAATTCTTTTTAATATTTTTGAAACATAGTCTACTGTTTCTTTACCAGGTCTTACACCAGGTATAAATCCACCATTTTTTTGTAAATTTTCAGCCATTTCCTTAGGCTTTAATTGTAAAAATGTATAAAAATATGCGAACGCTATAATAAGAATTACATATAATAAGAATCCTGTTATAGTATTCATAGTTAACCATTTACTTACAAATATTGATACTTCTTCTTTTTTCACCAATGATGCTACAATACTAGGTACTGACATTATTGCTGAAGCAAATATAACAGGCATTACACCAGCTGAATTTAACTTAAAAGGTATGTAACTTTGTTTACCTAAAACTGCGTTTGATTTGTTAGCATATTGAATTGGTACTCTTCTTTCTGCACTTTCAATAAATACTATTCCTACTATTATTCCTATATAAACTAATACATATAGAGCAAATGATACAATTCCAAGTGTTACTTGTTGTGTAGTACCTGTTGTTATTAGTGCATTAAATGCAGTTACAAACATATTTGGAATAGTTGCTATAATTCCTGCCATAATGATTAAAGATATACCATTTCCAACACCTTTTGCTGTTATTTGGTCTCCTAACCAAAGTAGAAATGCTGTTCCTGCTGTTAATACAGTTGCAAATTGCATGTACTCAAGCGGAGTTCCATTCTTTAAGAATGCGAATGAAAATACGTATCCTTGAATAAATGCTAATATTATTCCTAAAACTCTTGTAATTTGATTTAGTTTTGTTCTACCGGTATGTCCTTGTTTACTAAGATCTGCTAGATAAGGAATAATGTCCATTTCTAGTAATTGAATTACGATTGAAGCTGTAATGTAAGGCATTACACCTAGAGCAAGAATTGAAAATTTTTCTAATGCTCCTCCTCCAAATACATTTAATAATTCAAAATATCCTAAGTTTTGAAAGTTACTTGTATCAACCCCTGGAACAATTATTGTTGTTCCTAATTTGAAGATGAATAAAACTAATAATGTAAATAGGATTCTTTTTTGTAAATCTTTATTTTTGGGATTAAATATTTGCTTAATAGTTGCAAACATTTTAGATCACCTCTACTTTTCCACCTAATTCTACAATTTTAGCTGCTGCTGCATCAGAAAATCTATTTGCTTTAACAACTAATTTTTTTGTTAAAGTTCCTTTTCCTAAAACCTTAATTCCATCTAATTGTTTTTTAATTAGCCCCATTTCAATTAATAATTCTGGAGTAATTACTGAATCATTTTCAAATTTTTCTAAATCACTTAAATTAATTGTTGCATATCTTACTTTAAATTTTGCATTTGTAAATCCACGTTTTGGTAATCTTCTGAATAATGGTAATTGTCCACCTTCAAATCCAGGTCTAACTCCTCCACCAGAACGTGCATTTTGTCCTTTATGACCTTTTCCACTTGTTTTTCCGTGTCCGCTAGATGTTCCACGACCTAATCTTTTAGAATCGCGTACTGCACCTTCAGCGTAATGAATATTATTTAACTTCATATTATAAGATCTCCTCTACTTTTTTTCCACGAAGTTTTGCAACTTCTTCTATAGTTTTTTGAGCTTTTAATGCATTTAATGTTGCATATGCCATATTAACTTTAGTATTTGATCCTAATGATTTAGATAATATATCTTTAACTCCTGCAAGTTCAAGAACTGATCTAACTGGTCCACCAGCCTTAACTCCTGTACCTTTTGATGCAGGTTTTAACATAACTTTGCTTGCACTTTGTATACCAATTGCTTCATGTGGTATTGTTCTTTCGTCAACGATTGAAACTTTAACTACATTTTTTGTTGCAGCTTGAACAGCTTTTTTCATAGCATCTGGTACTTCATTTGCTTTACCTGTTCCGATTCCAACATGTCCTTTTCTATCTCCAACAGCCATTGTTGCAGAAAAACGGAAATGACGTCCACCCTTTGTAACTTTTGTTACTTTTTTTACTTCAATAAGTTCTTCTTCGTATAATTTTTGGCGAGGTTCTCTTTTCTTATTTTCCATTATGTACCCTCCTTTTAGAATTCTAATCCATTTTCACGTGCTGCATTCGCTAATGCTTCAACACGTCCATGATATTGGTAACCACCTCTATCAAATGTTACCTTTGTAATTTTTGCTTTTTTTGCTCTCTTAGCAATTAATTCTCCAACTTTTGTTGCTGCTTCTATATTACTTCCATTTTCAAGCTTTAAATCTTTGTCAATTGAAGAAGCACTAACTAAAGTTACATGAGCATCATCATCTATGATTTGAGCAAAAATATTTTTGTTTGAACGGAATACGTTTAGTCTTGGGACGTTTGCACTACCAGATACTTTTTCTCTGATACGTGTATGTCTTGCTTGACGCATTTCATTACGTGATACTTTTTTTATCATAGTAATCTCTCCTTTAAATTTTAAGCTTATTTAGAAGCTTTCTTTCCTTCTTTACGACGAACATGTTCATCAGTATAACGGATACCCTTACCTTTATAAGGTTCTGGTTCTCTTATTTTTCTTATGTTAGCAGCAAATTCGCCAACTTTACATTTGTCACAACCCTTAATAGTTAATTCAGTGTTGCTTGGGCTTTCAACTTTTATTCCCTCTGGAATAACTACTTCAACTGGATGTGAATATCCTGCTGATACAACAAGTGTATTTCCTTTAACTTGGAAACGATATCCTACACCAATTGTTTCTAATTTCTTTTCATATCCTTCTGTTACACCAATAATCATATTTTGAATTAAAGCATTAGCAGTTCCATGAAAATTTTTAAAATTATCATTTTTTCTTTCTACTTTAACTTGATTATCTTCAACTGAAACAGTAATATTTTTGTTTACCTCAGTAGAAAGTTCTCCTTTTGGACCTACTACTTTAACAATATTACCATCAACTGTAACAGTAACACCTGCTGGTATTGATATTACTCTATTACCAATACGACTCATAAGTCTCCTCCTCTTTCTACCAAATGTATGCTAAAACTTCTCCACCAAGATTTGCTGTTCTAGCATCTTTATCTGTCATTATTCCTTTTGATGTAGATACTATTGCAATTCCTAACCCATTTAATACTCTTGGCATTTCTTTAGCATTTGCATATACACGTAATCCTGGTTTTGAGATTCTCTTTAATCCAGTGATTACTCTTTCTTTGTTATGATATTTCAATGATAAGTTAATCATTGCTTGCTTTTCATCTTTTGAAACTTTGTAATCTGAAATAAATCCAGTTTCTTTTAAGATTCTTGCAATTTCTAATTTAATTTTTGAAGCGGGTACTTCAACTTCTTTATAACGCATTTGATTTGCATTACGTATTCTTGTAAGCATATCTGCGATTGGATCTGTAGTCATTTATATCCTCCCTTCAATTACCAACTTGATTTTTTAACCCCAGGAATTTGTCCACTATAAGCTAATTCTCTAAAACAAATACGGCAAATACCATATTTTCTAAGTACTGCATGGGGTCTTCCACATCTTTGACAACGTGTATATTCGCGTACTTTGAATTTAGGTTTACGATTAGCTTTTACTATCATGCTTTTCTTAGCCATATTATCCTCCTATTATTTTTTAAATGGCATTCCAAATCCATTTAAAAGATCGTGTGCTTCTTCATTTGTTTTTGCAGTTGTTACAAAAACGATATCCATACCACGTACTTTTACAACATTGTCATATTCAATTTCTGAGAAAATTAATTGTTCAGTTAATCCTAGTGTATAGTTTCCACGACCATCAAATGATTTATTTGAAATACCACGGAAATCTCTTACACGAGGTAATGTGATACTGATTAATTTATCTAAAAAGTTATACATTGCTTCACCACGTAAAGTTACTTTGCAACCAATTGCTTGTCCTTGACGAATTTTAAATCCTGCAATTGCTTTTTTAGCATGTGTCTTTACTGGTTTTTGTCCTGTAATAGCTTCTAGGTCAGCCATTGCTGCATCTAGTAATTTACTATTTGAAGATGCATCTCCTACACCCATATTTACAACTATTTTTTCTAATACAGGAACTTCCATTACACTTTTGTAATTATATTTTTGTTTTAAGTTTGGTACGATCTCATTATTATACTTTTCTTTTAGGCGGTTCATTTAAATACCCTCCTTTCAATTAATTAAGAATTTCATTAGATTTTTTAGTACATCTAACTTTATTCCCTTTTTTATCAACAGTATGTCCTATTCTGGTTCTTTTATTAGTCTTAGGATCAACAATCATAACATTTGAAGCATGGATTGGAGCTTCCATATCTACTATACTTCCTTGTGCTTGTCCATTAGGTTTAACATGTTTTTTTACCATATTAATTCCTTCAACAACGACTCTGTTTTCAGTTCTTAAAACTTTTGTTATTTTACCTTGTTTACCTTTGTCTTTACCAGCAATAACAACAACTTTATCTCCAACTTTAAAGTTCATGCATTTCCCTCCAATTTTTAAAGTTATAACACTTCTTTAGCAAGTGATACAATTTTCATAAAATTATCACGCACTTCACGCGCTACTGGTCCAAATACACGAGTTCCAACTGGACTCTTATCATCTTTAATAATAACACATGCATTATCATCAAACTTAATATAAGATCCATCTTCTCTTCTTAGACCAAATTTACTTCTAACAACTACAGCCTTAACAACTTTTCCTTTTCCTACTGTACCGTTAGGAGTAGCTTTTTTTATAGTTCCTACAACTATATCACCAATATTTCCTGTTTTTACTTTGCTTCCACCAAGGACTCTAATTACTGATAATTCACGAGCGCCTGAGTTATCTGCAACTTTTAAACGGCTTTCTGGTTGAATCATATATTAATCCTCCTATTCGTTTACAATTATAAAATAATTGCTTTTTCAATTATTTCAACTAAACGATATCTTTTCATTTTTGATAATGGTCTAGTTTCAACAATACGTACTTTATCTCCTACTTTAGCTTCATTTTTTTCATCATGAGCAGTATATTTTTTTGAATATTTAACACGTTTTTTGTAGATAGGATCAGTTTTGTAAGTTTCAATTAATACTGTGATAGTTTTATCGTTTTTATCGCTTACTACTTTACCTATTAATTCACGTTTTCTTTTTTCTTCCATATTAAGCCTCCTTACTCAATTCTCTTTCACGTAAGATAGTTTTCATACGTGCAACATTTTTTCTTAATTCATGTATTCTTGATGGCTTTTCAAGATTTCCTGTAGCTTGGCTTAAACGTAAATTAAATAATTCTTCTTTATACTCATCTATCTTAGCTAGTATTTGTTCATTTGTTAATTCTCTTATTTCACTATTTTTCACTAGCTTCACCACTTTCTTTAGCAACAAATTTACATTTTATTGGAAGTTTATGCATAGCAAGTCTTAATGCTTCACGAGCAGTTGCTTCATCTACTCCTCCAATTTCAAACATAATTTTTCCTTTTTTAACAACAGCAACCCATAATTCTGGTTGTCCTTTACCTTTACCCATACGAGTTTCCAAAGGTATTCTTGTTAATGATAAGTGTGGGAAAATATTTATCCAAACTTTTCCTCCACGTTTCATATAACGTGTCATAGCAATACGAGCTGCTTCGATTTGTTGTTGTGTAATCCATGCACCTTCCATTGCCATTAATCCATATTCACCAAATGATAAAGTTTTATTTCCTTTAGCTACACCATCATATCTTAGTCTATGTGGTCTTCTATATTTAGTTCTTTTTGGAATGACTGCCATCGCTATTACCTCCCTTGTTTTTTGCATCAGGAAGGATTTCTCCTTTATAAATCCATACTTTTACGCCAATTTTTCCATATGTTGTATCTGCTTCTTTATTTGAATAATCTATATTAGCTCTCAAAGTATGAAGTGGAATATTTCCTTCAGTATATCCCTCAGTACGAGCCATATCTGCTCCACCTAAACGACCAGAAACTGAAGTTTTAATTCCTTTTGCTCCTGCTTTAATTGTATTTCTAATTGCTCTTTTTTGAGCTATTCTAAATGATACACGATTTTCAATTTGATGTGCGATTTGTTCAGCAACTAAATTTGCATCTAAATCTGGATTTTTAATTTCCATAATTGAAATTTGTATATCTTCTTTTACTAGTTTTGATAATTCGTTTTTAAGTTTTTCAATTTCATCTCCACCGTGACCGATTACAACACCAGGTTTTGCAGTATTGATGATTACATTAGTTTTCTTAGCATTTCTTTCAATAAGAATACTTGAAACTGCTGCGTCTTTTAATTTGTTTGATAAAAATTTACGAATTTTTACGTCATTATTTAAGTATTTAGCAAAATCTTTATTATCAGCATACCACTTAGATTCCCAAGTTTTGTTAATACCAATTCTAAGTCCTATTGGACTAACTTTTTGACCCATCAGTTTACCACCTTTCTTTTAGTTTTTTTCACTTACTATAATTGTTATATGACTTGATCTCTTTTTAATAGGATCAATACGTCCACGAGAACCAAATTTCATTCTTTTTAAAGTTTGGCCTTCATTTATAAATGCTTCTTTAACATATAGGTTTTCTTTGTTTAAACCTAAATTATTTTCAGCATTTGCTACTGCAGATGTTAGTACTTTTCTTATAACTCTTGCAGATTCTTTATTTATATTTGCCAAAATGGTATCAGCTTCAATTACGCTTTTATTTCTTATTAAATTTATAGATAAGCGTGATTTACGAGGTGCAATTCTTACATTTTTTGCAATTGCTCTTGCTTCCATTTTAGTCCTCCTTCCTGGTTATTCTAATTATTTAGTTTTTTCATCGCCATGACCACCAAATTTACGTGTTGGTGCGAATTCACCTAATTTATGACCAACCATATCATCTGTTACATAAACTGGAATAAATTCTTTTCCATTATGTACTGCAAATGTATGACCAACAAAATCAGGGAAGATTGTTGAGCGACGAGACCATGTTTTAATAACTTCTTTTTTTCCAGATGCAGTTACTGCAGCTACTTTTTTCATTAAGCTTTCTTCTGCATATGGACCTTTTTTAATACTTCTACCCAATTTCAATCATCCTTTCCCTTATTTTTTACGACGACGAACAATTAACTTATTTGAAGCTTTTTTCTTGTCACGTGTCATGTATCCTAATGCTGGTTTACCCCATGGAGTAACAGGGCCTTTACGACCGATTGGAGCACGTCCTTCTCCACCACCATGTGGGTGATCGTTAGGGTTCATAACAGAACCACGAACTGTTGGTCTTATACCCATATGTCTTTTACGACCTGCTTTTCCTAATCTTACAAGTTCGTAATCAGCATTTCCAACTTCACCAATTGTAGCTCTACAAGTACTTAATACCTTTCGTACTTCACCACTACCTAAACGAAGTAATGTATATTTTCCTTCGCGTCCTAAAATTTGTACACTTGAACCTGCAGAACGTGCCATTTGGCCACCTTTTCCTGCTTTTAGTTCTACGTTGTGTACTAATGTACCTTCTGGAATATTTGCAAGTGGTAATGAATTTCCAACTTTTATATCAACTTTTTCTCCACTTTCAACTTTCATTCCAACTTTTAATCCTTTTGGAGCTATAATATATCTTTTTTCTCCATCAGCATAATTTATTAAAGCAATGTTAGCAGATCTATTTGGATCGTATTCGATTGTAGCAACTGTTCCTACAACACCATCTTTATTTCTTTTGAAATCGATGATACGGTATTTTCTTTTTTCTCCGCCACCTTGATGTCTTACAGTAATTCTACCTTGATTATTACGACCACCATTTTTCTTTAATGTAACAACTAATGTTTTTTCAGGTGTAGATGTTGTTATTTCATCATTTATCAAAGTTGATTTAGCTCTTTGACCATTAGTCATTGGTTTATATATTTTAACTGGCATATTTTTCCTCCTTTAGAGTTAGTTTAGTTCAATTGAACTATCCTTTTGTAATTTAACGATTGCTTTTTTTACTTTATTTGTTTTTCCAACATAACGTCCAACTCTTTTTTTCTTAGGTTTTACGTTAATTGTATTTACACTTTCAACTTTTACGTTGAATATTTTTTCAATTGCAGTTTTAATTTGTGTTTTGTTAGCTTTAGTGTCAACACTAAATACATACATATTATTTTCTTTTAAAGCTGCAGATTTTTCTGTTATAATTGGTGCTTTAATGATATCTCTATAATTATTCATATTAAGCTAGCACCTCCTCTAATGTTTTTACTGCTTCTTCTGTGATTAATAATCTGTCTGAAGCGATTAAATCTAATGTGTTGATTTCATCTGTTTGAAGTAAAATTACGTTTGCAAGATTGCGTGTAGCTAAAACTAAATTTTCTTCTAACTTGTCAACTACGATTAATGTTTTTTCATTTTCAACTTTTAAGTTAGTTAAGATTTTAATAGCATCTTTTGTCTTTGCACTATCCATTACTAATTTATCTAAAACGATCATTTCAGAATCAATTAATTTATATGATAAAGCAGATTTAAGAGCTAATGTTCTTTCTTTCTTATTCATTTTCTTAGTGTAGTTTCTATCTGGATGTGGTCCAAATACTACACCACCATGATACCAATGAGGAGCTCTTGTACTTCCTTGACGAGCACGTCCAGTTCCTTTTTGTCTCCATGGTTTTTTTCCTCCGCCGCTTACTTCACTTCTTGTTTTAGTATCAGCAGTTCCTTGTCTTAGAGCATTTCTAGTTAATGTAATTGCATCATATAATACAGCATCATTTGGTTCTATACCAAATACTTCTTTACTTAATGTAATATCTTTTACTTTTTCACCTTTTATATTTAATACGGCTATTTTACTCATATTTAATACCTCCTATTATTGTTCAGAAGTTTGTTCTTCTTTTGGTTCAACAGAAGTTTCTGCAGGTGTTTCGTTGTAAGATATTAATTCTTCAGCTGTTTTTACTTTTCCAGGATTTTTAACTGAAGACTTAATAATAACTAATGATTTATTAGCTCCAGGTACATTTCCTTTAATTAAAATTACATTATTTTCTAAATCTACTCCAACGATTTCAAGATTTTGAATTGTTACTGTGTTTACACCCATGTGTCCTGGTAATTTTTTACCTTTGAAAACACGCATTGGTCTCATTGTTCCCATTGATCCAGGTCTTCTGTGATAATGTGAACCATGTCCCATAGGTCCTCTGTTTTGTCCATGACGTTTTATAACACCTTGGAACCCTTTTCCTTTAGTAGTTCCTGTTACATCAACTACTTCTCCTTCAGTAAATATGTCTACTTTAATTTCTTGTCCTAAAGTATAATTACTGATCTCTACACCTTTTATTTCTTTAAAGAAGCGCTTAGGTGTAGTATTTGCTTTATTGGTATGTCCAATAGAAGCTTTTGTCGCTAACTTTTCCCTCTTTGTATCAAATCCTAATTGAATTGCTTCATAACCGTCATTTTCTTTTGTTTTTATTTGTGTTACAACGTTTGGTTCAACACTTACGACTGTTACAGGAATCAATTTACCAGATTTTGTAAATACTTGAGTCATTCCAATTTTACGACCTAAGATTCCTTTCATACTTTGTTCCTCCTATAATTATAATTTGATTTGAATATCAACACCACTTGGAATATCTAGATGTTGTAATGCATCTACTGTTTCCTTACTTGGATTGCTGATTTCAATAAGTCTTTTGTGTGTTCTTTTTTCGAATTGTTCACGTGAATCTTTATATTTGTGAACAGCTCTTAAAATAGTTATTTTTTCGATTTCTGTTGGTAGTGGAATTGGTCCACTTACTGTTCCACCAGTTCTCTTTACTGTATCAACTATTTTAGCGCAAGCTTGGTCTAAACTTTTGTGATCAAATGCTTTTGCTTTAATACGTACTTTTGTACTTGACATATTGTATCCTCCCTTCGCCTATATCTCTGTATAGACTTGCTCCGTGTAAAAACCTGAATATTCAGTTTAAATTTATTAACAACTTAACCTGGCGTTTCAGCAACCTCACACATCTTCGCATGCCACACATTCATAATTATATAGGAAAATCTTTATAAAAGCAATACTTTTTTGTTTACTTTTTAAAAAAAATAAAAGCATACACTTTTTTGTGTATACTTTTATCTTACAACTTCAGAATTATTCTTTACTCCATTTTATAAATTTGGTTTTATCATTTCTATTCCATAAATAGTTTCATCTGGAATTATATTTGTTGTTTCTTGTGTTTCATTTAAAAATATTGAAACAAAATCTTCTAAAGCTTTTTTGTCTATTATATTATTTTTATTCATTGTGTAACCACTTATATAGGCATCATATAATGTATTACAAACAAAATATATTCCTTTTTCATTTCCATTTGAGAATGTTGTATGGATAAGTTCTATTCCATTAAATGCTTCTACTTCAGGTTGTGAAATTACTATTTCATTTTCAAACAATAATTTTAATTCATTTTGTAATTTTGTTAAATCATTTTTATATATTTCATATTTTTTTTGATCCTGATTTTGCAATAAGGAAAATGCTATCGTTGTAGTACCATCACTAATTTGGAATGATGTGTTATTTTTTTGTTCTATGATACTGTATGAACTTGGTATTTTATAATATTTATCTACAATTTTAATTGTTTGTTGATTATTATTCGTCACTTCATTTACTACTGTGGTTGTTGTTGTCGTATTTTCATTATTTTTATTTGAATCTTTAGGATTCATGAAAAACGCTATATAAACCAATGCTCCTATAATCAATATAATAATTATACTCAATAAAATTATAGTTTTTTTATTACTTTCTTTTGGATTGTTAAGTTGATGTGACAATTCATTATCATTTTGATTTTTACCATATAATTCATTCATTGATTCTTTTATTTCTGTATTTTCTATTAAATTTTCCTTTTTATTAGAAAAATCATTTGTGCTATTTCCGATGCTTAATTCATTACTATCTTCTTCTGTTTTTAAATCAATATCATTTATGTTGTTTTCAAATTTTAATTCATTACTATCTTCTTCAGCTTTTAAATCAATATCATTTATGTTGTTTTCAAATTTTAATTCATTACTATCTTCTTCAACTTTTAAATCAATATCATTTATGTTGTTTT
>OCTW011599212.1_pt1 | contig 14605 bp, 13 predicted proteins | sample 1539671 | NCBI WGS metagenome assembly OCTW01 (sample SAMN02144230, study PRJEB22623) | gut metagenome | biome: sheep rumen | host: Ovis aries | place: New Zealand
CAGCAGGCTGAACTCGACGGGGTATCGGTTTATTATCCGCGGGGCATTTCTCTGGGAGATGCGGGGGAACGTCTTATGGGAGGGTATGCGCTTTACAGAGCTTCACTGCCTGTACTGGAACGCATCCGCAGAACCGAGCCTGTGCAGCTTGTGCATGCGCATATGATCGACAGGGACGGGCACTGTGGATATCTGCTCTCCAGAAAGACCGGCCTGCCTTATGTCGTGACGGGACACGGAACGGACGTCCTGCGGTATTTTGTCCCGGGACAGACGCCGCATCGCAGAAATATCAGAACGGTGCAGAAAGCGGATGCCCTGTGTGCCGTGTCCAGTATGCTGATGAAGCGCGTGGCGCCGTACCGCCCGGACGGAATCAGCCGCATCGTACCCAACGGCGTGGATCTCTCTCTGGTTCCGGAAAATGAGAAAAGAATTCCATTCTCCATCCTGTCAGTGGGAACGCTGAAAGCCAGAAAGTGCATGGACAAGACGCTGGAAGCTTTTTCCGGGCTGGCACAGGAGTTCCCGCAGGCCCATCTTACGCTGATCGGCGTGGGGGAAATGGAAGGAACACTCCGAAGCATGATCCGGGATTTGGGGCTGGAAGGACGAGCGGAACTGATTTTGGGAGAAGCGCATGATGCGCTTCTGCGCCGCATGGCGCGGACCGATGTTTTTGTGCTTCCCAGCTGGGGAGAAGGCTACGGCGTTGTATATATTGAAGCCATGGCGGCAGGGTGCATTGCCGTCGGCGCCAGAGACGAAGGAATCGGAGATACGATTCAAAACGGAGAAAACGGATTTCTGGTGAAGGCGGGAAGCAGGGAGGAGACAGAAAGCTGTCTTCGGCATATTCTCAGGAACCGGCAGGCGCTGGAACAGGTGCGGCAGCGGGGAAAGGAAAGTGCGCAGGCCCTGACCTGGGAGCGCAACGCTGCTGAAATGGAAATCCTTTATGAGGAAATACTGCGCATGCGCAAAAAGCATGCGGGGGAGGAATAAAGATGGCAAAGCGATCCGTAGATGGAACAGGACTGCTTTCTCTGTATGACAGGGTGACGGGAATCTTTAATGAGATTTTTGATGAGCGTCTTTTAACCGTCGCACTTTTTGCCCTGGAAGCATATTGCGTGCTGTTTACACAGCGCAAATTTCCCATGCGATGGATGATTTTTGTGCTCTTTGGCATGATTCTGCTGGTGTTTGTGACGCTGTGCGCACGCAGGCCGGGAATGAAGCGGGTTCAGCTTCACAAGGGAATGATGGCCCTGTGGTTCAGCCTGCATGGGATGATGGTTCTCTCTGGTCTGTTTTACCAGGACTGGCTTCCGGAAGGGGTTTCCCTTCTTGTATGCTATCCGTTCATTTTTACCGTGTTTGCCTCACGGCCGGATGAAAGCACGTTCCGTGCGATTCTGCGGGCGGTAGTGCTTTCCAATCTTCCCTTTATGGCGCTTTCCGCTATAAAAGCCCCGCTGTCCTATGGATATCCGGGCTATATGGGCATTTTCTATGATTCAAACTGTCTGGCGATGTGCTGCGTTGTAATGGCGTGTGCTGCATTCCTTCTGGCCTTTGCGGATTTCAAGGAAGGGAAAAAAGCAGGCTGCATCCTGTCCCTGCTCTGCGGGATCTGGGCGGTCCTGTTCCTTTTCCTGTCCATGTCCAGAGCCTGCATGCTGGCATTTGCCGGGGCGGCGGTCATTCTGGTGGCGACCATCGTGGCGGGAACGTCGAAGCATCCCGCGAGGTGGCTGGCTGCGTTGGCCGTTGTGATCGTGCTTGGGCTTGCCGGAGGCGTAAAGATCACCAAAGACAAGATCCAGGAAGCGTATGAGGAAGATTACGCTCTGGCGGTATACAACCATGAAACCTACGGCAACCCGATCCTGGTTCCGAAGCCGGAAGAACGGAAACTGTCCATGGATGATCTGACCTCGGATCGCTGGGGAATTTGGACGGTTATCCTGCAGAACCTGCGCTGGAACGGACACCCCACCTCGGTTATCCGGGAATGGGTGGCTATGGACGGAGCGGGAGACCGACATTTTAATGCGCATAATGCATTTCTCGGCGTTACCTATAATAACGGGTTTATTGCGGGAATCCTGCTGGTTGCCTATACGGCACTGGCCTTTTTCCGCGCGCTGCGCTACTACTGGCGGCACAGGATGGAAAGCGTGCTCAGTGCTACGCCGCTTACCTTCTGTACGGTATTTATCCTGGTGGGCCTCTTTGAATCGGTATATGCACCGTTTTCCGTGATCGGATGCACCTTCCTGCTCGTTCAGGGGCCGCTCTGGCGCGCGGATCTGGTGCAGCTGGAGGAAGGAAAATGATCCCTGAAATCTCGGTCGTCATTCCGGTTTTCAATGCGGAGCGTTTTCTTCCGGAATGCGTTTCTTCCCTTTGTGCGCAGACGCTTCAAAACTGTGAATTTATCTTTGTGGATGACGGCAGTTCTGACCGGTCGCGTGCGCTGCTGGAGGAAGCTGCCGGAAGGGATCCGCGGATCCGGATTCTTTCGAATCCGGTTAATTCCGGCGTGTCCGCTGCGCGCAACCGCGGCATTGATGCGGCAAGGGGCACCTATCTTGGGTTTTGCGATGCGGATGATAAGATGGATCCCCCGATGCTGGAAGTCCTGGTCGAGGCCTGCAGAAACCAACGGGCTCAGGCAGCTTTCTGCCGGGTCTTCAAGGACCGGGCATCAGAAAGCGTGAACGTCCCCCTTGGATTTGCGGATGGTACGGTATTTGAAGGGGAGGAAATCAAAAAAACCCTGATCCCTGCCATGCTGTCGCTGGAAAAGGACGGGGATGATCAGCCCCTGTCCGGCTACAGCCCCAGAAATGTATTTCTCCGGGAAACCGTGGGCAGCATCCGGTACCGGGAAGATATTCATTATGCGGAAGATCTGCTGTTCATTGTGAGCGTGATGCTGCGCTGCAGCCGCGTGACAGCAGTGGACAGAGCCTATTATCACTACAGGTTTTATGAGGGAAGCACGACCAAAAAGTACAGCCCGTACATCCCGGAATCCCTGGAACGGTCGAATGCAGCGCTTCTGTCGCTGCTGGAAGGCGAAAAAGAATGCAGCAGGCGCATGGCGATTCGAAGGCGGAAGATGGCCGTGGATACCGTGCGCAATTACTGCAGTGCCGGGACGCCGTTTTCCTTTCTGCAGCGCATTCGGGAGATCCGGGCGTATATGAATCGGAAAGACGTGCAGGAGGACTTTAGGGAGCTGAATCTCGGTGCCCTTTCGAAGCGGACTGCCCTGCGGCTGGGACTGGTCAAGTATCGATGTGCCGCGGTATGCGCGGTATTGTATTCCACGATTTTTAAAAGCCGGATGTGAGGAACTGCCATGAAAAAATATATTGTGATGCTCGTTTGCATGCTGCTGGTATCGTCGTGTGCGCTGGCAAGCCGGAAATCGGCACCGGTCAACCAGGAAATCCCGCCTGTACCCAAGGCGGAGGAACTGACGGTGACGCTTAATACCTATGATCTTTCTTTCCCGGAAGACATGCCGGAGGTGGTGCGTCAGTTTGTGCTGACGGCACGGGCGGAATTTGAAGCACATCCCTTTGAAAGGCTGCCCAAGGCCAACCAATATACGAAGTGGTACTATGAAGACAACCGGGAAATCGGATGGTGTTCGGTCTTTCAGATCTGGTGCGCCTATCACAGCGGCCTGCCGCTGATTCGCTGGAATCAGGGGGCGCACATGGAGGAAGAGTGCTTCTCTGCCATGGAAGGGCGTGTCGGCAACGTATACAAGGCCTTTTTAGGCCAGAACCGGTGGCTGGATGCGCTTGAAGGAGCGGTTCCGAAGCCCGGTTATCTGATTATCTATGGAGTGCGCTCCTCTACGCCGTATACCCATATTGCAATCGTGGAAAGCGTAACGGAGCTGGAACAGGGAGTCTATGAACTCACAACGGTAGAGGGCAATCTGGGCTCCACTGTTCGCAGGCTCAATTTCCGGTATCTTACAGCGCCAAAGCGGAAATACTACAATATGGAAGCGATTCCGGAAGCGGAAAGGACCCGTGAAGGATGTCAGTATACGCTTCAGAAGGATACCTGGTACGTAACCGGTTTCTGCGAAACATGGCCATAATACAACAGCGCGGATCGATTGATCCGCGCTGCTTCGTTTTTTGGAAAAAGGACGGGATATTATTTCCCGGCGAGACGGTAGCCCAGACCGGGCTCGGTAAACAGATACTGGGGCTCTGCCGGGTTCGGCTCCACCTTTCTGCGGATGGCGGCCATATGAACCCGAAGGATTTTGTTGTCAGTGCCGGTGTAAGGGCCCCACAGCTCCCGCAGGAGCTGCCGGTAAGGGACAATTTCTCCGGCAGAGCGCCCGAGAAGGGCGAGAATCCGGAATTCGTTGGGCGTGAGATGAACGTCTTTTCCATCAAAAAAGACTTTCTTCTGAGCGTAGTCGATGGAAAGGCTCCGGATGGTAAGAAGGCCGTCCTCTGCGGGCGGAGCGTCTTTCGAGGAAAAGGTACGGCGGATGGCAGCGCGGATTCGGGCCAGGAGTTCAACGGAGCCGAAGGGCTTTACCAGATAGTCATCTGCGCCCAGATCCAGTGCAGCGGCCTTATCCTCTTCCATCAGCCGGGCGGAAATGATGATGATGGGGATGCGGGACCATTTCCGAAGGGCAGATATGATTTCGTTTCCGTCCATGTCCGGAAGGCCCAGATCAAGAAGCACAAGGTCCGGGCACCTGGAAGTGGCCAGAAGCAGGCCCTCTTTGCCGGTGACTGCAGTGGTCACGTCATAACCTTCATGGGTCAACAGGGAGGACAGATAGGTGCTGATGCCATCATCGTCTTCGATGATCAATATGCGGGTTTTAATGGTTGTCATAATGTCTCCTCGCTCAGGGGAAGGGTAAAGGATATGCAGGCACCGCCTTCCGGTCGGTTGACTGCCTGAATTGTGCCCTGATGGGCCTGTATAATGGTATGGCAGGAAGAAAGGCCGATGCCCATTTTGCTGCTGCCGGGGTTTTCGTCGGCCAGACTTTCCATGGCGAAGCCGTTGAAAAGCTTTGGGAGAAGTTCAGGTGGAAAGCCGGGACCGTCATCACAGACGGAAAGGCGAGCCAGAGGGCCGTCGGATTGTAAATAGATGGAAATGCGGGTGGCGCCGCGTGCGTGAAGCACGACATTTTCCAGCAGATTGAGAATGACCTGCTCAATCAGAGTGGCATCCACATTGCATACCAGAATGTCGGGAGGTGTCTGTACGGATATCGGGATGTCCTGCTGGAACCGCCGGAAGCGGAGAATGGCATCAGAGATGAGCTCTTCCAGCACCTGAGGCTCTGTATGCAGAGCGAGAGGACGGTTGAACCTCGTTACGGACAGGATGTTTTCGCTGATGCGGGACAGCCATCCGGCGCTTCTGACGATATCCCGGAGTTTTTCCCGACGCTGCTCCGCGGGCATTTCAGGTTCGTCTATGAGCATGGTACCAAGACCGATGATGGTGGTCAGGGGAGTGTTGAGGTCATGGGATACCGAACGCAGCAGACGGATGGTGGTTTCCTGCATTTCCCGCTCATGGCGCAGTTTTTCCTGCTGCTTGATCTGCGTTGTCAGCGTCGAAATGAGAATGCTGACAATGAGCATGGAGGCAAAGGTGAGCGGATATCCGGAAAGGGTCATGTCAAACTGCCAATAGGGATATGTGAACATGTAATTGACGCAGAATACGCCGAAAAGCGCGCTGGCAATTCCCCAAAGATAGCCGTCCGTGAACCGGGCAATCAGGGCAACGGCAAGGATGAATACAGGGGCGGAAAACGGATTATTGTCATTGAAAAGGGTAGAAAGGGGAATGCAGAGCAGGATGGAGCCTAGAAGAATCCCTGCGAAAATACACAGGTTCTTTATATGAAAGGCGGATCTCTCGTCTTGTTTACAGAATAATTTTGGCATAATAATCACCCACAATAAGTATAGCACGCCTGTCTGGGAAATGGCAGGCGTGCATTTTTTCTTAGCGGATTCTTAACGGCGTCTTAACGGAATCTTAGCGCAGGCCGGGGCTATAATGCGCAGGACTTTTTCAATAAGGAAGAGGGAGGGTCGGCAATGGCTGCAATCGGAATCTGGATTTTCATGATCGGGCTGCTGCTTGTTTCATTGCGGTATGACTTAGGAATCATGGACTGGCTTTATGACAAGGGCATTTATAAGGATAAGCTGCTGGGAGAAGTAAGAGCAGAGCGGCGGGCACGGGAAGCGGCAGAGTCGGGCCTGGCTACAGAAAGGAAGAAATAAGAATGACAAATGAGCAATGGACTCCGGAAACGGAGGCAGATGAAAAGATCCTTTGGACCGGGAAACCTGAGAATTCCGTACTCCTGGATGGAGCGGTAAAAAAGAAACTGCTTCTGACCTGGCTCATCGGAGGCACAGTAATTCTCGCGTCACTGTTTCTTGTAGTGAAATTAATGTCCGCATATGCATTTATGCCAAGGCTGATCTTCTTCATTTTTATCAGCATGACACCGGTATGCATCATTATCAATACTTTCAGGGATTACTTTGGACTGTCCAATGCCCGTTATGCGATATCGGACAGAAATGTCTTTGTGAAGACGCCGTACATGGAGTATAAGTATCCGCTTAAAAAAGGTGTGGCGCTTCGCACAGACCGGGAAAACCGGGCGGTTTTGGTGGGTGACGCGGTAAAGGTGAAGCCCTCCAGTGTAAGAACCTGTATGCTTGTAAATTCTGTAAGGAATGTGGACGGACAGACAGAAGGCGTTGCACTTTACAATCTGGGACGGCCTGAGCAGGTTATGGAGTTGCTCCGCGCTCGGGTCGGCTGACCATGGGGTTCTCCTTTTTTGGAGGAACGGACTGCAGTTGGGGTTGCTGCAGCCCGTTTTTTCTTTTTGGAGGAGCTGAAAAGGGACAAAAAAGAACATGTTTTGTGTGTGCTGTGCCTGTACACCTGCCGGAGAAAGAAAACTTTACGGGCAAAACCTTGACTTTAAGAGAAGGGGCGAATAAGATATTGATCGGTATTTCATTTTTTAAAGGCAGGATTTGGTAGCAAAAGGCTGCACGAAAAATGCAGGAATGCCAACAAAATCATGCAGAATTGTGAAATGCCGGTTCTCCTAGCGGATGCAGGGGGCATCCTCAGGGGAAGAAATGGAATCCTCTTGTGCGGGAGGAGGAAAGACGGGGATTCTATAGCGCCTGGCCCGGAACGGGTGACGAGGGCTGACAGCTATCGAAAGATTCGGCGGATGCTGTCACGGTAAAGCGGCAGATCGTTAGGAAGAAAGCAAAAAGCAGAAACAAAACTGTAACAGAGGTTCTTCCCTTGCTGCAAAAACAACGGCGCAGGCTCTGTGCCGAAGAGAATATAAATGGAGTAAATATGTATACAATTCAAGATTTATACGATTTGGATCATACACTGGCTGCATCTTATCTGCAGCAGTTCACGTATCCCTGGGAAGCGCTTAAGGGCATCAAGGAAATGATCCTGGCCCTTGGCCCGACGCTCGGACCGGAATACAAGGAAGTCGCCGAGCATGTTTGGGTCCATGAGACAGCAGTGGTCTATCCATCAGCCTATCTGGGAGCGCCCTGCATCATCGGACCGAATACCGAAGTGCGCCACTGCGCTTTTATCAGGGGAAGTGCCCTGGTTGGCGCGGACTGCGTAGTTGGGAATTCGGTGGAACTGAAAAATGTGATCCTTTTTGATCACGTCCAGACGCCGCATTACAATTATGTGGGAGATTCCATCCTCGGTTATTACAGCCATATGGGCGCAGGCTCCATTACTTCAAATGTAAAGAGCGATAAAAAGCTGGTGGTTGTCCATAACGGGACGGAGAAAATTGAGACCGGCATCAAGAAGTTCGGTGCCATGCTGGGGGATTATGTGGAAGTAGGCTGCAATGCCGTTTGCAACCCCGGCACGGTAATCGGCAGGCACAGCAATGTGTATCCGACTTCCTGCGTGCGCGGCGTCGTGCCGGAGAACAGTATCTGGAAAGACAACGGCGTAATCGTTACAAAGCACTGAAACCGGGAAAAAATAAGGAGATAACATCATGAGAGTTATTATTCAGGAAGATTACAGCAGAATGTGCAAGTGGGCGGCCAATTATATCGCCAGCAAAATCAATGCGCATAAGGAAGAGCGGCCCTTTGTGCTTGGCCTGCCGACAGGCTCCAGCCCGATTGGCGTTTACAAGGAGCTTGCCCGGATGAACCAGGCCGGAGAAGTCAGCTTCGCCAATGTGGTCACCTTCAATATGGATGAATACCTGGGCCTGCCTCACGAGCATGACCAGAGCTACTGGTATTTCATGCACGATAATTTCTTCAATCACCTGGTGGACATGAAGCCGGAGAACATCAACATCCTGAACGGCATGACAGATGATCCGGAAGGAGAATGTGCCCGGTACGAGAAAAAGATCGCTTCCTACGGCGGAATTGATCTGTTCATGGGCGGGATCGGCGTGGACGGCCATATTGCCTTTAATGAGCCCTTTACCTCTCTCGCTTCCCGTACAGGTGTTCGGAACCTGACGACGGATACCCGGATCGTCAACAGCCGCTTTTTTGGCAATGATCCGGAAGCCGTTCCTGCACAGGCACTGTCCGTGGGTGTAGGGACCGTTACGGATTCCAAAGAGGTGCTGATCCTGATCAACGGACATAACAAGGCAAGGGCGCTGGCAGCAACCGTGGAAGGCCCGGTAAGCCATAAGTGGACCTGCTCCGCACTGCAGATGCATAACGGCGCCATCATCGCTTGCGATGAGGCGGCCTGCGGCGAACTGACAGTGGATACCTATAAATATTTCAAAGATATTGAACGGAAGGAGCGGCTGTAATGGGCAAGTATTTCGGAACCGACGGCTTTCGCGGCGAAGCGAACAAAAATCTGACCTTTGATCATGCGGTAAAGATCGGCCGTTTCCTGGGCTGGTATTACGGCGCACGCCAGGGCAAAAAGGCGAAGATTGTCATCGGCAAGGATACCCGCAGAAGCAGCTACATGTTTGAGTATGCCCTGTGCACCGGCTTGATGGCCAGCGGAGCGGACGCCTATATCATGCATGTTACGACGACGCCGTCTGTTGCCTATATTACGCGGGTGGATGATTTCGACTGCGGCATCATGATTTCCGCATCCCACAACCCGTATTATGACAACGGCATCAAGCTCCTGAACGGCCACGGGGAAAAGATGGATGAGGAAACCATCCTGAAGGTGGAAGATTATCTTGACGGCAAAATGGAGGTCCCGGTAGCGGAGCGTGACGGAATCGGCCGCACCGTAGACTATGTTGCAGGCCGCAACCGGTATATCGGCTATCTGATCTCCATGAGCAAGTACAGCTTCAAGGGCGTGAAAGTGGGCCTGGACGTGGCCAATGGCGCGGCCTGGCAGATTGCCCGCGGCGTATTTGAAGCGCTTGGAGCGAAGCCCTATGTCATGAACGACAGCCCGGACGGCTATAATATCAATACCGATTGCGGCTCCACGCATATCGAGCACCTGCAGAAGTTTGTAGTGGACAATAAGCTGGATATCGGCTTTGCCTATGACGGAGATGCGGACCGCTGTCTGTGCGTGGATGAAAAGGGCAATGTGGTGACCGGCGACCATATCCTGTATATTTACGGCCTGTACATGAAAGAGCGCGGCAAGCTTATCAACAACAAGGTTGTAACGACGGTCATGAGCAACTTCGGCCTGTACAAGGCACTGGATAAAGTGGGCATCGAATACGAGAAGACCAAAGTGGGCGACAAGTACGTCTATGAAAACATGGTCAAATATGGGCACCGCATCGGCGGAGAGCAGTCCGGCCACATCATCTTTACCAAGTATGCAACGACCGGAGACGGCATCCTGACCAGTCTTAAGATGATGGAAGTCATGCTGGCCAAAGAGAAGCCCATGAGCGAACTGGCTGCGCCGGTTGTGTTCTATCCGCAGGTCCTCAAGAATGTGCGGGTAAAGAGCAAGCCGGAGGCACAGAATGATCCCGATGTGCAGGCTGCCGTTGCCAAGGTGGCTGAAGCCCTGGGAGATACCGGAAGAATTCTTGTCCGTGAAAGCGGAACGGAGCCGGTGATCCGTGTGATGGTTGAGGCGGAAGCGGATGCTATCTGCGAGAAATACGTGGATGATGTGATCGAAGTCATCCGTGCCAAGGGGCATATGGCCTGAAACCGATAAAAAAAGTGGTCATGAAGCAGTCGGCTTCATGACCTTTTTTCTTACAGTCTCCAGAAGCGGTAGCCTTCTTTTTTAAGGCGGTCCATGGGAAGGAGACCTTTGACATCGATGAAGATTTTTTCTTCATTGGGCATCTGCCGGAAGAGCGGCGCGAGGCCGTCAAGTCCGAGCTCACGGAATTCTCTGTGGGCGACAGCCAGGATGATGCAGTCTAGATCCCGGAGCGCTGAAAACGGGGTGAGTTCAACGCCGTATTCGCGCAGGGCCTCTTCCGGGGCAGCCCAGGGATCTGTGACGAGCGGGGAAATCCCGTATTCGCGCAGGCGGGAGAGAATATCTTCCACTTTGCTGTTGCGGGTGTCGGGACAGTTTTCCTTGAAGGTCAAACCGAAAATGGCGACCCTTGCGCTGCGCACGACTTTGCCTGCGAGTACCAGCTGCTTGATGGCAGCATCCGCCACAAAGGCACCCATTCCGTCATTTACCTTGCGCCCGCTGAGGATGATCTGGCTGTGATACCCAAGCTTTTCGGCTTCATAGGTAAAATAGTAGGGATCCACTCCGATGCAGTGTCCGCCTACAAGGCCGGGCCGGAAGCCCAGTGCGTTCCATTTTGTATTCATGCCGTCGATGACTTCGTTTGTATCGATGCCCATCCGGTCAAAAACCATGGCCAGCTCATTCATGAAGGCGATATTGATATCCCGCTGACTGTTTTCCACCACCTTGACGGCTTCGGCGGTTTTGATGGAAGAAACGGGATACGTACCCGCCTGAATGACCAGATTGTACACGTTCTGGATCTCGGCAAGGCTTTCTTCATCCATGCCGGAAACGATTTTGCGGATCGTTGCAAGGGTATGCACACGATCCCCGGGATTGATGCGCTCCGGGCTGTAGCCGACTTTGAAGTCAATGCCGCACTTCAGGCCGGATTCGCGTTCCAGAATAGGAACGCAGATATCTTCGGTTACCCCCGGATAGACCGTGGATTCAAAGACGACGATGGAACCGGGGACCAGGTTCTGGCCGAGAATCCGGGAAGCGGATTCCACAGGGGAAAGATCCGGGGTTTTGTCCTGATTGACCGGAGTGGGTACAGCGACAATGTGAAACCTTGCCCTGCGCAGCATGGCAGGATCATCCGTGAACTGGACTTTGGTTTCTGCGATGGCTTTGTCGCCGACTTCCCGTGTGGGATCTATCCCCTTCTTGTATAATGCAATTTTCTCTTTGTTGAGGTCAAAGCCGATAACGGGAACGTGGTGAGCAAAAGCAACGGCAATAGGCATGCCGACATAGCCGAGGCCGACCAGGGAAAGGGAGGCAGTGCCTGAAAGCAATTCGTCGTAAAGGGACATCGGAAAGGATTCCTCCTCGTTCAAAGTGAGAATTTTGTGAAAGGTCAAAACGTCTCCCTCTTTTAAGAGGGAGAAGCCGAGACTGCGGTGCAGTGCAAGAGAGGCGCGGTTTTCAGGCTTGATGCGGGCAACGGCTTCCTGGAAGCCGAGATCCGAAAGCTGAGAAAAGAGCATGGAAAGGGCCTGCTTGGCGATTCCCTGCCGGCGCCTCTCCCTGGCAATGGCGATCCCATATGAAAAGGAGCGCCCCTGCGGATAGACCGTGATTCCGCCGGCATGCGTATGGCCGCAGAGAATTTGGTAGCGGCCCTGACCCGGCGGATCAAGCGGAAGAAGTTGTATTATTTGATTTATACTTTGCATTGCGTGAATCTCCTCTTCAAAGTATAATCGAAACGGGGTTATTTTTCAAACCGGCGGTTTGACCCGTAAAAAGCATTTTGCTATAATGTCCGGACAAAAAATGAAGTGTTTGATAGAAGGAAAAACAAATGAATATACTTGGTGTACTTTGGAAATGGATTGACCGACTGGCGCGGGCAGTAATCGGCCTGATTACCCGCATTGCGCCGCCGCTGGGAGAAAAGTGCCTGGCGCTCTGGGAGAATTCAGAGTTGATCAGCTATCTGTTTGTAGGCGTAGCGACAACCCTGGTCAATTATGTTGTTTACTGGGCGGCTACCCGTCTTGCGGGCATGGGGGTCATGCCCGGCACCTGGACGGCGTGGGTAGTAGCGGTTGCCTTCGGCTACTGGGCGAATAAGACGTTTGTTTTCAAGACGCACTGCGAAAACTTTTCGGCCCTGGTTAAAGAAGCAGCTTCCTTTTTTGCCATGCGGCTGGTTTCCCTCGGCATGGAAACGGTGCTCATGTTTGTGACGGTACAGGTAATGCACCTGAACGATCTGGTAATGAAACTGGTCATCAACCTGGTGGTCATCGTTCTCAATTATGTTTTTTCCAAACTGTTTATCTTCAAAAAGAAGTGAAAGGGTCGAAATGAAAATACTTGCGATTATGCTGGCAGCCGTGCTGACGCTCTGGATGGGATGCGCGATGGCAGACGGAATTTCTGTCAATGCACGCCAGCTGGAGATGGAGCGTTCCCTGGACAAGCGGGTTACCAATATTCTTCTTCTGCTGCAGGACGGGGAAGAAAGCAATCTGGTCTGCGTGGCGTCGATGAATACCGCCAATGGAAACGCCCAGATGAACAGCATTGATCCGTCCCTGATGGTCAGCATTCCGGAAATCGGCGAAATGCCGCTGGGAAAGGTATACAGCTGCGGAAACAAAAAATCCCGCGGATTTTTGGTGATGCGGACCCTGAACCGCCTGCTGGGACTCAATCTCGGCACGTATGTGGCGCTGGATATGGAAATGCTTCCCCAGCTGATTGATGCGGTGGATGCCGTTGAAATTACACCGACGGCAGAGGAAAAACGCGCATTGGGGCTGGAAGAAGACACCTGGGCTTTGACCGGAGAGGAAGCCCTGGCTTTCCTGCGCCTGCATATTGACGGGGAAGAGACCCCCAACAAGGGATATACGCTGATGATGCAGCTGATGCGGCAGGCCGCAGAGCAGGACCTGATGGGCCTGATGGGAACAGGAAAAAAACTGCTCTCATCCATGGATACCAATCTGGGCATCATGAGCGCGGTGTCTCTGGCCGGTTCGCTGAGCGGCGGCGGAGAACACACGGAAGTGCAGCTCCCGATGCCCGAACAGATTATAAGCGAGGACCCGCTGAGAGCAGATGCAGAGGCAATGAGGCAGGTGATCCTGGGTGTCTATTGATCTGAAGGAGAAAGCCCGTGCGGCCCGCCTTGCCAGCCGCCCGCTGTCGGCACTGCCGCAGGAGCGGCGCAATGCCGCGCTTCTGGAGATCGAAGCCGCGCTGCGCGCCAATCAGCAGCGGATTTTTGAAGCGAATGAACGGGACATGGCCCGGGCCAAAGAAACTGATCTTCCGCTTCCGATGCAGAAACGCCTGCGGTTCAATGAGGCAAAGCTGGAGGAAGTCTGTCAGGGCCTCAGGGATCTGGCGGCGCTTCCGGATCCGCTGGGAAGGACGACGCTGCTGCGGGAGCTGTCGCCGGGGCTCGTGCTGCGCAGACGGACCTGCCCGATCGGGGTGATCGGCGTGATTTTTGAATCCAGACCGGATGCCCTGGTGCAGATTCTGTCCCTGTGCCTTAAAACGGGGAACGCCGTGCTGCTGAAAGGCGGAACAGAGGCGCAGGAAACCAACAGTGCGCTTTTCGAAACCATTGTAAAAGGAACAGATCTGCCTGAAGGATGGTGCGCACTGCTGCGCGGCCGGGAAGAAGTAACGCAGATGCTGGCGCTGTATGAGGATATTGACCTGATTATTCCCAGAGGCAGCAATGCGTTCGTGCGCATGATCATGGAGAATACGCAGATTCCGGTTCTTGGACACAGCAGCGGAATCTGCCATCTGTATCTGGATGCTTCGGCAGAGCCGGACATGGCGGCGCGCCTGGCGGTGGATGCAAAAACGCAGTACCCGGCGGCATGCAATGCCATTGAAACCCTTCTGATCCACAGCAAGGCGGCGGAAGCAGCCGGCGCAGCGCTTGCGGCGCTGAATGCAGCCGGAGTGGTGCTGCATGCGGACAGCCGTACGGCAGGGATGCTTGAAGGCATGGGCATTTCCTACGTTCCCCTTAAGCAGGAGGACCTGGGAAGAGAATACGGGGATCTGGAATTGAACGTGGTCATGGTGGATGCTCTGGAGGAAGCGATAGAGCATATCAACGCTTACGGTTCCCATCACACGGATGCGATTGTGACGGATGATCCGGACTCGGCGGAAAAATTCAAACTGCTGGTGGATTCCGCAGGGGTGTATCACAACTGTTCGACGCGCTTCGCAGACGGACAGAGATACGGCTTCGGCGCAGAAGTGGGCATTTCCACTGGGAAACTGCATGCCCGCGGACCGATGGGGCCGGAGG
>OCTW011550316.1_pt1 | contig 14603 bp, 18 predicted proteins | sample 1539671 | NCBI WGS metagenome assembly OCTW01 (sample SAMN02144230, study PRJEB22623) | gut metagenome | biome: sheep rumen | host: Ovis aries | place: New Zealand
ACATATTCCTCCACCGTATGACTCAACAGTCGTTCCATTTTCATAAGAACCTGCAAGTTCATATCCATTTTCTGCTGTAAAAGGAACTACCGCATCAGTAACAGAGAATGTCTCTCCCGGATAAAGAATTGAACCATTTATCTTAGAACATCCATTTTTTACATTCTTAGATCTTCCGGCTGCCGATGAAGAAAAGTCAGTATTAAAACTTCCCAGGCAATCCTTTACGGATGCTAATTCTTCCTGGCTTCCAATTGGATCTTTTGTCTCCACAACCAAATCAATCTGGCTATTAGAACCGTTCCAGCCTTTACTAATGAAATCTGCTATCTTATCTGCCGATTGATTAATATCTACAATCTTTCCCTGAGTTCCCGGTACATATTGAAATGTACCATTCTCTCTCTTTAATCCGTTATTAACAACCTTTGTATCAAGATAAATTTTATTTTTCTCAAGATATTTGGCAACTGAAGCGTTCTTGGCTGTAAGTGATATCTTAAAGTCTTTTCCTTTTCCAGACTCCAAATCCTTAGATGCTTTATATCTGTACAAAGGATTACCTTCATTACCATAATTAGCTGCGCGCTCTGCAACATCAGAATTCTTTATGCAAAGATCCAAATCTTTACCTGTCGCATCAACTGACTTATCACCAGCTACCAGTTTAAATACTGTGCTCTTGGAATTACCCAGTGACGTATCTATTGTCTTTGTCGCTTTTGATACGCTTTGTCCTGATACATCAGTACCTTCTATGGTAATTCCCTTAGGAATTGTCTTCTCATCAGCAGTATCTTTTGCATCAGATTTATTAGTTGAATTAGATGATGTAGAATTAGTTGTATTATTTGTGTTAGCAGCCGCAACCTCAAATCCAACAAATAATGCCATAGAAAAAACAACAACTGACATTATCAATACAATTCTTTTACTAATCTTCTTCATAAGTACCCTCATAATCTCTACTTACATATCTCAAAATATGTTATAATAATTTCACTTGTATTTTACACCTTAACCATTATATCAGATTCATTACATATTTTTTGACTTTTTTTATATAAAATATACGTAGTTTATGGAAAGGATGCACAAATGTTATTTCCTATTTTGGGCATAGTGCTAATCGGAATGATTGCACTTGCACTAAGATACAGATATCTTAACAAGAAAATAGATAATGATAACGATGCCTTTTATGAGAGAGAGAGAAGAGCTAATTCTACTCCCACAAAAGATATCTCTAGTCTAAAGTATTTGGATATACCAATTGACAAATTTCCTATTGGGGAGATAGATGATTCAGATCTCAAAGAAATCGAGGAAAAGCTTATGGCTTTATCAAAAAAAGAAATACTCAATCTCACCGGGAAAACCAATACGGATTTGAAAGAAGAATATGGTGTCGTTAATTTTGAGAAAATGCAACAGGTCGGCGAGAATTTTAACGATCTTACTGTGGTATTAATTGATTATGCAAATGCTCTAATAAACATAAACAGATATGACGATGCCATCAAAGTTCTAGAGTATGGCATTGCAATAAAGACTGATATCAGTAAGAATTATACACTTCTTGGAGATTGCTACAAAGAAAAAGGTCAATCCAGGAAAATACGGGTTCTTAGAGACCAGGCAGAGCACTACGAAGGAATAATGAAAGACAGTATTCTAAGACATCTAGATGAACTACTTGCCACCTTTGATAATTTAGAAGATTTCCAGGAATAAGAAATGCGTAAGCTTTGATAATAAGCTTACGCATTTTTACGATTTAGTAATTTTTCATAAGGGCTTTGATATAATCTTTGTATTCATCTCTTATATCTTTTGGCCCTTCGATATAGGCTTTATCACCTAATCCTGATATCCAACCATAGAATTGAGGACTCACTTCTAATTCTATCCTTACTCTTGCCTTATTGCCCTTTTCTGTAATATCTATATCATATCCAAATCTATCAATAAAGACACCTACTATAGAACTATCGCAGACAATATTTACAGTTCTTGTCTCACCCTGATACATGCCGAAAGAGTTTCTTGCAATCTGTGCGATTCTCTTACGATCTATATCTGCAATCCCTTCTCGAAGCTCATCAATCTCCTCAACTGATTCCATCTTATCAACTCTATAGTATCTTATGTCTTCTCTTTTGTCAGAATAAGCCACAAGATAATAGTTCTCGTCAAACCACATAAGACATGCAGGACTTACAGTTATACGCTCTCCATCGTATTTAAACTCTTTTTCCTTCTTAGCATTCCATTTAAAATATTTAAATGACATCTTGTGGTTCTCGTCAATACATCTATAAATTGTGTCAATAGCATAGAACGTCTTCTCTCCGCGTCCCTGGTTCCTATTAGGAACTACTACCTGTCTAGAAAGCTCACGAGCGTCATATACATTTCCAAGACCAGCTATTCTGTCAACAAGATCCTTAGCCTTCTTCTCACTTATGAATCTAGAAGAAGAAATAGCATCAACTAATAATTTAAGCTCTGCTAACTCAAAACTCTTATCAGCTATATAATAACCGCCTTTGTACTCTTCTGATTTCTCAATATTGAGCCCATACTCAAGTAGCGTACTGATATCAGAATAAATGCTCTTTCTCTCAGCATCAACTCCCATCTCATTTAATCTATCGATTATTTCGTTAGCGTTAAGCGGATGGTTCTCATCAGTTTCATTTAGAAGAATATTCATAACATATAGAAGTTTTAGCTTTTGACCTGTTTTGTTAGCCATTATGTCTCCCCCTTTTAATAATAATATATTACTTTATTCTTATTCGCTCTCATCAATAAAAAGCACACCAAGTGTTCCATAACCACAGTGACTTGCAACTGTTCCACCTGCAAATGTTGTGCATATCTCATCAAATTTATTCAGACTCTTAAGATATTCAATAATAGAGTCTTCCACTTGTTTATCCACACCTGTGTATGTAACAAAAACTCTTGTAGGATCAGCTTTTTTCAAATCCTCTTCCATGTCCTTTACATAATTTAAAACTACAGAAGAATACTTTCCACGATACTTTTTACTTACCTGCATAGCACCGTCTACAACTTCAATTCTAGGGTGAAGTTTAAGTGCTGTTCCTGCAAATCTTGTAGCACCAGAACATCTTCCTCCTCTATGAAGATATGTAAGCGTATCTACTACAAAGCTTGCCCTTACTTTAGGAATAAGCTCATCTAACTTTTTAACAATGTCCTTTCTTGACATACCTTCACTTGCCATCTCTGCTGCTTTACATACCAAAAGGCCTATTCCAGTTGAAAGATTCTTAGAATCAACAACTGTTATCTTATCTTCCGCCTCAATTTCTTCAGCTGCAATTCTCATAACATTTCCAGATGTGGACATTGAGAAAGATATAGAAAACGCTATAATCTCATCACCTGCTTCAATAATGGGTTTGTAAAGCTCAACAGCGTCTTCCATTGATGGTGCCGATGTCTTAGGCGTTGTTTTATTCTCATCAGACCATGCGAACAGCTCATCCAAAGTTATGTCAATTCCATCTCTGTATTCCTTATCTCCAAGAATTACATGTAACGGAAGTATAGATATGTTGAATCTTTCCACAAGTTCAGGCGATAAATCACATGTACTATCTGCCACTATTCTAACCATATTATCCTCCTATTTCTTACGACGTTTCCTGTATTTTCTTTTACGTCTCGCATTCTTACCATTATTTAATCTATATTCATTAATTCTTTCAGCAATTGTATCGTAATCCCTCTCAAACAATTCGATTAAAAACTGCTTCTGAAGAATATCATGAGGAACCATCTCGATTATCTTCTCACCAACGAACTTCTTGGATTTTTGCTTATATGCAGGCATATTATTCAATTCCTGTATATGAGCAAGTTCAAATCGCCATAGAATCTCTATCTTGCGTTCCCATTTTACCTTGGGATTAACTTCAGGTTCTCTTAAGATATAAAAATCTATATCTCCTTGTTCCCTCTCTTCAACAGTAATAATGCCCCAATAATCTGGTACATGCTCACGAATATGATTCCCATGACTGCTGCCTACCACAACATAATTATAGTCATAATAATAATCATAATTTCTGACCTGCCTTGAAAGACGACTATATGTATCTGCATCACTTTTTATCTCGATACCATATATTGCTTCCTCAGTTATCATAACAGCATCAGCACGAGCTCTTCCTATTTGTTTTTCTTCAAATATTCGAGATTTACCATACTTTTCCTCTAGAAGTTCAAATAATGGTTCTCTTATATCTTTGTCATATAACATTTTATGACTCTGCATTATCTGACTTAACATCAGAAGAATCGTTATCTATCTGTTGCTCTGGCATTGGCTGTTCTGACATTGGCTGTTCTGTCGTTGGCTGTTCTGTCGTTGGCTTTTCTGTCGTTGGCTGTTGGTTAAGAGCGGGATTACTTGATACAAATCCTGTACTTCCACCCATCTTAATTGCACGATACAAATTAGCATCTGTAGCAAAATAATATGGATTAACGTAGAATAATCCAAGTATTCCGCATGTAAGTGAATTAAGAATAAACCATCCAATAAATGATAGGTCTAGCACAAAAGCATCCCACTTATTACCCATCATCATTTCCTTACTCTTCTTAAAAGCTTCCTTGTGTGTCATACTAGGATTCTCTGCAATAAGATATGGCATCATTCTATATTCGTACAATTTGATAATTCCCGGAATAATAAACAATAATGACCATAGGAAAACAAATAAGTCTCTTAAGAATAATGTTCCAACATTCTTAATATACTGATTCTTAAATCCATTACCAAGATCTTTCAAATCAGCTGGTCTTTCGTAAGCATTTAAGAATAACGACTGACAACCAAGAATTATAGGATTAATCAAAAATGCCTTGAATACAAACCCAATGGCTAAGGAAATAATTGATACAATAAGAACTACAATAACAATCATAACAATAGACATGCCCATGAATCCATAAGCTGCTTTATTGTTATTCCATGTACCATAATCACCATTAAGGTCCTCATTCATTTCTTTTTCTATCTCTTTTTCGATTTTGTCTTCTAAATCATCAGCATCATTAATACCATTTATATAAACTGTAGAAATATCTCCATCTTCATCAGTTACCTTCAGATAATCACTCTTATCATTAACTGTTGCGACAGTCTGATATTCATAATGTCTATGCTTATTGGAATTCTTACCGCCTAAAAATCCACTAAATCCACCTACAAATCCAGAAATAGTTCCTCCTAGACCACCTGATAATATAATAATAATAAATCCTGCAAGAACCATTTTCCAGTAATTCTCTGAACTAAATGTAAATACTTTCTTAGCTTCTTCTTTAAGTTTTGGTCTACTCCACATACCACTCACTCCTTTATAAATAAAATATTACGCAGCGACTTCGTCTTGTGTCTTGTCCTTAAATGCTATTTTAAGAAGTATAGGCGTAATTAAAGTTGTAACAATAACCATGATAACTATAGGGGCAAATAAATCGCCTTCTATAAGTCCAACTTGTTGCCCCTTAGATGCAACAATAAGAGCAACTTCACCTCGGCTAACCATTCCTACACCAATCTGTGTGGCTTCTTTCCAACTAAATTTGCTTGCTTTTGCTCCAAGTCCGCATCCAATCAGTTTTGAAATAATAGCAACCAGAGTCAGAACAATTGCAAATATCCACATATTGACATCCATTCCGGAGAATGTTGCTTTAATACCTATACTTGCAAAGAAAATCATACTGAAGAAATGATTATTAATTGTCTCAACTCTATGGTCAAGATAATCACTTATCTTAGAATTACAAAGCATAAGACCTGCGAAGTAAGCACCTGTTATATCTGCTATTCCAAACAGTTCTTCCGAGCCAAAGGCAAGTATGAAGCAAAATGCCATTCCAAATATTGATGCTCTTCTCTTACCATCTCGTGTAATAAGAAATCCCTCTGAGAATTTCACAATGATATATAATACAACAAGCACAACTGCATATATACCAATTTTTATAAATACAGTTCCTATTTCTACGCTTGGATCTGCCATACTCGTTACTATAGTAAGAACTATAATACCAAGAATATCATCTATTACTGCTGCTCCCAGTATCGTTGTTCCAACAGCTCCTTTCAACTTACCCATTTCACGAAGCGTCTGAACTGTAATACTAACCGATGTTGCTGTAAGAACAACTCCGACAAATATACACTTAAGAAGTTCTGTATGTTCCATTATATTCTCATGGAAAAATATAGCATAAGATCCGGCGCCAAGACCAAGTGGTACTATAACACCTATTGCAGCAACTATAAATGATGCAAGAGCATTGCTCTTAAGTTCTTTAATATCGGTTTCAAGTCCCGCACCATACATAAGAAGTACTACACCTACTTCTGCTGCGTACTCTAAGAAAACTCCTCCATCACCTTCAAAACTGACTATTCCTATTAGTGAGGGGCCAATAATTATACCGGCAATTAATGCTCCCACAACTTCTGGCAAATGTATTTTCTTACATATAATACCTAGTAGCTTTGTAGCAACAAAAATTAATGCTATTTCAAGCAAAAAATAATAATCCATTTTTCTCACTCTCTTTCTTTTATTCCACTTTTTTCATACAACATATAATATATAACAAAAGAGTATATTTTTCAATATACTCTTTTCTATATATGTGTCATTATTAGTACACACTTTACGCATTAAGAAGCCTATAACATAACTCTATTTTCTCTGGAGAATTAAGACTATTATGAAATACCACTTCTCCTTTTTCACTTCTATCAGTAAGTAATCCTACTTCCTCAATACGTCTTCTCATCTCTCTTGCAGTCCCTTCACCGCCATCAAAAACTCTAACACCAGGACCTAATATATGACTTATCTTATCCTTGACAAAAGGATAATGTGTACATCCTAACACCACAGCATCAATTAAGCCTCCTCTGTATGGCTTAAGAATCTCTTCTATGAAGTTGCTCACTTCTGGCGTATTGTATTTACCATCTTCAACATACTCCATAAGTCCCGGACAGGGCAAGGCATAGATTGTAGCCTTATCTTCATATCTAGCAAGCAGATTCTTGAACTTCTCCTCCTTAATAGTCATAGGAGTCGCAAGCACAAGTACCCTTGGGTCTCTCTTATATAATGATGCCGGTTTAAGGGCAGGCTCTATTCCCACAAGAGGAAGATTAGGATATTTCTCTCTAAGTATTCTTACAGCTGCAGATGTTGCAGAGTTACATGCAATAGCACACGCCTTTACAGGATAATCCATAAATTCTTCCACTTTATTTATAGTAAGTTGTCTCACTAATTCTGTGGTCTTTGTACCATAAGGAGCATTCTTAGAATCGCCATAATATAGATAATTCTCATTTGGCATTATCTTAATCATTTCCCGAAGCACACTTATTCCACCAACTCCGGAGTCAAATACAGCAATCGGCTTATGAATCAAATCAAAGTCCTTCTTGTGCATAGTTACATAACTATATCGAAGCCTCTTATCCTCTATCGATTTATACTCTTTAAATATATTACTATCAGAATCCATCTGTTTTCCTACTATTTGTTGCTTTTAATACCATAACAAAAAGCAAGACCAAATAGGTCTTGCTTATATTAACTATACAAGTTCAAGAACTACCTCTAAAGCTCCGTCACCTTTACGTTGTCCGATTTTGATGATTCTTGTATATCCACCATTTCTATCAGCATATTTAGGTGCAATCTCATCAAATAGTTTGTTAGGCATATCAACCTTCTTCATCTTCTTTCCTTCACCCTCCTGTACCGGGTAAAGAACTTTAAGCATCTCTCTACGAGCATGTAACCTTGAAGGCTGATCCTTCTTGATAGTTTTATCTACCGTATCATATACAGTAACTTTCTTACCATCAACAACTTCCTTTACACGTCTGCCAGTCTTGTCCTTACGGGCAACTTTAGCCTGAACTGTTACTTCTTCGAAGTTATCTTTCTCTTTTACTGCAAGTGCAATTAATCCATCTGCAATCTTAGATACTTCCTTAGCCTTAGCTTCTGTTGTAACAATCTTACCATGGTATAACAACTGTGTTACCTGACCACGAAGTAAAGCCTTTCTTTGTGATGATGTTCTACTTAATTTTCTATACTTTGCCATTTTCTTTTCCTCCTTAAATGCTATTACAAGTAAAAAATGCGTCTTGCGTCTTACTCCTTGCTACCTGTGCTAAGCACCTTGTAGCACCGCCTGCCTTTGTAAGTTCACTTACTATCAGGCAGCGTCCTTGTTTACACCTAAGAATCTAGAAGACTACGCCTGCGGTCTTACTAGCCTTCCAGTTTCCTAATTTTGTATTATCTTTACAAAAGTATCCCTAGTCGTTTTCTCTTGCTAGTGACACTCCAAGTTCACGTAGTTTGTCTACGATTTCATCTAGAGATTTTCTTCCAAGGTTTCTAACCTTAGAAAGCTCAGAATATGTCTTGTTAGTAAGTTCAGCAACAGTATTGATGTTAGCTCTCTTAAGACAATTATATGAACGAACTGTAAGCTCAAGATCGTCAATGCTCTTATCATTTGCAACAGGTGACTCAACATCTTCCTGTACATTCATAACTTCAGCATTAGCTGCAACTTCCGAAATGTCAATAAACAACTTTAAGTGTTCCGACATTACCTTTGCTGCAAGACTGATTGCATCATCAGGAGCCATTGTTCCATTTGTATATACTTCTAATGTAAGTTTATCAAAATCAGTTACATTTCCAACACGAGTGTTTTCAACTTTGATATTAACTCTTTCAATTGGTGTATATATAGAATCTACAGCAATAACACCTATTGGTGTATCTTCTGTCTTGTTCTTCTCTGCAGGAACATAACCACGTCCTTTAGTAATTGTAAGCTCCATGAAGAATTTAGCACCAGGTCCACATGTTGCTATAACAAGATCTGGATTAATTACTTCAATGTCGCCATTAAACACAATATCAGAAGCTTTAACAACGCCTTCACCTTGATATTCTACATATGCAAGAACCGGTTCATCTGAATCCCCATTATCACGAAGTTCAAGCTCTTTAACGTTCATAACGATTTCAGTAACGTCTTCTTTTACACCCTCAATTGTGCTTAACTCATGAAGGACATTATCAATCTTGATTTGGCTTACTGCCGTACCAGGAAGAGTGGAAAGCATAATTCTTCTAAGGGAATTACCAAGTGTTGTACCATATCCTCTCTCAAGTGGTTCTACAACGAATTTTCCATACTTCTTGTCTTCTGAAATCTCTGCGATTTCAATGTTAGGTTTATTAAAATTAAACATTTAAAATCCTCCATTTCCCCGAAATGCCTAATTATTTAGAGTATAACTCGACGATAAGCATTTCATCAACTGGTACATCGATTTGATCTCTTGTAGGCATTTCCTTTACAGTACCTTGTAAATTATCTGCATCTACATCAAGCCAATCCGGAACGATTCTTCCACCTGTAACTTCAGTAATTTCTTTAAATCTCTGGATATTCTTACTCTTTTCACGTACTTCGATAACATCTCCTGCCTTAACAAGATAAGATGGAATGTTAACGCTCTTGCCGTTTACTAAGAACATCTTATGATCTACAACTTGTCTTGCTTCCTTACGGGTTCTTGCAAATCCCATACGGAATACTACGTTATCAAGACGTGACTCAAGGATAATCATAAGGTTTTCACCTGTCATACCCTTCTTCTTATCAGCTTTCTCATAATAGTTTCTAAAAGGCTTCTCCATTACGCCATAGATAAACTTAGCCTTTTGCTTTTCTCTAAGTTGAAGTCCATATTCAGACTTTTTACGTCCTGTTCTATTTGACTTTCTTCTTGATTTTTTATCATATCCCAGATATACAGGATCAAGGTCTAATGATCTGCATCTCTTAAGGACAGGTGTTTTATTAACTGCCATATCAGATAATCCCTCCTATTAAACTCTTCTACGCTTTGGTGGACGACATCCGTTGTGTGGAACCGGAGTAACGTCAGTGATTGATGTTACATCAATACCACATGCATTAAGAGCACGAATTGCTGCCTCTCTTCCTGAACCAGGTCCCTTTACGAATACGTCTACTGTTTTTAATCCATGAACGAGCGCTGCATTAGCTGCTGTCTCAGCTGCCATTTGTGCAGCATATGGAGTAGATTTCTTTGAACCTCTAAATCCTAGACCACCGGCACTTGCCCATGAAAGAGCATTTCCCTGCGCATCTGTTAGTGTAACAATTGTATTATTAAAAGATGCCTGGATATGTGCCTGTCCGCGTTCAACGTTTTTCTTTACACGCTTTTTTGTTGATTTCTTTGCAACTTTAGCCATATCTAAACTAACCTACTTTCTTATAATTTAATAACCAACATCGCTTAGCGACGCCATAATGAGTCTCGCCTACTTTAGTTCCGACTTCGTCTAAAAAGGCTCGACGTGTAGCATTTCGACTACGTCGAAAAGCAACTTACTTCTTCTTACCTGCAACAGTTCTCTTTGGACCCTTACGAGTTCTAGCATTAGTCTTAGTCTTCTGTCCACGAACTGGAAGACCTTTTCTATGACGAATACCACGATAGCATCCAATTTCCTGAAGTCTTTTGATGTTAAGTGCAATTTCTCTTCTCAAGTCACCTTCTACAGTCATTGTTTCATCAACAACTGCACTGATTCTCTTAACTTCGTCATCTGTCAAATCTTTTACACGTGTATCAGGATTAACTTTAGCCGCCTCAAGAATCTTATTAGAGCTTACTCTTCCGATTCCGTAGATGTATGTTAAGCCAATCTCAACACGTTTTTCTCTTGGTAAATCTACACCTGCAATACGAGCCATGTGTGTTTACACCTCCATTTTCTACTACTATAACTACATTACCATTTTCTTCCTATAACATATGGAAGAAGTCTTATACGCTGTTACCGACATATAACCGGTGACTGCAACGCGAGCCCCTCAGCTTTGCTGAATATAGTGGGCGAGCGACCTTACAAGACTAACCGCCCCGGTATGTAAGGCGATCCTGCCGAATATATTATGAAATGCAATTATTGCATTAGCCGCGCATAAATATACGACTCAGGTTATATTTTTTATATAACTAGCCTTGTCTTTGTTTGTGTTTAGGGTTTTCGCAAATAATCATTACTCTACCCTTTCTTTTGATAACCTTGCACTTCTCGCACATAGGCTTCACTGATGATCTTACCTTCATGGGGTTTCCTCCCTTCTCATCATAATGCTTTGTTTCCACAAACTACTTGCGAATGGGCGCAATGCGCCCACAGACGCATTTAATAGTATAACAAAAAGCCCTTGACTAAGTCAAGGACTTTTTTTATCTAAAGTTATTTTATTTATCACGCCAGATAATACGTCCCTTTGATAAATCGTAAGGGCTCATTTCAATAGTAACTTTATCACCTGGAAGGATTCTTATATAGTTCATACGAAGCTTTCCACTAATATGAGCTAGAATCTGGTGTCCATTTTCTAATTCAACTTGAAACATTGCATTTGGTAATTTTTCAAGAACTTTTCCCTCTACTTCAATTACATCTGCTTTTGACATACAAATCTCCTTTTTTAACTATTTACTACTTAGAACTAAGATAATCATTATAACCTGCAACAATATCTTCAATCACTTTATCGTCTAACGCATCTATATTATTAATCTTTGATTTAATATCCTGCGGTAAATTCTTAATAAGTTGTACATGTTTCTTATTTTTTACCTTCGGATGTTGAATGGTCTTAGTTGTACCATTTACCAAACCAAAATAATTGTCGTCTTCTTTATAAACTACATAAATATGATTTTTGTCATGTCCTGCCAAGGACTTTCCAAGATAAATATTCATTTCTATATTCCATTTTATAAAACAGCCAAGAGGAAAAATCTTTCCTCTTAGCTAATTTATATTTAACCTAAAATCTTTACGATTTCCGCGAACACATCCTCCATAGGTTGTGTTCCATCAACTGACTTTAGAATTCCAGCCTTCTTATAATAATCAATAAGCGGCTGTGTCTGTTCATGATATACATCAAGTCTCTTCTGAACTGTCTCAGGCTTATCATCATCTCTAAGTACAAGCTTGTTACCACATGCATCACATATTCCTTCTTTCTTAGGTGGAATACTTACAACATGATATGTAGCACCACAATCAAGACAAGCACGACGACCAGACATACGCTTTACAATATTCTCATCTGGAACATCTACATCAATAGCATAGTCCATCTTCTCACCAAGCTTATTAAGAGCATCTGTAAGCGCTTCAGCTTGAGGAATTGTTCTTGGAAATCCATCAAGTACAAATCCGTTCTTGCAATCATCCTGACCAATTCTGTCAACTACCAAATCACATGTTAATTCATCTGGAACAAGAAGCCCCTGATCCATATATTCTTTTGCTTTCTTACCAAGCTCAGTTCCATTCTTGATATTAGCACGGAAGATATCTCCTGTTGAGATATGTGGTATAGAATACTTTCCTGCGATTTGCTTTGCCTGCGTTCCTTTTCCAGCACCAGGCGCGCCTAACATAATAATTTTCATATAAAAACCTCCTCAAAGCCCTAATCCAAGAATCCCTTGTAGTTACGTACCATCATTTGGGATTCAACTTGCTTTAATGTCTCGATTACTACACCAACAACGATAATAATTGATGTACCACCAAATGATACATTTGCACCAAACAAACCATTAAACACGATAGGCATAATTGCGACTATAGATAATCCAATTGCTCCAATGAAAATGATATGATTAAGTACTTCCTGAAGATAATTACTTGTTGGTTCACCAGGTCTTATTCCCGGGATAGAACCGCCTTGTCTCTTCATATTGTTGGCAATCTCTAATGGGTTAAATGTAATTGATGTGTAGAAGTACGCAAATGCAATAATAAGCAAAATGTATACTACTGCACCAATTGTATATACAAACTGATCTGTCTTGAACCAGTTAGATTGCGATAATCCTTTAAGCACATGACCCCAGAAGCCTTCAACATTATTCTTTCCAAGCAGACTACAAATTATAACAGGAGTCTGCATAAGTGATTGAGCAAAGATAACAGGCATAACACCTGCCGTGTTTACTTTAAGTGGAATATATGTAGAATTTCCACCAATCTGCTTCCTTCCCTGTACTTTCTTGGAATACTGTACTGGTATTTTTCTCTCTGCATTTTGTAAATACACTACAAGAATTACAGTACCAACAATTACAGCAGCAATAATAAGACCACTTAAGATTCCTTTCGCAACAATCTTTCCACTAATGAACTGCTCATATAGAGATGTTAAATCACTAGGAATACGTGAGATAATGTTGATAATAAGCACAATTGATATACCATTACCAATACCATGCTCAGTAATCTGCTCACCTATCCACATTAGAACAGTAGAACCACCAGTAAGTACTGCTACTACAAGAATTACGTATAATGCGTTGAACTCAGTAAGATAACCACTTCTACCAAAACCTATAGCCATTGCTGTTGACTCTAAAACAGCGAGTCCAACAGTAACAAGTCTTGTTATCTGCGTCATTTTCTTACGACCTTGTTCACCATCACGCTGCATTTCTTCAAGCTTTGGAATAGCTATTGTAAGAAGCTGCATAATAATTGATGATGTAATATATGGTGTAATACTAAGTGCAAATATAGACATCTTCTCGAAAGAACCACCAGTAATAGCATCAAAGAAACTCATAGAGTCTCCAGCGTTATTAAACAGGTTCTTAAATACATCAGGATCTACACCTGCAACAGGGATACCTGAACCAAGTCTTACTACAACCAGCATCAAGAATACAAACAATATACGTCTTCTAAGGTCTTTTATCTTGAATACATTAATAAAAGATTCAAACATTAGATCACCTCTGCTTTACCACCTAAAGCTTCTATCTTTTCCTTTGCACTCTCACTGTATGCGTTTACAGCAACATTTAACTTCTTAGTAAGCTCACCGCCACCAAGAATTTTAACACCGTCGCGTGGATTCTTAACGATTCCTTTTTCGATTAATGTATCAACTGTTACATCTGCACCATTGTCGAATACTTCAAGTGCTGACATATTAATTCCTACGATATTCTTGGAATTTCTACACTTGAATCCTCTTTTAGGAATACGTCTATATAAAGGCATCTGACCACCTTCGAAACCAGGTCTTGGAGCTCCTGAACGAGCCTTCTGTCCCTTGTGTCCCTTACCAGCTGTCTTGCCATTTCCTGAACCATGTCCACGACCGCGTCTGAAATTATCACTGTGCTTTGAGCCCTCTGCAGGCTGTAAGTTAGATAAATCCATTATGACACCTCCCTTTTTTATTCTTCAACTTCTACTAAGTGATTTACGTGTCTGATCATACCGCGTGTGGCATCATTATCAGGCAACTCTACTGTTTGATGGAGCTTTCTAAGTCCCATAGCTTCAACAGTTTTCTTATTCTTAGGTACTGCTCCAATTGGAGACTTTACAAGTGTTACTTTTAAAGTTTTTTTCTTAGCCATTTAT
>OCTW011365846.1_pt1 | contig 14602 bp, 16 predicted proteins | sample 1539671 | NCBI WGS metagenome assembly OCTW01 (sample SAMN02144230, study PRJEB22623) | gut metagenome | biome: sheep rumen | host: Ovis aries | place: New Zealand
TATGGTATAGAGTTGGTTAGATATAATAAGGAGCAAACTTTGGGACGAACTTCTTATATAACTTATCAATTTCATCAAACACCAGTTAACTTTAATCACCCCAAAAGAAGGGATTATGATAGGAATATTATGAACCATAGACAGCCAATTGAGTTTGTCTTACATACTACAGATATGGTTCTATATCATGATTTCAAGAATAAATATAACAACGTAAATCTCTTATCCAACTTTACTGAGTTTAAAACTACAGATAGAGCTGGTGGTAGATGGTCTGCGGCTGCTAAGTGGGGAGGAATTACTGAAGATTTCAATCATATATATCAACCTGATGAAAATTCTAATTTTGCATTTCAGTGTCAGTTTAGGTGTGAACTATTCTTTTATGAAGTCCTAGACACGAGATATGAATTTTTGGAGGAAATTGTAACCAGATTAGATGCAGAAGATAAATACGGAGGGACATCTGTAGAAGAGAGCAAAATAATAAAATAAAGCAATGATTACATTCAAAAAGAAAACCCTCTCTCAAGATTTAATGCCAAAAGCTATTGAACAATTAAAGAAAGAGGGTGTAAGCTTTAATCTTATTTCTCCAGAGCAAGCAGATGCAGCTAGTAAGGTCAATTCCAAAGCTATGGTCTTAATGTCTTTTATTAAGAATGATAAAGGATTTTACCAGATTATAGTCAAGGATAAAGAGTTCTACACGTATACACGGAAATTTCTCGGTGATCCTGAATATTGCAGAATGAGAATTACCGATACGAATAAGAAAGAAAGAACGGTTACAGCAGAGACAGATCATTTAGGAATTGCTCTAGATGTAATTGAAGTTCTGGGAATAAAATATAATCTTTCAATAGTAGAAGAATAATGACGAAGTTTAAGCAAAAAGAATTTACGGAATACGACGCAATGAAGAGCCTTTATAATGAAATAATGAAACGTACTGGTGGTGATAAGAGAAAATTTCCTATCATCAATTCAAGCGCATTCATTCCCATTCTAAAAGGAAATAGTGTCGTAATTGAGCGATTTGTCATCAGTACTTCTATGTTCGGGAAAGATAAATATAGAATGTACCTGAAAATCGGTGCAAAAGCAAAATTACCCGATGAAGTTAGATTACCTAATAAGTACTATGATAAGTCACTTGGTGGTATGAAACTTACATTTAAAGGTGGCGTTTTCGGTAAGCAAAAACAGGAGTCTACGACACAAGAGGAAGGAAGACTGAAACTTTTTGGCAACAATAATGGTGGCAATAAAAAGGGAGCTCAACCTATGATTAGTGGTGAAGCTACTCCTTATGTTGATTTGAAATATCAAGTCAGTGAGCTTCTCGGAGAGGCTATTAAATATGATAAAAAGGATAGATCATTAGTGCTTGAGTTCTCTAGTATTGGAGATGCTATTAATGCATTAAATATTCTACCCTTTGGATTAGAATATAAAATATATCTTCTTGACGCATAATGATAGTCTTAAGACGGAAGAATTTCTCTAAAACCAAGATCCTTAATACAAATGCTCCTTCGCTTGGTTTTACTAGAGGGAGAAAATACGATACGGATTTAGATCGACTTGGAAGAATGGATACTTCCCATAGAGAAATGTCCAGAGTTGGAGATCTAGGAAGGGAGCAGAGAAAACTATCGTCAGAGTTAAACAGAGGTATAAGAATGCAAGACTTAAAAGAATAAATTATGGCAAGATATGTATTAAAAAGAAAAACCTATGGAATTGCTGAGGCTGCCTCTAATACGGTAGGTGGTGTAACAGGAGGAATAGGTAAGGCTCTTGACTCTAAACCTGCTGCCCTGGCCGGTGGTATTGCTGGTGGTGCTACATTAGGTACTGCTATAGGCTCTGGTCTAGCAAGTACAGGTCTTCTTGGATCTATGCTTGGTGGTCCTGTTGGTTGGCTAGTGGGTGCTGGTATAGGAGCGGCGGCTACTAGAGGTCTTGGTAAGGGTTTGAAAAAAGCTTCTGGTCAAGACGATTAATATATAGGAGGATAGCCAATGATAAAGTATAAACAAAAAGAATTTGTTGCTTGGCTAATGCCTGTATTAACTGGTGCTGGAGTCGTCGCTACTGGTGCTCAAATGGCCCAATCTTCTGGTCAAGCAAAAGAAAACGAAGAGCAGGCAGAAAGAGCAGAAGAGTTAATGAAAAAGCAGAATAAAAAGCTTGATAAAATTGCAAAAGCTGCTAAAAGTAATCCAGAAGTAGCACAACAAGCTGTAGATGTGGTTAAACAGAAAGATTTTGCAATAAATGCGTCTGCTTTATCTAGTCTTGGTAAATCTGTAATTCAAGCCGGAAAAGGTGCTTTTGGCAAGGGAATGAAATCTAATATTGCCGTAGGTTCTGCAGTAGCTGGAACAACTTACTTGGGCGGAAAGTATATTCAACGTGATATGAAGAAGAATAACATGGACGTTGATGAAAATGGAAACTTAGTAAGTAAACAATATGCCGTTCCCGCTTCTGCAATAATGAATCTAAAAAAAGCTGGAAATCTTGCTTGGAAAAATAAAGGTACTTTGGGTATAGGTGCAGCTTTAGGTGGTGCTCCTTTGGTTTTAGGATATCAAGCAGATAAACAACAAGCCAAGGATCAAATAGAAGCAACCCAAAAACAGTATACAATAGGTGCATCAGCATTAAAGGGATTGGCTAAAGGATTCAAAGCATTTAAAACGCATCCCGGACAAAGTACTACAGGTTTTATAAATAATATGGCATCTTTCGGTATTGGTGGTACAAAAAATGTTCAGAAATTTGCTGCTGGTTTGTCAAAATACGGTTCACAAAATGGATCAGAAATGGCAGTTAAGGCAGGAGATTGGATGATGAAACATAAAACCGCCGCTAATGCTGTTACTGCTGTTCCACTTGCAGGTGCTGCTACTCTAACTTGGGATGGCACAACAAAAGCTGCAAATAAAGTTGGAAAAAGCGTAGATCCAGGTGCTTATAAATACCAAGATTCTAAAAATCAACAAATACAACAGTAAAGAATATGGCTATTAGTATAAAACTTAAGAGAAAGATGTATACTCAGTGGGATGAAACAGATAATCTTAAGAGAATGAAAGATGCTGATATTCTTGCTGAGAAGAAAAAGACAACTACTGATTATGGCAACATAGCAAGAACTGCTGCATTAGGTGGTGCTACAGTTGGCGCTGCAGGAATGGTAGCGGGAGGTATTAAAGGTGGAATGAAACCTGCAACAGTTGGGGCAGCTAATATGGCTTCCGGAATTACCAAAGGTATGGGAAAATTCGGAAAGTTAGGTTTAGCAGCTGGAGCTATTGGAGGAGCTACACTTGCTTATGCTAAAGGTCATAAGAAAGCAGAAGAGAATGAGTTTTACAATAAGAGACTTCAATACGCACAAAAACAAGCTGTGCGTAGAGAGAAGAAAGATTGGAAAACTAATATGACACAAAGAGATGGGTACTCGTATTAAATTCAAGGCAGGGAAAAGGGCTTTGGATTATGTAAAGAAAAACCCAACTCTGCCAATAGCTGGGGGAACCCTGGCAGTTAGTTCTGCAAATTTCGCAACTAACAGAAGTAGACATGATAAAGATAGAGAATATCAAAAGAAACAGCTTGAAGCTATGAACAAGCTCACCAAATCTCTAGGGCAGGTTGATAAGTCTTTAAAAGAAGCAAAAATTAACCAAGAAGAGGCCAAAAATGAGAGAAAAGAGAGTGGTATTATAACTAAGTTTCGAAAGAAAATTCTCTAATGTATAACTTAATTAAAAATATTAAATTCATTATGGAAAATTCTAATGATTTTATTACTTCAACTGAGAACATTTTCACAGAAGAGGCCTCTACGTTTATCCCCCGTACTGCTACTGTGATAGATCCTAACTATCAACCTTTTGTTAACAAGGACTTAGTTGGTGATTTTGGACTTCTTGATGAGAATGCAAAGGCTGTTATTTGGGACGAAACCAAGAAAAAGGTTACTGTTAATGGTGTAGTTGAAATTGAAGTGGAAGAGAGTGAGGAAGAGGAGCAAGAAGCAGAAGTTCTTGCAGCTCCTGTAATTGCCGGAACTACTCCTTTTGCTGAATCAACTGGAGTAACTATTACTGCTGCTGAGGGCGCTAATATCTATTACACTATAGACGGTAGCGAGCCTACATCAGCAAGTACTGCTTATACTGCTGTATTCAACCTGACTGCTTCCGCTACTGTGAAGGCCATCGCTGTTAAGGGTGAAGTAACTAGTGAGGTTGCTTCTAAGGAGTTCACAAAGGAATAATTGATATTTAATTGAGGGAATCCACGAACCTCCCTTTATGAAAACACAGAAACGCAATGATAAAGTTTAAACAAAAAGATTTTAGTAATTATATTGCGTCAGGTGCGTTAAAAGGTGCTACAATTGGTGCCACTATAGGTTCAATTGCTACTGGTGGGTTGGGTACTCCGACGAATATAAAAGTTCCATCTAAAGGTCCAAATTTTGTAAAAAAAGGAATAGAGGGCTATAATAATATGGCCACTACAAGAACAATAAAGGACTTTAAAGATAAAGATGGTAAACGAATAGAAACCGGATCACACGAAGAAACTACTGCTAGTGGCCTTCAAAGTTTAGCCATTGTGGGTACAACTACTATCCTCGGTGCTGCCCTTGGAGCATTATTCGGTGTCGTTAAAGAAGTCGATAAACGAGTTTCACATACCACGGCTAATGCTCGACTGATGGCTAATGTATTAAAAGAATTAGCTAAGAAAGGATATAAAGAGGGACAACAGTTTACAAGAGATCCCAAAGAAGCTAATTTAATGAAGACGAAGGTTTGTATTGTTGTTACTAGAGATGGTGCTGATTTTAAAGCTCTTATCAATACAGTAAATGATACTAAACTTAAGTCTGTAACTGAGAAGGTTATTAAGAGTCTTACCGGCCCAACACAAGTTAGAAATAACCTAGCATCTAATAGATATAACGAAATTACAATTTCAACAATTTCCAATACTCCATCTAATGTGAAAACTGTATCTGAACTTGCCTCTGGTTTTATAAAGGCTGGATACTCTGTTTACTTAGTAGAAGTTGGATAAATAAAATATATAAAATAATAATATGGCACAATGGAAAGAAACTCTTGAACCATATATCAAAGTTCATGAGAAAGTTAAGGTTGCTGCTCTGAATCCTAGAGCCGGTGAGGATCTGATAATTGGTTGCGCACTTATTAGTGATGCAGGTCCTAGCATCCCAACTCTGATTTCAAGTCAATCAGAATTTCTATCTACTTATGCATCTAGAGACCTTACAAAGGATTACATTAAGTCCTTGAACGATCTTTACAAGGGTGATATTAGTGATATGGCTGAGACAATGTGGCTTAATGCTTACCGTCTGGCAGGTTCTAATACTCTACTTGTAGTTCGTGCTTCAAAGGCCAAAGATATATATTTCGCAAAGCCTCTTGTAAAGAATGACGCCAATGTATATCTTCTCCGTGATGGTCAGCTTCTGAAGAAGATCGCAAACGAGGTTAAGTTCGTAGTAGATACTGATCAGGATACTGGTAACCACGTAGTTGATGGTTGGTCTATCAATATCAATGGTGTTGGTGTAATTGGTAATCGTAACACCGACGATGGCGCACAATATGATTACTACGTAAAGGATCTTAAGGAGCTCGTTGACTACCTTAATGATACTTCAAAATTCTTCAGCCCTTCTTATACTTTCTATAGTGATGAAAAGGCTGAGGTTGAAACAGACAATGCAGAGGATGCAGTAAGCGTTGTATTCCATGAGCTCTATCTTGGTGCTGATCTGCTTGATACATCTGACGTTCGTTGCCCAGGCGGTCTCGCTTATATTGTTACTTGTGAACCTGAATGGACACCGATGAATCCAAGTCAGAAAGTTATCGATCTTAATAGTACTGCTTTCTCCGACTTCAATGACGTTCCTTTCTACGCTACTAATAATTTTAATAGTAGCACGGACCTGAAGTTGAGAATTCGTCGTTTCAATCATGACGCAGTAGTTACTAAGGAGCTTAGCACACCTGATGCTTATGCTGGAGGTAATTCTCCATATACTGTTCTTGGATCTGTTCTTGATACCTTTACCAATAATGGCACTTTTGTGAAGAATGGCAAAGTTCTTCCTAATGAGGATGTACTGTATCGTGACTTCTATGAGGTTGCTGTACTCGATCCTAGCATTAATGGAGAACCTGTATACTTCAACCTTGGTAACATTCTTGGTCGTGGTGATATGACGGTTGCTGATTTAAATGAGTCTCTGAAGATGATTCAGGTACAGCTTCCTGATGATATGTCTGAACTCGGTCTCGGTTATTATGGTTATCTGCCCGAGAACCAAAAGACCGGCTGGGCTAATTTGAATAATCCTACTGCTGCTCAAATCGAAAGTGCAGTTGCTGTTGACTCAAATAACAATCCTCTTACAAAGAAAGCTGACCTAGCAAATATTACTAATCCACAGCAAGGAAATGTTGCAGTCGTTGGAAAACAAAATGCAAGTTACTATAAGTATACTCAAGGCGATGACGACTCTGCTGACTGGGTTATTATTAGTGATCCAACTGCAGAACAAATTGCAGCCGTAAAGTATGAAGAGAGTAGTTTAAGTACTCTTAATTCTCATATTAAGAGACCCGCTGTTAATGATATTGCAAAAATTGGTCAAGACATCGAAGGTTCTTACTATATTTTCAAGAGCGGTATCACGTTAGCAGAACTTGATCCTGAGGAACTTTATGTTGATCTCAGCATTGATCCTTCAAAATATGCTATTCTTGATGTAACAGACACCGATATCATGAAGGCTCTTGATCAAATTAGCCTTGATGAAGTTTATGTAACTGAAGGTCTTGCCGATCTTGGTTGTACAAGCCCCATGGTTCAGTCTTACATGGCTAATATGGCAATCAACGACAACTACTTCTATCCTATTTCAACTATTAATAGCACTAATTATCTTGCTATTGCTAATAGTATTAATCGTATTAGCCAGGATCACTACAAGCTTTATGCAAGTGCTCCTTGGGATGTTGATACGGGTACGGTAGGATTCAAGTACTATGCCTCTCCTGGTACTCTATATTGGGAGTCAGTGGGTCGTAACAGAGGTCTCGGTCGTGAATTCGCTCCTGTACTGGGTCAAAGCAATGGTATTGCTCAGTTCCAGAAACCAGTTGTTGAGTTTAATAAGAAGACCCGTCAGCTGCTTCTGAGTAAGAAGATCAATACTGTTCTTTGGAATACACAGACTCAGGCTTGGAACTGGAACGATAACTACACCAAAAGCAGTGAAGACACTATTATGTCTGACGATGGCAACAGCCGTCTAATGATTCGCATTAGTAAAGCCATGCCAATTCTGCTTCGTCAGTTTATTGGCCGTCGTATTAACCCGATCCTTTGGAAGGACGCTTACGATGTGATTGACTTCTGGTTCAAAACAACAATTCTGCCTATGACATATACGATCGATGCTTATCGTATCATCATTGACGAGACTAATAATCCCGTTGAGATTCAGAGACAGAACCGAATGAAGGTGCTTGTACAAGTTAGATATCAGCGTGCTCTTAAATATGTGGATGTCTATAACAACGCTTATGACATAGGCATGCCATTTTCAGACCAAGAGTAATTTATAAACCTTAATATTGTGTGGGAGAGTATCTAATAATGGGGTACTCTTCCCACTGATATTAATAATATAAATTTTAGAATGAAATTCGATGAAGCTGAAGCATTAAAAAGAATAAAAGATAGAATAAAAGAATTAAAAGATAAAAACGGACAAGATATTTCATTTAGGGGATTTGCAGAATCTTATACTGGAACGAGAACTACAAATGTTCTTTTACATGATAATACATATAATGAAGATGGTAAAATTCTCTGTGCATCCTTTTTAAATAAAGGGTGGTCTTGTAAATCGTTTAGATATGGCAAAGCAGCTTTAAAGAATACAAAATATTCTTCTGAAGATATGCAAAATCTTGTACAAGATCGCATCAACGAGATGAACAAGTGGTCTAATTCAGATTTATCATTTTTGGGATTATTAAATAACGGAGAGACGACAGCTAATCGTGTTCGATTAATTATAAAATGTAATAAACATAATGAAATCTGCCATCCAACTTTTTCGAAATTTATGCAAAAGGATCATTATTGTTGTCCACAATGCAAGATATTGTACCCAAATTTTACATCAGCAGGAGAAGAAAAATGTTATCAAGAATTATGTAAGTATATTGATAAAAATAAAATAGAACGACAACATAAAATTGATAATTCTTATCAAAATATATTTGGTTGCACTAAGAAATATTTTCTTTTAGATATATATTGTGAAGAAAAGAAGTTTTTAATCGAATATGATGGTATTGCTCATTTTGAATATAAAGAACATTTTTATAGAAAAGGTGGATACCAAGATTTTATCAATCAAGTAAATAGGGATAAAACTTTAGAATACTATTGCAAAATAAATAATATAAAACTTTTGAGAGTCCCTTATTTAGATGACTCTAGAATAGAAGAGGTAATTCGTGCTTTCATTATTGAGGGCAAAGATATTACGACACACATACAACCTAAACTTTTACCAGCATTAATATATGATTAAGACATTACTATGCGACCTAAAGAAGAAGATGTTCATCAGATCAACCTTGCTTGGTATGTCTGGTCTTGGTGAGATTTTAGGTCTTAACGATGAAATTTCAGAAGATGAGGTTCTTCTCGAGATAATTAAGATGGCATTACGTGAATTTGAGATATACGAACCGCTCGTTCTCGAAATGCCAGTTAATTCTGGTCAGCTTGGAACATGTTATGGAAAACCGGGTTGGTCAGAGATTAAACCGAATTTTACTTTATATCTTAAGTGTCTTATTGATGAGTCTCAGATTATATTATTGCCTACATCTCTTCCTTATTGGAGAATAGGAGATGGCTATGGCTCATATAGTGGAGGGTATTACGGTTCAATAGGTATTACGCCCACATTCGGAAACTATCAACCCTTTTCTGATTACCAAGCACCATATATTTATACCGGCGACTTAGGAATATATGATTCTGCAGGTAACCAACGAAGCATATACATAAAAGCAACTGTCGCCAGACCTATTGTCCCAAGCTTTACACCAGATAAGAAATTCAATACAGCGGATCAAGCTTCTGCAATTTATTGGATGGATGTTGAAACAGGTGGAGCTAGAGGCAATTTTTTCATGGATCTTTGTATGGTTCACTTATTGGATTATATTAGACAACTTAAAGCTTCTTTACAGCTACCATCTGTTCCTGTTTCAATTTTAGACAACGTTGACTCAGCATATCAAGAGTTAAGATCTAGATGCGATCAATATGCTCTACAGTCTGGATGGTATGGAGAATTATTAACTTAATATTCAATAATTATGATAATCCTACGAGATAAACAATACTCCTCCAAACTCATGAAGGCTGTTAAAACTGCTAAGCGTGTAGGAAATACTGTAATGACTGCTATTGATAATGCAGGTCTTAAAACTAGTAATGCTATTAAAGAAGCTGTTACAGGAAAAGCTACTCCACAGCATATGAAAGTTGGATTTAAACCTAAGACCAACGCTCAAATTAATAGAGAAACTATTCAACGGGTTAGGGGAGCACAAAGAGCAACTAAGAAGGCTGCTCAAGAGATTTACTATACTCCAGGAGCAATAGCAGATAGGGGTATAAAATTTGCGGCTGAAAATCCGATTGCCGCTGCAGGCCAAGCAGGAAGTGTTGTTCTTCCTACAGTTAATCCGGCGTTTTTAGGTATTCCTGTAGGTAGTCCTTCTGTGGCCGTCAATGCAGCAGCAAAAAAGTGGAGGCCCTATGATAGAGCTACTAAGAAAATAGCTAATGCATATGAGAGATCACAGGTTAGTCAAGGTTTGAGAGCAATGCCCAGTCTTCCTGAGATAGCCACACAATTTGGTAGAGCGTTACCACTATAAAATTATAATATAATTATGGTAGTATTTAGAAAGAAAGAATTTACTATTCCTGAGGGGCACTATACAGGACCAAAGGATATTGATAAAGTCCCTGGTGCCATAGAAACAATTACTAAAGGCGCTTTGGGGGGTGCAGGCATAGGTGCTGTTGCTGGAGGTGTCCTAAAAGATACTACTATGCTAGAAGGTGCCTTAACCGGCGCTAAATATGGTACTCTTGGCGGTATTATTGCTAAGTTGTTTCTAAATTATGTTCACAAGCCAATGACAAGCGTTAAATATCAGGAAGTTGACAAAAATATTAGAAGACAATTTGGCGTATTTAGAATGGCAGGCGTGACTGTTGGAGATACACTTGATAAGAGGGCCAAGATTGATGATAAATTTAGTTTTAATGATAGAGATGTTTCTTCTTACAAACTTAACTTTGCCATTCATGATAATCAGGTAACTATGTATACTTTTGGAATGACAAGAGAAGAGTTGGATAAGACATCTAAAACTTTGGATTATTATTGCAAGAAATTCTTCTCAATGGAATATTCTGCAAAAATCATTAACCAAAAAGTCAACTCTTATTCAGTAAACATTACTTTCACAAATTATTATGCTCTGTGTAATTTTATCATGGAGTTAAGTCAAACATTAAATACCAAGATTAATTTACTTGATAATAATGTTATAATAACTTCAAGACTTCAGGAAGCTAAAGTTCCTACAGGCATTATGGAAGCCGAAGAGGAAAAGGAGTTCTCTTTGACTGCCTGGAATAAGTATGATGTTGTAAAACTTTTAGGTTCAAGTCTTTCAAAAGCTCTGGGTTCAATAGGCAGAGGAAAAAATGCTATTGCTGCAGTTGCTCAAAGTCTAATTTTTGATACCTTAACTAAGATGGGACGAGACAAAGTTCAAGAAGCTTGCGGAGTTGGAATGACAAGAGGAGATTATGACAATAAGTTCTTGGAAGCCACTCTTAAGAAACTTCACTACGTAGATGGATTCCATTATACAACTGGGGATTCAAATTCAGAACTTCAAATGTCTCTAATTAGTGGAGTACTCTGTATTAGCTGCCTAAAAGAGAATTGTGAAGACTTAGATGATAAAATGTGGAAGTCGCTAAAGACGAAAATCAGCAGAAATGATACTGGAAAGGTTATAATCTATACATATGCCTTGAAAGATACTAAAGAATTTGAATTGATTCTAAATAAATTGATGAAAACAGGATCAAATCCAAATATCTTTGACAAATCTATAAAGTTTAAGAAGAGATGATAATCCTACGAGATAAAAACTTTTCTAATATAGAAATGGTAATAGATAAAGTTACAGAGAAGTTGGACCAAGAAGGAATCGTGGATTACGAAGTTTCTGATAGAGTTCCAACAGATGTAATAAGTATGACGGCTAATCTAAGTGGTATTAAAATTTATATTCCACGAGACTTAGAATATAGCCAGTACGAGATTGATGATTTCATTAGAACGCAAGCTAAGTTTGTAAGAACAAATACTTCAATGGAGAGAAATATCTATGTTATGAAGTTAACTGGTACTCTTACACAGTCACAGTATTATAAGCTTGTAAAATGGATCATTGATGAACAAGGATTCTGCACAATATTAAGTATATGACAAATGAGAATATGACCTCTAAGAACCAAGATAGGGCTCAAAAACTCTATCAAATTGGTCTTAAGAACATCAAACTTCAGTTAAAATTAAATGGTACGCAGTTTGTAGTAATGAGACCCAAAGAGAATTCTAAATGGAAAAATGTTTTTGGAGGATCATACTCATCTGAAAGTACTTTAGAGAATGACTATGATCAATTCACTACTACTTTGATTGTGAACATGAATGATATGAGAGATGTCTGGAATAGAAACAGAGACACTCTTGAAGCATGGACAAATGACGGATCACTTCAAGTTGGTGATGAATTGCAATATACGAGAGACGGGAGGACATACCGATTCAAAATTTCCCTTAAGCAGGGATTTAGTGAGACGGCTAACTCCCTCTTTTCTTATACACTAATGAGTATAATTGAAACACTAGACATGTAAAATGGATAGAGATATAAGAAAACAAAATATGATTCCTGGAAGTTGTGAGGAGTTTACACGACCAGAAGAAATCCAAGCATTGAATCGTTATCTTAAGGATCTTCGAGAAGCTTATGATGATAACCTGACGATAAATGAGGATAACTTGGAAGTGACTGGTAGGAAATTCCTCGAAACTCCTCAGAACCTCCCGGATAAAATTGAAGTCCTAAATCCCGGAAAAGGAGAAGTGTCTAGCTTAGTTAGTTCTAAGGAGTGGCTAGATAATGATAAGTCTCTTTCAGGCCTGTCTACTAAGAAAGAAGGTTTGAATGGAAATAATGACGTAGCTTCTCTTAGACAAACCAGACAGGACTTAAAAGGAAAAAACGAATCTGGCTCTCTTGAGAATAGTAAGGAAACACTAAAGGGAAAGAAAGATATAAAAACTCTTGAGAGCCAAAAGTCCAAAATCGGGGGTGACACAGACGGACTCAGTCACCTAGAAACAAATAGAAGAGAAACTATTGAAGGTCTTAATCAAATACTGGGCCTGGGAAATACAAGAGAAAGACTTGGCGGAGAACTTAGAGAAGAAGCCTTGTCAAGAACACTGGAAGGACTGGGAATAAGACTCGAAAATTCTAAGCTAAGTGATCATAAGGAGACGCTTGAAAAAGAAGAAAGAAATCTTGAACTAAGTGACTTTATTGATGAACTAGGAAAGGATAAAAACATAGAATCTCTCAGAGGGAATAAAGAAATCCTAGGAGTTAAGGAAAATAAGATTCGACTGGGAGAAGGTAAGGAAAAGTTAAAGAATACTGACCTTAACGAACCTGAATATCTGAGCCGAAGAACAGAGGAACTTCAAGGTGATAAGAAGGAACAAAAAATTCTCAGCCAAGAGAGGGAACGCTTAATTGATCGGCGAGAGGATAATGAACTAGAGAAAGGAAATGAACAAATTCCTGGCGGCCCTATAGTTGGAGTAATGAATCTTCCTGAGAACAAAGAAAGAATTGGTATATCTGTTCCTGAAGAATCCTTAACAAATCACTTGGAGAAGATTGGGGTTGAAGAAAAATCTCCTATTCTCGAGGATCATATAGAAAAAGTTAAGGATCAGCGTGAAGAAATTGAAGTCCTAAATAAGTATCGTGAGGATTTAAGGCACAAGGATAATCCTACTCTTGAGGAATACCAGGAGAAAATTAAGACTATCAATAAAGATCCCGAACTCGAGACAAAAAGGGAAGATCTTAGTGATTCTCGTAAAACAGAACTCTCCAATAAGGTTGAAAGAATTAAGGACGAAAACGAAATTGGCTTAGAGAATAAGATAGAAACTCTCTCCACGAAAAAGCCAATGGATGAACTTCCTGAGCATGTCGAACACATCTATGGAAAGTTTGAAGAACCTGAGGAACTAAGACACTTACTTGATAAGAAAGAAGATTTAAGAGGTGTTAAAGAAACTGAGGAACTTGGAACAACGGCCAAAACAATTCCTGGTGATACTGACGAGATCAAGTCTCTTAACAAAGAAAAAGAAATCTTAGTAGATAAGAGAGAACAGATCGAGCTTGAAGAAACTAACAATAAACTCCCTGGAGAACTAAAAAAGGAGAATCTTTCAGGCCATCTCGAAACTATTAAGGTCGAAAATGAAGATCCTGCTCTAGGAAAGAAAAAAGAGGGACTTAATGTTGGTGAAGGTGTAGGAAGTCTAGAGGATAATGTCGAAACTATACGAGTTGGAGAGGGTATTAATGAACTTAATAAGAGAAAGGAAACTCTTGGTGGACAACTTGTAGAGCCAACATTAAATGAAACGGTTGAACACTTAAGAACAGAAACCTCTTCCCTTGATGAGCTAGGTAAACACGTAGAGTCATTAGATGCTGCTAGTTCTACAGTAATCAGCAATCTCCCTGAAGACAAAGAAATGATCCAAGGGACTAGTGATAATACCTCCTTGACTGACATAAAGGAAACAGTTCCCGGTGAAGTTGCAAGTCCAACTCTTTCCGAACACGTTGAAGGTCTTGGCGGAACTCCTAATGACAAATTAACCCTCAGTGATCATAGAGAAAATATTGACACAAGCGCTGCTAAGGTTGATGCCCTAGGTGATAAGCGTGAACAAATAATTGGCGAACCTTTAGAAACTGAAACTTTGGTAGATTATAAAGAAAATATCACAGATACCAGAGATACTGAACTTGAAGATACAAGATTAGATATCTCAGATGAACGTGATACGAATTTAGAAGACACTAAAGTAACTATAAGCGACCAAAGGGAGCCTGAACTGGAAGATTACAAGGATAACCTTGAAGATTCCAGAGAACCTGCTTTAGAGGACTATAGAGAATCTTTGAGTGATAGTAGAGATACTTCACTGGAGGATACAAAGATTACTATAGAAGACTCAAGAGAGAACTCTCTGGTAGATTATAAAGAAAATATCACAGATACCAGAGATACTGAACTTGAAGATACAAGATTA
>OCTW011610771.1_pt1 | contig 14594 bp, 12 predicted proteins | sample 1539671 | NCBI WGS metagenome assembly OCTW01 (sample SAMN02144230, study PRJEB22623) | gut metagenome | biome: sheep rumen | host: Ovis aries | place: New Zealand
CCCCCTGCCGCCACTGCTTGCCGTCGTAAAATGCGAAGCTTTCATGGTCCAGCCAGGTGGTGGCACAGCGGGCATAGCCCACGCCTTTGTAGATGGCTTCCTCCATGGTAAGGTCTTTCCCGTCATGGGCGGGATTGACATCGATGACCGTATTCTGGGAATAGGCAATGCCGCAGGCGAGGAGAGCGCTTGCAACGGACAGGAAATGTTTTTTCATCATGGCTTAAAGGAAAAACGGGTCTTCGGCGGGAATGTTCGTGCTGTTCACGGGATCTTCTTCCACCCGGTCCACGATGGCTTTTTCATAGCCGCGCCACGGAAGGGCGCCCTTGTATTCTTTGTAATGAACCGTTACGCGGAGACCGGTCATCTGGGTGAGTTTTTCAGCCACGGCCTTGTCGGCCACGGAGAATTTGAAAGTCTTGGACTGGACGGTTCCGGAGGCGTTTTTGCTGCCGTAGCCGGTGAGAATCATCTCGCCCTCGTAGGTCTTGAAGACATACCCCGTGAAGGTAAGTGAATTCAGTTCGCCGGTCTTGGTGCCGTCGGAGAATACCCAGAAGAATTTAAAGTACGCCACGCCTGCGAGGATGGTCAGAATAAGAAGGGTGATAATCCACCCGAGGGGTTTGCCGGGTCTTGACATAGTGAATGTTCTGTTATAGTCTTACAAAGATAATCAAAAAAAGAGGAATCAGAACAGGGCGGCCAGATCTTCGGGGCCGATTCCGTCAAAATACTCCGCTACGGGCATTCCCCGCAGTTGCTCGGGTTTACGGCCGATGAGGGCGGCAGCCAGTTCTTCGGCCGGACGGTTCCCCAGGAAATCCCCGCCGAAACGGAGGCTCTCGAAGACCCCGTGGCGGAGGGTATATTCCACCTGGACCGTCCCGCAGGGGAATTTTCGGCTGGCGGCGAATGTGGCGGAAGGGGAGCGGCCGAAGTTCCATTCCCAGGTGCGGAACTTGTTGTCGGCCATTTGGTCGATGCTGTTTGTCTGCTCTTTTGTCAGAAGAACTTCCGGGCTGCTTCCGGCCAGTTTTTCCTGCAGGGCGGCCTGGAAAGCCTTGAGGTCCTGAAAGCGGGGAAGAAAATCTTTGAGGTTGGCAACGCGGCTGCGGACCGATGCGATGCCGGCCGCCTGCAGTTTGCTTCCGGGAACGGCAAGGGCCCTGGTGAGCGTCTCCAGATTCACATCCCACATGAGCGTACCGTGGATCATCATGCGGTCCCGGCTGAGGCGCTTGGCATAGCCGGAGCACTTTCGTCCCTCCACAAGGATGTCGTTGCGGCCGGAACGTTCGGCATTGACGCCCAGGCTGCGGAGGGTTTCGGCCATGAGACCGTAGGCGTCTTCCATCCCGGCCATCGGCCCTGCGATGCTGTAATTGAGGTTCCCCAGGTCATGGTACACTGCGCCGCCTCCGGTGACTCTCCGGGCCAGGGTGATGCCCTGGCTCTCCAGGTATTTCAAATCCACCTCCGCATAGGGGCTCTGGTTCAGGCCGATGATGACCGAAGGCCGGTTCTGCCACAGGCAGAAAACCTGCTCCCGAAGGCCTTCCAGGAGAAATTCATCGTGCGCCATGTTCCAGTGCGGATCTGTGCATCGGTTCATTACATACTTCATAATCCCAAAAGTACGAAAAAATACTTATATTTGATGAAAATTGACAGATATGAAACGCTTTTTCCTCCTTCTCACCCTGATGCTGGGCGTCGGCGCCCAGGCCCAGAATGTGGCTCATCTGAACCGCTATGCCGCTGCCAATGAGGCACTTCCCGCCATCTGCTGCGGCCCCCGCGTTGTATTGTACGGAGATTCCATCACGGATGGATGGGCTTCCCAGCGCCCGGATTTCTTTGCGCAGACGGGGTTCATCGGCCGGGGAATCAGCGGGGAGGAGACAGCGCAGATGCTGCTCCGTTTCCGGCAGGACGTCCTGAACATTCATGCTTCCACCTTCGTGCTGCTGGGAGGCATCAATGACATTGCGCAGAATATGGGAGACCCGTACGTGGAAGACCTTACCTTCGCCAATATCCTCAGCATGATAGATTTGGCCTGGCAGAACGGCGTGCGCCCGGTCATCTGTGCACTTCTTCCTTCCTATCAACTGGGCTGGCGGCCGGAAATCACCGACACCTTCGAGAAAGTCCAGTCCCTCAACGCCCGTCTCAAAGCCTATTGCGAGCGCCACGGCATCACCTTCATCGACTATGCCGCCGTCCTCGCCGGCCCTGACGGAAAAATCCGCGCCGAGTACTCCGCCGACACCGTGCATCCCAATGCCGCCGGTTACGCCCTCATGGAGCGTATGCTCGTAGAAACCCTGCGGTAGTTATCCCACGGACCGCCGGTCTTCCTCTGCTTCCCCAGGGAATCTCCGGGGCGATTCGGCCCGTTTTTGCCCCTGGCACCGTCGTTTCCGCCCTCCTCCGGGGCGATTCGGCTCGCTTTTGCCCCTGGATGGCGCGGATATGGAGATTTCCGGGAAATTGAGTACCTTTGCAACATGGACAAGAGCAAGATAAAAGTTTGCGTGGGGCTTTCCGGCGGGGTGGACTCGTCGGTGGCCGCTTATCTCCTGAAGCAGGAGGGGTATGATGTCTTTGCCATGTTCATGCAGAATTGGCACGATGCCGACAGCACCCTCCACGGTGACTGCGAGTGGGAGGAAGACCGTTTCGTGGCCGAAATGGTGGCCCGGAAGATCGGGATTCCTTTCTATTTCGTGGACCTCTCCAAGCAGTACCGCCAGCGGGTGGTGGATTATATGTTCGGCGAGTATGCAAAGGGCCGCACTCCCAACCCGGACGTGCTGTGCAACCGGGAAATCAAGTTTGACGCCTTCCTGCAGGTCGCCCGGAAATACGGGGCCGATTATGTAGCCACCGGGCATTATTGCCGGAAGCAGGTTCTCCCGGACGGAATCTGCCGCATTCTGGAGGGAACCGACCCCAACAAGGACCAGACGTATTTCCTGTGCCAGCTCACCCAGGAGCAGCTTTCCTGGGCTCTTTTCCCGATAGGAGACATCGTGAAGCCGGAAGTGCGGCGCATCGCCAAGGAAGCGGACCTTCCATCGGCCGAGAAAAAAGACTCGCAGGGGATCTGCTTTGTGGGCAAGGTGGACCTTCCCACTTTCCTGAAGCAGAAACTGGCCTCCGTGGAAGGAGACGTGGTGGAGGTTTTCGATGCATATTACGAGTCGGATACGCTGTACAAATGGCAGCAGGAAACGCTCTCGGCCCTTCTGAAGGCCGATGCAAGCCTGGAGCGGACCGTCCGCTACGCCCCGGAGGAGAAGGTTCTCACATCGGACGGAAAACCGCTGGGCGTCAGCCCCTTCGACGAGGCTCGCGTATCGGCCCTTACGGATGAGGAACTGACGCGGATGGCAACGCCGATACAATATGACATCCGCTTCGAGACCGAGACGTACCGCAGCGGAAAGCATCACGTCAGGAAAACCCGTTACAAGGAGAACCCTTATGGGAAAATCGTGGGGCGGCACGAGGGCGCGCAGTTCTATACCATCGGCCAGCGGAAAGGGCTGGGCATCGGCGGCCATTCGGAGCCGGTTTTCGTGATCGCCACCGACACGGAGACCAACCGCATCTATGTGGGCGAAGGACATGCGCACAAGGGATTGAGCCGCTTTTGCCTGCGGGTGGCTCCGGATGAGATCCACTGGATCCGCCCGGACCTGGTCATGCAGCCCGGAGAAATGCGGCGGTACCGTGTACGCATCCGCTACCGCCAGCCGCTCCAGAGCGCCACGCTCATCCAGCGGGAGAGCGGCCTCTACATCCTGTTCGATGCCCCCCAGCGAGGCATCTCGCCCGGCCAGTTCGCCGTCTGGTACGACGGTGAGGAAATGCTGGGTTCAGGGGTTATCTGAGCCATTAAAAAACAATTGCGGCACGGCGCTTTTTTCTTCCGACCGGCATTGCAAAACATCGGAAATCGTAAAAAACGTCAATAGTTGCTGCTGGAAGGGACTTTTCTGTTGCGATTGCAACATCGTCTGCGTAGTTTTGGAAAAAAAACGGAACATGGAAAACTACGCTTCATCCTGGAAATTGGAACAACTTTTTACGCAAAAAGGTCCCTTCGTTCACCTCTACACAAAACCGCTGGAGACCACCTTGCTGGTCGAAGACGATGAAGACAGGAAGGTAATCATGAATTTGATTGCCCTGGAATCGAGGGAACAAAACATTGACGTTCAGGCCTATGCCCTGATGAGTAACCATTTTCATTTGATTCTGCAGGCCGATGAGGAAACGTCCAGTGTTTTCTATGGCAAACTTCACAGGCGGATTGTCCGCTATTTGGGCGGAAGTGGAAAAGGGAAACAGTTTGCCGAAGTGATATCCGGAACCACGCGCATCACTTCCCTGAAACAGTTCCGTGATGTTGTGGCCTATGTGATCCGCAATCCGTTCGTTGTCCGGGACGACGTCAATCTTTTCGCCTGTCTATGGTGCAGCGGATTCCTGTATTTTAATCCCTTTCTGAACGCTGTGTCCGGGAAGCCTGGCCGGGAACTCAGTTATCGAGAACGCCGGAAGATATGCAAAACCAGTGACGGAGATATCCCGGATGGACTGATGGTGGAGAACGGCTTGATCCTTCCGCAAAGTTATGTGAACTACCGGCTTGTCGAAACCCTTTTTGGGAATGCCCGTCAATTCCTGTTCTGGGCGATTCGTAATATTGAGGCGCAAATAGAGGTGGCCAGGAGTTATGGAGAAAGTTTAAGTCTCTCAGACGATGAGTTGTTCAAAATATCCCGCGACATTTGCAGAAAACGGTTTACAAGCCGTTCTCCATCAGAAATGACGGAGCCTCAGAAAAAAGAGTTGGCCATGATTCTTCGAAAAGACTACTTCGCCTCCAACGGACAGATTGCACGCCTGGCCGGGTTGGAACTTGCTATCGTAAATCAACTCTACCCCCTTACCTCAAAAACCCGCTGATCTTCCGGGGCAAAAGCGAGCCGAAATGCCCCGCAGGAGGGCGGAATCGACGGTGCCCGGGGCAAAAACAGGCCGAATCGCCCCGCAGGGGGCTTCCCGGCTGCGTTTGGTTTAGTGGAAGAATTGCCTTATTTTTGGGCAAACGAACCAAACTGATAATCATGAAATTAACGAAAATACAGGCGGGCATTTCACTCCTCATCGCCCTTCCGGCCGGGGAAAATCCGAAAATTATCAGTAAATTTGCCTTCCCATGGCAAGTTACCTGCAGATCGAGAACATTTCCAAGAGTTACGGCCCCAAAGTGCTGTTCCGCAATATCGGCTTCAATATCAATGAAGGCGACAAGGTGGCGCTCATCGCCCCCAATGGGACGGGCAAGACCTCGCTGCTGCGGATCCTGGCCGGAACCGATGCTTCCGACAGCGGCGGCAAGGTGTTGTTCCTCAAGGATATCCGCATCGCTTTTCTGGAACAAGAGTACAAGTATGATCCGGAGAAGACCATTTTCTGCCAGATTATGGACAGCTCTGCGGAATGGACCCGACAGCTGGATTCGGACCATTTGTGGCAGTACGAACTGAGGGTCACGCAGCTTCTCACGCAGTTCGGCCTCACGGACCCGGATAAACCCATGAAGGAACTCTCCGGCGGGGAAGTGAAGCGGGTGGCACTTACCCGGATGCTGGCCAGCGAGGCCGACTTCTACATCATGGACGAGCCCACGAACCACCTGGACATCGACGCCATCGAGTTCCTGGAAAGCCATCTTAAACACAGCCGCTGCACCCTTTTCATGGTGACGCACGACCGCTACTTCCTGGACCGCGTGTGCAATACGGTGATGGAGATGGACCGGGGCAATATCTACATTTACCGGGGAGACTACATGAATTTCCTCGAAAAGCGCCAGGAGCGGATAGACAATTACAACGCGGAGACGGAAAGGGTGCGCAACCTGTACAGGCGGGAATTGGAATGGATGCACGCCAGTCCCTGTGCCCGCACCGGCAAGGCCAAATACCGCAAGCAGGCCTTCTGGGACATCAAGGACAGGGCAGAGGATACCTACGTCCAGCAGAAGGTGGACTTTTCCGAAACCAAGTCTGCCGCCACCTATCTGGGAAACAAGGTCATCAACTGCCGGGATGTCAGCTTCTGGTGGAATGAAAAATGCTATCTTAAACATTTCACCTACAACTTCCAGCGCTATGAAAGAGTGGGCGTGGTGGGCCGGAACGCAGCCGGAAAAACCACGTTTCTGAACCTGATCACCGGCGGCTGGCGACCGGAACTGGGCGGAACGATGGAAGGCGTCATCGACTTGGGGGAATCCCTGAAAATCGGTTATTACCACCAGGGCGGAATGCAGTTCAAACCTGGGCAGACCGTGCTGGAAACCGTAAACGACACGCACCTTCTCAATCGTTTCCTGTTTCCGCACGATATGCTGCAGAATCCTGTAGAACGCCTCTCCGGCGGAGAAAGAAGGCGCCTGTACCTGCTTACCATCCTCATGCGGCAGCCCAATTTCCTCATATTGGACGAACCCACCAACGACCTGGACATCGTTACGCTGGAAATTCTGGAGGAATACCTGATGGAATTCAAGGGTTCCCTGATTATCGTATCACACGACCGCCATTTCCTGGACCGTCTGATGGACCATCTTTTTGTGTTTTGCGGAGACGGCGTGGTAAAGGACTTCGTGGGAAACTATACCGAGTATCGTACTTTCATCAAAGATTATGAGGCGGGGCGGAAAAAGTCCGAAGAGAAACCCTCTTCCGCCAAGCAGCAGGCCCCCAAATCCCCGCCCAAGCGCAAGCTCAGCTGGAAAGAGCAGCAGGAACTTAAAGTACTGGAGGAGCGTCTTCCGGCCCTGGAGGCGGAGAAAGCGCAGTTGGAAGCCCGTCTCTCATCGGGAACGCTGGACCCCGGCCCGTTGCAGGAAGCCTCTGCCCGTTACGGCGCCCTGCAGGAGGAACTGGACGAAGCCGAGATGCGTTGGCTGGAATTAACGGATCTCTAGCGCCAGCACCCGGATGTATTCTCCCGTCAGGCCCTGGCTCCCGTCCTGGGAATCGGCCAGCAGGAGGAGCGTCTGCCTTCCGTCCGGAAGGACAGGCCCCAGGCACATTCCTTCGAAATTGGCGATATCCATGAAGGAGGTGTAGAATTGCGTCAGGGGTGTTTTCTTGAGTTCCGGGGAATTGTCGTGCAGCGGATCTATCACGAAAAGGCTGCAGCAGCTGAAAGATTTAAGCATATCCAGGACACTTCCTTTCGGAACATATACTTCCCTTTCCAGGACCACCAGGCGTCCGTCCGGCAAGGCGGTGAGCGCCGAAATTCCGTACACATGCGCCTGGGCCGATGCCGCTTCGGCGGTCGATATGGAAGGCTCTCCGGCCCGGTAGTTCCAGCATTTGCCCGGACTGAGGGTGGAAAGGTGGAAACTTTGCAGCCGATGAAGCGTCTCGCCGGGGAGGGGGGATTCGGTGGTGGTCCAGAAAATACCGTCATGGTAGGCGATCGATTCGAATCCAGCGTTGGCCTTGGGGGAGAGCAGCGGGGCGGGAATCCGGAGTTGCCGTCCCGTCGGGGCTCCGTTCAAATAGTATTCCCGGATGCTTTGGTCGCCCTCGGCCGATACGAAAAGCGTCTGGTTTTCGGGAACATAGACGATATCTTCGTTGTCCAGTCCTTTGGCCCCGCCGGCGTCCGTCTCGAAGGCGGTTACCGGGCCGACAGTGCCGTCGGCATTGAATCCGATGGTAAAGAAAAAGATTCCTCCTCCCACGGCCTTGTCGTGGACGACGGCATAGATGTCTTCGCTCACGTGGGTGATGCCGGAATACTGCCCGTGCGTGATTCCCAGTCTCTTATGTTGCAGGTGTTCCACGGAAAATTCCTGAGCCCGGACAGGCAGGGCCAGACAGAACAGCAGGGGAAGGAGCGTAATTTTCATCGGCACAAAAATAGCATTTTTTGCGTGAATTGTCGCTTACTTTTTCTATCTTTGTAGATGCGGTTCAGGATGCCCGCAAGTATAACATCTTAACAGTAAGCAAGTATGGCAAAAGAAGCAGAAGGAGCCCAAGTGAACGCCGCCAAACTGAAGGCGCTCCAGGCAACAATCGACAAGATTGAAAAAGATTACGGAAAAGGCACCATCATGAAACTGGGAGACCAGCCGGAATGGGACGCCTCCCAGGTTATTCCCAGCGGTTCCATTTCGCTGGACCACGCCCTGGGTATCGGCGGTTATCCCAAAGGCCGCATCATCGAGATTTACGGACCGGAATCATCCGGTAAGACCACCCTGGCCATCCACGCCATCGCCCAGGCCCAGAAGGCCGGAGGCATCGCCGCCATCATCGATGCGGAGCATGCCTTCGACCGCACCTATGCCAAGGCCCTCGGCGTAGATCTGGACACCCTCCTCATCTCCCAGCCGGACAATGGCGAACAGGCCCTGGAAATCGCAGACAACCTCATTCGCAGCGGTGCCGTGGATATCGTCGTCATCGACTCCGTTGCCGCCCTCACGCCCCGTGCGGAAATCGAAGGAGAGATGGGGGACAATAAAGTGGGCCTGCAGGCCCGCCTCATGTCCCAGGCCCTGAGAAAGCTCACCGCCAACATTTCCAAGACGGGTACGTGCTGCATCTTCATCAACCAGCTCCGTGAAAAGATCGGCATCATGTTCGGCAACCCCGAAACCACTACCGGCGGCAATGCCCTCAAGTTCTATGCATCCGTGCGCCTGGACATCCGTCGCACCACCCAGATCAAGGACGGGGACGACGCGCTTGGCAACCACGTGAAGGTGAAGGTGGTCAAGAACAAGATGGCGCCGCCTTTCCGCAAGGCCGAGTTCGACATCGTCTTCGGGGAAGGCATCTCCCGCACCGGTGAAATCGTGGATTTGGGCGTGGAACTGGGCGTCATCCAGAAGTCCGGCTCCTGGTTCAGCTACAATGAGAGCAAACTGGCACAGGGCCGCGAAGCAGTGAAAAAGCTCCTCATGGACAATCCCGAACTGGCCGAAGAAATCGAAGCCAAGATCCGGGAAGCCATGGCCAAGGTGCAGGACTAGGTTCCCAAGCCTCCCGACATTGATGAGCCGGTTGTTGCCGGCTCATTTTTTTCCCTCCCGCCGATCTTCGTCATGTATTCGGCCCCAAATGAAACGAAGATTGTTCCGGCCAGGCGATGATTACTGGACTGGGGCCAATCGGCAGCGCTGGAGGCCGGTGAAATGGTCTTCAGAGAGGATGCCGGCTTTGTGGAGGCCTTCCAGCGTCCAGGTTTCGCGGGGCTGGTGTTCCCGGTACAGGACAATGCTGTGGGCCTCGGCTTTGGAAATATGGGGATGGCGGGCCAGGTCGGCCTCAGGGAGAGTCCAAAGGCCGAAAGGCTCGGGCTCCGAGCAAAAGACAAGGTCGGCGATTTTGTCATATTTCTCGCGGTCGAAGTTCCAGATTTCCATCAATTGGCCGGTCGAGGAATAGCCTTTGAGCCGCTCCCGGTATTCGATGATTTTCCTGGCAAAGAACGGCCCGATGCCCGGCAGGGCGACCAGCGCGGTGCTGTCGGCCGTATTGATGTCCAAGCGGGGGATCTCGATGTAGGGTTCCAGGCGGGCATAGACGCTGTCGGCCACGACGTAACTTTTGGCAAAATCCTCTTTGCGGTGAAAACGCCCTCCCTTGGCCCTGTAGTTCAGGATGGATTGCGCCTGCTTCTGGCTGAAGCCGAGGCGGCGCAGGTCTTCGACGGAGACGGTGTTGGGGTTGAAACGGAAACTCTCCCGCGGAGGCTCCAGCTTTTCCCGGACCTTCAGGATTTCGGGGGAGTGAGGGGCATTGTGGCGGACGGACGGCGGGGATCCCCTTTCCGGAGCATTTGCCCGTGCAGGCTCGCGAAGCGAAGCGGTGGCAAGGGTGTCCCCGTCATTCACATATACATACACGGTATCCGGACGGTCCCGGTTGGCGGCAATCCGGAGAACCGCCGCCTTGTGGATGAACAGGGCGGCCTGATAGCCGATGATGAGAAAGACCAGGGCGATGGCGCCCGTCACAAAACTGGCGTTAGGACTCTTCGATTTCTTCTTCCCCTCTTCCATACCGCTTCTTCTTTTCTGGTTTTACGGCCGGTGCGCCGGCCACGACAAGTACGATCTCTCCTTTGGGTTCATGTTCCCGGAACCAGGCGGCCGCCTCCTGCAAGGTGCCCCTGTGGTGCTGCTCATGCATTTTGGAAATCTCCCGGGCTACGGAACACGGGCGGTCTGCCCCGAAGTACTGTGCCAATTGTTCCAGCGTTTTGACCAGACGGTAGGGCGACTCATAGAATACCATGGTACGCGGTTCCGCGGCAAGTGTCTGGAGAAGGCTCTGGCGGCCTTTTTTCTGAGGCAGGAAGCCCTCGAAGGCAAAGCGGTCGCAGGGGAGTCCGCTGGACACGATGGCCGGGATGCAGGCCGTGGCTCCCGGAAGGGTCTGCACTTCGATGCCCTCTTCGGCGCAGGTGCGGGCCAGCAGGAAGCCCGGGTCCGAAATGCCCGGTGTGCCGGCATCCGAAATGAGGGCTACGTTGAGGCCGCCGAGAATCCGCTCCTTCACCAACTGCACCGTCTGGTGCTCGTTGAACTTGTGATGGCTCTGGAGCGGACGGTGGATGTCGTAATGTTTCAGGAGGACGGACGAGGTGCGGGTGTCTTCGGCCAGGATCAGGTCCGCCTCCTTGAGCACCCGGATGGCACGCAGGGTTATGTCTTCCAGGTTTCCCACGGGGGTGGGCACGATATACAGTTTTCCGCAGCCCGCTGTTTGACTTTTTTCCATAAAGTGTTATCTTTGCATAAGTCAACATAGCAAAGTTAAGGAAATGTTTTTGGAAAACACAAAAAAATCGGGCTGCATCGAGGTAATTTGCGGTTCCATGTTCTCCGGGAAGACGGAGGAACTGATCCGGCGGCTCAAACGGGCCCAGTTCGCCCAGCAGAAAATAGCCACTTTCAAGCCCACTGTCGATAAGCGTTATTCCGACCTGGACGTTGTCTCGCACGACTCCCACAGCATTTCCTGCACCCCCATCAAAACGCCGGCCCGCATGCTTCAGATAGAGGAAGGCGTGCAGGTCGTCGGGATTGACGAAGCCCAGTTCTTCGATGACAGCATCATCGATGTATGCCAGGAATTGGCCAACCGCGGGGTCCGCGTCATCGTCGCCGGCCTGGATACGGACTATCTGGGCAAACCCTTTGGTCCCATGCCCGGCCTGATGGCCATCGCCGAGGACGTCCAGAAAGTCCATGCCATCTGTGTCAGTTGCGGTGCCCTGGCCAACCACTCCCACCGCCTGTCCCGAAGCAAGAAACTGGTAGTCCTGGGTGAAAAAGACACCTATGAACCCCTGTGCCGCGAGTGCTATCAGAACGCCATCCGGCAGGACAGCACGGCAGAATAGCCGGTTTCCTCATCCAAGCCACATTGGGGGCCGAATTCTGGACCAAGATCGTCAATCCCGACGGTCTTGGTCGCATTTTGGACCGATTTCATGACGTTGCCCGTCACCGGAGACGGGGACCATTCCGGGGAAGGAAGGGCGATATTGGTTTTTCGGCGGGATTTTGTTAATTTTGCCAACATGAAGGAAAGACTGCTCGGGAAATCGCCGGATGAACTGAAAACCATCGCCCTTGAGGCCGGCTTGCCTGCATTTGCGGGAAAGCAGATTGCCCAGTGGTTGTATCAGAAACGGGTGTCGGACATCTCGGAAATGACCAACCTCTCCAGGCAGGGCCGGGAAGTCCTTTCCGAAAAGTACGAGGTGGGCATGGCCCGTCCGCTGGACGTGCAGACATCGGCCGACGGCACCCGCAAATACCTTTTCCCGGTGAATGGCGATGCCGCCAATGCGGTGGAGGCGGTGATGATTCCGGATGAGGACCGCAAAACCCTCTGTGTCAGTTCCCAGGCCGGCTGCAAGATGTCCTGCAAGTTTTGCATGACGGGCCGCCAAGGATTCCATGGCAATTTGTCCGCTGCCGATATTCTCTCTCAGTTTTTCGCCATCGAGGAGGCCGGACAGCTCACCAACACTGTTTTCATGGGAATGGGAGAGCCGTTGGACAACTGGGATGAGGTGAAACGCGTTATCGATGTCCTCACGGCCGGCTGGGGCCTCGCCTGGAGCCCCAAACGGGTGACCCTGAGCACCATCGGCGTGCTGCCGGCGCTTCGGAAGTACCTGGATGAGTGCAAGTGCCATCTGGCGGTGAGCCTGCACAATCCTTTCCCGGAGGAACGTCTGCAGATGATGCCTGCGCAGAAGGCCTGGCCGCTGGAGGAGCTCATCGCCCTGCTGAAGGAATACGACTTCACGGGACAGCGCCGTGTGAGTTTTGAATACACCGTCTTTGATGGCTGGAACAATTCCAAACGCCATGCCGACGGCCTTCTGAGGCTCCTGCAGGGCTTGGAATGCCGCGTGAATCTCATCCGTTTTCACCGCATTCCGGACTTCCCCTACGGGCCTGCTCCGCTGGCTCAGATGGAAGCCTTCCGGGACCGCCTCACCCGGGGAGGCGTCACCGCCACCATCCGCGCATCCCGCGGAGAAGACATTTTTGCAGCCTGCGGCCTGCTGGCCGGTAAACACAACGAACGATGAAAAAGATTCTCCTGTTATTCAGTGCTCTCTTTCTGGCCGTTTCTCCTTTGGCGGCCCAGTCGGTGAAGGAGCCGGAGTCTTCCTCTTTCGGTTTGGACGAGAAAGACGCCGCCGCCGTGCGTCAAATCCGCTATAAGATGGCTCAGATCCGGAAATCCCGCCCCACGGTGGCCCTGGTCCTGTCCGGCGGCGGTGCCAAAGGCGCCGCAACGGTGGGCGTGCTCAAATACCTGGAACAGTACGACCTTCCCATCGACATGGTGGTGGGTACCAGCATCGGTGGCCTGGTGGGCGGCATGTACGCGTTGGGTTACAAGGCCGACTATCTGGACTCCCTGTTCAAGAATATGGACTGGGAGGTGGCCTTGAGTGACAAGGTGGACAAAAGTTATATTCCTTATTCGCGCATCCGCTACAAGGAAAAATACCTGCTCTCCTTCCCGTTCTATTACAAGCAGGACGACTACAAAAACTTTATTCAGGGAGACATGCCCTTTGCCGCAGGCCGGTCCCGCGAACTTCATCTCGGGGCCGATGAAGGAGAGGATATCAACAGCCTGGCCCGGGGCAGCCTGATGGGAAGCCTCCCTTCCGGTTTCGTCTTCGGCCAGAATGTGAACCAGATCATCACCTCCAGGACGGTCGGATACAGCGATTCCACCGACTTTTTCAAAATGCCCATTCCCTTTGCCTGCGTCGCGACGGACATGGCTTCCGGAAAGGCCAAGATCTGGCATGACGGTTCCGTGAACCTGGCCATGCGCTCCACCATGTCCATCCCGGGCCTCTTCGCTCCGGTGCGTACCGACGGCATGGTGCTGGTGGACGGCGGCATGCGCAACAACTTTCCGGTGAACATCGCCCGTCAGATGGGCGCCGACATCATCATCGGCGTCGATCTCTCCGGCGACAATCCCAGTGCCGAGGAAATCCAGAACCTGGGCGATATCCTGATGTCCACCATGAACCTTTTCGACGACGATGCCTTCAACCTGAACATCAAGAATGTGGATGTCCGCATCCATCCGGATTTGACCGGCTATAACATGCTCAGTTTCAACCGCACGGCCGTGGATACCATGTATGCCCGCGGATACAAGGCCGCCCAGGAGATGAAACCTCAGCTGGATGCCGTCCGGCACCGGCTGGGCAAGGCCCGTTTCCGCCTGAACGCTCCTCCTGCAGTGGATCTGGAACGGCATCCCGTACTCATAGAGGATATCGACATCGTCGGCGTGAACGAGAAAGAGGCGGAATATATCCGCTCCAAGCTGAATATCAAACCGGGCACCATTGCCGACAAGAAACTCATCGAACAGGAGATAGCCGCCATTTTCGGACAAGGTTCCTACGATTACGTCACCTATGAGCTCCGGGGAAAGGAAGAACCTTATCGGCTCAGAATCCTGTGCAAGCGGGGGCCCATGCACCAGATCGGTTTCGGGGCACGCATCGATTCGGAGGACATCGTGTCGCTGCTTTTGAATGTGGGGCTCAACACCAATGCCATGCATGGCCATTCGCTGGACCTCGCGGCGCGGATCAGCCTGAATCCTTACCTGGACGTGCGCTATTCCTACAATGCGCGCAATTTCTCCACGTTCAATGTCCGGGCCACCCTTCAGTATTCCGGTTCTACCACCTTCCTTTCCGGGCAGGAGGGGTATGTGAACCTGGCCATGCTGCAGTCGGCGCAGGAATTGTTTTTTTCCAACATGCATTGGTCGTCCTTTGACGTGAAATTGGGTTTGAGGAACCTGCTCACCACCATGTACAACATCTCCTCGTCTTCCGAGTCGGGGATCGACTATACCTACCGTTCCAACGTGACCATGAATTTTCCCGGCGTATTTGTCGACGGGCGGGTCGAAACCCTGGATGACGGTTATTTCCCCACCCGTGGCGTTTCGGCCGGAATCCGT
>OCTW011586527.1_pt1 | contig 14582 bp, 9 predicted proteins | sample 1539671 | NCBI WGS metagenome assembly OCTW01 (sample SAMN02144230, study PRJEB22623) | gut metagenome | biome: sheep rumen | host: Ovis aries | place: New Zealand
CCAGAGCACGTGATTTGTAATCTCGGGGTCGTTGGTTCGAATCCGACAAGAGGCTCAAAACAAGAAGTTCTTTGAACATCAATTTGAAGGGTAGATTCCAGAGTGGCCAAATGGGGCAGACTGTAAATCTGCTGCGTCATCGCTTCGGTGGTTCGAATCCATCTCTACCCACTCAATGAAAGTTGCGGAAGTAGCTCAGTTGATAGAGCATCAGCCTTCCAAGCTGAGGGCCGCGGGTTTGAGCCCCGTCTTCCGCTCTAAAAGAAATTATGGAATGCCTATGTAGCTCAGGGGTAGAGCGCATCCTTGGTAAGGATGAGGTCGCGGGTTCAATTCCCGCCATCGGCTCTAAAATAAAGACACTAAGCTTCGCTTCTCTAGTCGCGGTGCGTCAACAAAGCGCTCGTCAAGGGGGCGAAGTGAAATGTGTAATTATGAGCGAGAAACAATAAGTTAATCATTTATAATTTTAGTAACAAGAAAAGTTATGGCAAAAGAGAAATTCGTAAGAACCAAACCGCATGTTAACATCGGTACTATTGGTCACGTTGACCACGGTAAAACTACCTTGACTGCTGCTATCACCCTCGTGCTCTCGAAGCAGGGTTTCTCACAGCAGGAAGTTCGTTCGTTCGATTCTATCGACAACGCTCCTGAGGAGAAAGAGCGTGGTATCACTATCAACACTGCTCACGTTGAGTATGAGACCGAGAATCGTCACTATGCACACGTTGACTGCCCTGGACACGCCGACTATGTAAAGAACATGGTTACTGGTGCTGCTCAGATGGACGGTGCTATCGTAGTTATTGCTGCTACCGATGGTGTTATGCCACAGACTCGTGAGCACATCCTCTTGGCTCGCCAAGTAAATGTGCCTCGCCTGGTTATCTTCCTGAACAAGTGCGACTCTCCCGATGTTGACGAGGAGATGATCGAGCTCGTTGAGATGGACGTTCGTGACCTGCTGAGCGAGTATGAGTATGATGGTGAGAACACTCCAGTTATCAAGGGTTCGGCTCTTGGTGCATTGAATGGTGAGCCCAAGTGGGAGGCTACAGTTCTTGAGCTTATGAAGGCTGTTGACGAGTGGATTCCACTGCCCCCACGTGATATCGACAAGCCATTCCTTATGCCAATCGAGGACGTATTCTCTATCACTGGCCGTGGTACTGTAGCTACTGGTCGTATCGAGACCGGTATCATCAAGGTTGGTGACGCTGTGCAAATCATGGGTCTGGGTGCTGACCTCAAGTCGGTTGTTACCGGTGTTGAGATGTTCCGCAAGCTCCTCGACCAGGGTGAGGCTGGTGACAATGTGGGTCTGCTGCTCCGTGGTATCGACTACAAGGAGATTAAGCGCGGTATGGTAATCTGCCATCCAGGACTCGTTAAGCCACACGATCACTTCACTGCTTCGGTTTACGTGCTGAAGAAGGAAGAGGGTGGCCGTCACACTCCATTCCACAACAAGTATCGTCCACAGTTCTACATCCGCACACTTGACGTGACTGGCGAGATTACTCTGCCCGAGGGTGTAGAGATGGTTATGCCTGGTGACCACGTTGAGATCAACGTTAAGCTCATCACTCCAGTAGCATGCAGCGAGGGTCTTCGCTTCGCTATCCGCGAGGGTGGTCGCACCGTTGGTTCTGGTCAAATCACCAAGATCATCGACGATTAATCCACACTTGCACAGTGGACAGGCTGCTCACGGTAGCAGCGCCATAATAACATAACTTAAAACCGGCTGCGCTCGAGGCTAGCGCATGAAAGCGTAGCCGGTTTTGTTTTACACGGGAATAGTTCAGTTGGTAGAACGACGGTCTCCAAAACCGTAGGTCGTGAGTTCGAGTCTTACTTCCCGTGCTAATTATCTCAAATAAATAATGAAAAAATACAAGTTACTTACGGACATCGAGGAATCTTATAACGAGCTCGTTCATAAGGTTTCTTGGCCAACCAGGAGTGAGCTGGTCAGCAGTACGATTGTGGTACTGGTTGCTTCCATTATTGCCGCTATCGCAATTTGGATTGTTGACTGGATCATCAACAACATCATGCACCTTATTTATAGTCTCGCCTGAGAGTTGCGCTACATCATGTGGCGCCGCAGTGCGGTGTGAAAAGGGTGACACAACCTGATGTTGCTCTCGCAATGAGAGTGTGTGAATTAATTTTACTATCTTCAACGTTTAGCTAAGACTTTTTTAAAGAGAGCTATGGCCGACAACAAGAAACTGCAATGGTACGTACTGCGTGCCATCTCTGGTAAAGAGGCGAAAGTCAAGGAGATGCTTGACGCCGCCTGCAAGAACACCGACCTGGGCAAGTATGTGGCTCAGGTGTTGATTCCTACCGAGAAGGTTTACACCACGCGTGGCGGAAAGAAGGTGCTCAAGGAGCGCAATCTTTTCTCAGGCTATGTGTTTGTTCAAGCCATCCTGCGCGGAGATGTTGAGGATTACTTGCGCAACACCACCAACGTTATCGACTTTGTGCGCAGTCGCGACGTTGATCGCAAGCCCGAGCCCATTCGCGAAAGCGACATCGCCCGCATGCTTAATGCGGCGCAAGGCGAGGAAACCAGCGACGACGCTTCACCCAACGACTACATCGTGGGCGAGACTGTGAAGGTTAACGACGGACCTTTCAATGGCTTTACCGGCGAAATCGAGGAAGTTAACCGCGAGAAACGCAAGCTCAAGGTGATGGTGAAGGTGTTTGGCCGCAAGACACCTCTGGAGCTGGACAATTCGCAGGTAACGCGAGAGTGAGCCTCTTTTTGTTACGGGGGAGGAGCACGTATCGCAACTTGTTTATACATTTAATAAACATTTTAGAAATTAGAGAACAATGGCTAAAGAAATTGCTGGACAGATCAAATTACAGATTAAAGGTGGAGCAGCAAACCCTTCACCCCCAGTTGGCCCCGCACTTGGTGCCAAGGGTATCAATATCATGGAGTTTTGCAAGCAATTCAATGCCCGCACTCAATCTAGCGCCGGTAAAGTGTTGCCAGTGGTAATCACTTATTATGCCGACAAGAGCTTTGACTTCATCGTTAAGACTTCGCCTGCTGCAGTGCAGCTGCTCGAGGCCGCTAAAGTAAAGAGCGGTTCGGGTGAGCCTAACCGCAAGAAGGTGGCTAGCGTGACTTGGGAGCAGATTCAGGCTATCGCTCAGGACAAGATGGCCGACCTGAACTGCTTCACTCTGGCTTCGGCCATGAGAATGGTGGCTGGTACAGCAAGAAGTATGGGTATCACAGTTAAGGGCGAATTCCCTGAAAACGTTTAAAAACACTTCAATTGAACTATGGGTAAACTTACAAAGAATCACAAGTTAGCGAAAGAGAAGATTGAAGCCGGGAAGAGTTACACCCTGCTAGAGGCAGCAACTTTGCTCAAGGATATAACCTACACAAAGTTCAACGCTTCGGCCGATATCGATGTACGTCTTGGTGTTGACCCCCGTAAGGCCGACCAAAATGTGCGTGGTGTTGTTTCACTGCCCAACGGTACTGGTAAGACAGTGCGCGTGCTCGTTATGTGCACCGCCGACGCCGAGGCTGCCGCTAAGGAAGCCGGTGCCGACTATGTAGGTCTTGACGAGTATATCGACAAGATCAAGGGTGGCTGGACCGATGTTGATGTTATCATTACCCAGCCCCAGTGCATGGGTAAGCTCGGCCCCTTGGGTCGCATCCTGGGTCCTCGTGGACTGATGCCAAACCCCAAGAGCGGTACCGTTACCCCCGACGTGGCTAAGGCCGTTAAGGAGGTAAAGCAAGGTAAGATCGACTTCAAGGTTGACAAGAAGGGTATTGTACACACTTCAATTGGCAGAATGTCGTTCACTCCTGAGCAAATCAAGGAGAACGCGCAGGCTTTCATCAACACACTGGTGAAGCTCAAGCCTAACACTGCCAAGGGTACATATATCAAGAGCATTTATCTTTCTAGTACAATGAGTCCTGGTATCAAGATTGATGTCAAGTCGATTGACGCTTAATTTTTAATTCAGTAGAAGAAAATGAAGAAGGAAGATAAAGCAAAACAGATTGAGGCAATCAAGCAATTGCTTGCCGAGTATAGCTGTGTTTATTTGACCGAGACTACCGCTCTCAACGCCGAGAAGACCGTGGAGCTGCGTCGCGCCGCGTTCAAGAACGACGTGAAGATGGTGGTTGTTAAGAACACACTGTTGAAGAAGGCCATGGAGCAAATGGATGTTGACTACAGCGGCCTTTACGACTCTATGGCTGGCCCCACTACCTTGATGCTTAGCAACACAGGTAATGCGCCCGCTAAACTTATCAAGAGTTTCCGTCAGAAGAAAGAGACCCTGCCTGCACTCAAGGCTGCCTTCGTTGAGGAGACCACCTATGTAGGTGCCGACCAACTCGAGGTTCTGGCTACTATCAAGAGCAAGAACGAACTTATCGCCGACGTTGTGGCTCTGCTGCAATCGCCCGCTAAGAACGTCATCAGCGCTCTGCAGAGTGGTGGCAATAAGCTGCACGGAATTCTGGAAACATTATCAAATAAAGAAAATTAATAACAAATCAATTAAATCATACAAAAATGGCAGATTTAAAAGCTTTTGCAGAACAATTAGTTAATCTTTCAGTTAAGGAAGTAAACGAGCTCGCTCAGATCCTTAAGGATGAATATGGTATTGAACCAGCTGCTGCAGCTGTTGCAGTTGCTGCAGGTCCTGCCGCTGGCGGTGCTGCTGCCGAGGAGGAGAAGTCTTCTTTCGACGTAGTGCTTAAGGCTGCTGGTGCCGAGAAGCTCAAAGTTATCAAGCTCGTTAAGGAGCTCACCGGTCTTGGCCTGAAGGACGCTAAGGCTCTGGTTGACAATGCTCCTGGTACCGTTAAGGAAGGTCTCGCTAAGGCTGAGGCTGAGGGCATGAAGAAACAACTCGAAGAGCTCGGAGCTGAAGTTGAACTTAAATAATACTACCTGTTAATCAGGTATATAGGTTAAGAATCCCAAGAGATTGTCGATTCTTAACCTTTTTGTGTCTTTTTTTTATATTTGAGTTCACCTTAATTTTATTTTTCAATGTCAGTTTCCAAAAAACAACGCGTAAATTTTGCACGTGTCAAGAATCCTTATCCTTATCCCGATTTTCTTGAGGTGCAATTACAATCTTTCAGAGATTTTCTGCAACTAGATACTCCCACAGAGAAAAGAAAAAACGAGGGACTCTATAAAGTGTTCAGCGAGAACTTCCCCATTGCGGACACTCGCAACAACTTTGTCCTTGAATTCCTTGATTACTTCATCGACCCGCCGCGCTACACGGTTGAGGAATGTCTCGATCGTGGATTGACTTATAGCGTGCCATTGAAGGCTAAGCTAAAGCTCTATTGCACCGACCCCGATCATGAGGATTTTGCCACCGTAGTACAAGACGTGTACTTGGGTGCCATCCCCTACATGACCGACAAGGGTACCTTTGTCATCAATGGTGCTGAGCGCGTGATTGTGTCGCAGCTGCATCGCTCGCCAGGCGTTTTCTTTGGTCAGAGCGTGCATGCTAACGGTACCAAGCTCTATTCGGCCCGCATCATTCCCTTCCGCGGCAGCTGGATTGAGTTCGCTACCGATATCAACAACGTGATGTATGCCTACATCGACCGCAAGAAGAAATTGCCCGTGACCACCTTGTTGCGTGCTATTGGACTTGAGACCGATAACGACATCATCAAGATCTTTGGACTGGCCGAAGAGATTAAAGTGAACAAAACCAACCTCAAGAAAGCTGTGGGTCGCAAGCTCGCGGCACGTATCCTGAAATCTTGGAACGAGGACTTCGTTGACGAGGATACCGGTGAGGTTGTATCAATCGAGCGCAACGACGTGGTCATCGACCGCGACACTATCATCGAGGAGGACAACATTGAAGAAATCCTCGACTCGGGCGTTCAAACCATCCTCCTGCACAAGGAAGATATCAACACTGGAGAATATCAAATCATCTTTAACACCCTCAACAAGGACGCCTGCAACAGCGAGAAAGAGGCCATCAACTACGTCTACAGGCAGTTGCGCAACGCCGAGCCACCCGATGATGCTAGCGCCCGCGAGGTTATCAACAACTTGTTCTTCAGTGAAAAGCGTTATGACCTGGGCGATGTGGGACGTTTCCGCATCAACAAGAAGCTGGGACTCACCAGTCCCGACGACGTGCGCGTGCTCACCAAGGAAGATATCATCGAGATCATCAAGTACCTCATTGGCCTTATCAACAGCAAGACCGATGTCGACGATATCGACCACTTGAGCAACCGCCGCGTGCGCACTGTGGGCGAGCAGCTCTACAACCAGTTCGGTGTGGGCTTGGCACGCATGTCAAGGACAATTCGTGAGCGCATGAACGTGCGCGATAACGAGGTGTTCACTCCTATCGACCTGATTAACGCCAAGACAATTTCGTCGGTTATCAACACATTCTTTGGTACCAACGCGTTGTCGCAATTCATGGACCAAACCAACCCCTTGGCCGAGATTACCCACAAGCGCCGCATGAGCGCCCTGGGTCCTGGCGGTCTCTCGCGTGAGCGTGCGGGATTTGAGGTGCGCGACGTGCACTACACCCACTACGGCCGCTTGTGCCCAATCGAGACTCCTGAGGGTCCTAACATTGGTCTGATTTCATCACTTTGCATCTATGCAAAGATCAACAAGCTGGGATTTATTGAGACTCCCTACCGCAAGGTGGAGAACTCGAAGGTAAATCTCAATAATGAAGAGATTGTTTATCTCACCGCCGAGAGCGAGGAGAACAATATCATCGCTCAAGGTAACGCACCGCTTAACGAGGACGGTACATTCCAGCGCTCGCGTGTGAAAGCGCGTCTCGACGCCGACTTCCCCGTGGTGGCCCCCGACCAGATTTCGCTCATGGACGTGTCGCCACAACAGATTGCGTCGATTGCTGCCGCTATGATTCCATTCCTCGAGCACGACGATGCTAACCGCGCCCTGATGGGTGCCAACATGATGCGTCAGGCTGTGCCTCTGCTGCGCAGTGAGTCGCCTATTGTGGGCACCGGAATCGAGGAGCGACTGGCTTTCGACAGCCGCACTCAGATTCAGGCCGAGGGCACCGGCGTCATCGAGTATGTCGATGCCGATGTCATCCGCATCCGCTATGAGCAGACCGAGGATGAGGCCTTTGTGAGCTTCGATGAGCCCGTGAAGGAATATCATCTGCCCAAGTTCCGCAAGACCAACCAGAGCACTACCATCGACTTGCGTCCGGTGTGCGACCGTGGTCAGCATGTGAAGAAGGGCGACATCCTCACCGAGGGCTACTCGACCAGCGACGGCGAGCTCGCTCTGGGACGCAACCTCAAGGTGGCCTACATGCCATGGAAGGGTTACAACTATGAGGACGCTATCGTGCTTAACGAGCGCATGGTGCGTGAGGACATTCTTACCTCGGTACACGTCGACGAGTACACCCTCGAGGTGCGTGAGACCAAGCGAGGCATGGAAGAGCTCACCAGCGATATTCCTAACGTGAGCGAGGACGCCACTAAGGACCTCGACGAGCGCGGTATCATCCGCGTGGGTGCTCACGTGCAGCCCGGCGACATCCTCATTGGCAAGATCACGCCCAAGGGTGAGAGCGATCCCACCCCCGAGGAGAAGCTGCTGCGTGCCATCTTCGGCGACAAGGCCGGTGATGTGAAGGACGCGTCGCTCAAGGCTAATCCGTCGCTCAAGGGTGTGATTATCAACACTCGTCTCTTTGCGCGTGCCGTGAAGAAGAGAAAAACCAAGGGCGGCGACCCCGTGCTCGACAAGCTTGAGCAGGACTACAACGCCCGTCTTGATGAGGTGAAGAGCAAACTCGTGGAGAAGCTCCTCATTCTCACCGAGGGCAAGCAGTCGCAGTGCGTCAAGGACTTCCTCGACACTGAGGTTGTTCCCAAGGGCGCCAAGTTCACCGCCGAGGTTCTCAAGAACATCAATTATGACTCGGTGAACCTGAGCAAGTGGACTAGCGATGCTCACACCAACGACATGATTCGCGCCACTGTCATGAACTATCTGCGCAAGAGCAAGGCCATCGACGCCGAGTTGCGCCGCAAGAAGTTTGACATCTCAATTGGCGATGACCTCCCATCGGGCATCATGCAGATGGCTAAGGTTTATGTGGCCAAGAAGCGCAAGATTGGCGTGGGTGATAAGATGGCGGGTCGCCACGGTAACAAGGGTATTGTTTCGCGCGTAGTGCGCCAGGAAGACATGCCTTTCCTTGCCGACGGTACTCCTGTCGACATCGTGCTCAACCCACTGGGTGTGCCTTCGCGCATGAACTTGGGTCAGATTTTCGAGGCTGTTCTTGGATGGGCAGGCCGTGAACTCGACGTTAAGTTTGCAACCCCAATCTTTGATGGTGCTTCGCTCGATGATCTTAACGAGTGGACCGACAAGGCCGGCCTGCCACGCGTGGGCAAGACCTGGCTCTATGACGGAGGCACCGGCGAGCGCTTCGACCAGCAAGCCACAGTGGGTGTGACCTACATGCTCAAGCTCGGTCACATGGTTGAAGACAAGATGCACGCGCGCAGCATTGGTCCTTACTCACTCATCACTCAGCAACCACTTGGCGGTAAAGCGCAATTTGGTGGTCAACGTTTCGGTGAGATGGAGGTTTGGGCTCTTGAGGCATTCGGCGCCAGCCATGTTCTGCAAGAGATCCTCACCATCAAGAGTGACGACGTTACAGGTCGCAGCCGTGCCTACGAGGCAATTGTTAAGGGCGATCCCATGCCCACCCCCGGCATCCCCGAATCTCTCAACGTGCTCTTGCATGAGTTGCGTGGATTGTGCTTAAGTGTCACACTCGATTAAGATTTAAACCGTTTTTTCTCTTCATTATAATATTATCGCATAATGGCTTTTAAGAAAGACAATAAGATAAAGAGTAACTTCTCGCGCATCACCATCGGTCTCGCCAGCCCCGACGACATTCTGGGCAACTCTAAAGGCGAAGTGCTGAAGCCCGAGACTATCAACTACCGCACCTATAAGCCCGAGCGCGACGGCTTGTTCTGCGAGCGCATTTTCGGTCCTGTAAAGGACTATGAGTGCCATTGCGGCAAGTACAAGCGCATTCGCTATCGCAACATCGTGTGCGACCGTTGCGGTGTTGAGGTTACCGAGAAGAAGGTGCGCCGTGAGCGCAGTGGTCACATCCAGCTCGTGGTGCCCGTGGCACACATCTGGTATTTCCGTTCACTGCCCAATAAGATTGGCTACTTGCTGGGTCTTCCCACCAAGAAGCTCGACTCAGTCATCTACTATGAGCGATACATCGTCATCAACCCCGGTAACGTGGTTATTGATGATCAAACCGGCGGCTTCAACGTTGTTCCAGGCATCGCCGAGAGCACTAAGGAGCGCGACCAGGTGGGACGTCTGCACAAGTATGACCTGCTCAGCGAGGAAGAGTATCTTGCCATCCAGGAGAAGCTGCCCGAGGGCAACCGCAACCTCGACGACAACGATCCTAACAAGTTTGTCGCCAAAATGGGTGCCGAGGCTATCTATGACCTCCTTGCCGAGCTCAACCTCGACAAGCTGTCAAACGAGCTGCGCGACCGCGCAAGCCACGAGACTTCGCAGCAACGCAAGACCGACGCCCTCAAGCGTCGCCAGGTGGTGGAGATGTTCCGTTCAAGCAAGAACATGAACCGTCCTGAGTGGATGATCTTGAAGGTGATACCTGTCATTCCACCCGACTTGCGACCTCTCGTTCCCCTCGATGGTGGACGCTTTGCCACCAGCGACTTGAACGACCTGTATCGTCGCGTCATCATCCGCAACAACCGCCTCAAGCGTCTCATTGAGATTAAGGCTCCCGAGGTGATTTTGCGCAACGAGAAGCGCATGCTGCAAGAGGCCGTCGACTCACTGCTCGACAACTCGCGCAAGTCAAGCGCTGTCAAGAGCGATGCCAATCGTCCCTTGAAGTCGCTTAGCGACAGCCTCAAGGGTAAGCAAGGCCGCTTCCGTCAGAACCTGCTCGGTAAGCGTGTCGACTACTCGGCTCGTTCGGTAATCGTGGTTGGACCTGAGCTCAAGATGGGCGAGTGTGGTATTCCCAAGGACATGGCCGCCGAGCTTTACAAGCCTTTCGTTATCCGCAAGCTTATTGAGCGCGGTATTGTCAAGACTGTCAAGAGCGCCAAGAAGATTGTCGACCGCAAGGAACCCGTGGTTTGGGACATCCTTGAGAACGTGATGAAGGGACATCCTGTGTTGCTCAACCGTGCCCCAACTCTGCACCGCCTCGGTATTCAGGCATTCCAGCCCAAGCTCATCGAGGGTAAGGCAATCCAGCTGCATCCACTGGCATGTACGCCGTTCAATGCCGACTTCGATGGCGACCAGATGGCCGTGCACTTGCCACTGGGCAACGAGGCTATTGTTGAGGCTCAGATGCTCATGCTCATGCCTCACAACATCCTTAATCCTGCCAACGGCGAGCCTATCACCGTTCCATCGCAGGACATGGTGCTTGGCTTGTACTACATCACCAAGCTGCGTGAGGGAGCCAAGGGCGAGGGACTCGTGTTCTACGGTCCTGAGGAGGCTAATATTGCCTTCAACGAGGGCAAGTTGGCGATGAATGCCATCATCTCGGTGCTTGTCGACGATGTTGACGAAGAGGGTAACCCCGTTAAGCGCATCGTTAAGGACACATCGGTGGGCCGAATCATCTTCAACAGCTGTGTTCCTGCCGAGTTGGGCTATGTGAACGAGGTGATTTCCAAGAAGTCGCTCAAGAAGATTATTACTAAGGTTATCCGCACCTGCGGTGTGCCACGCAGTGCCAAGTTCCTTGACGATATCAAGAACCTTGGTTACTACATGGCATTCAAGGGAGGCTTGTCGTTCAACCTCGACGACGTGCTCGTTCCACCCGAGAAGAAGCAACTCATCGAGGAGGGCGACGCACAGGTTGAAGAGGTGATGAACAACTACAACATGGGCTTCATCACCAACAACGAGCGTTATAACCAAATCATTGATATCTGGACACACGTCAACAGCCGCTTGACCGACACGCTAATGAAGCAGATTTCGGCCGACAAGCAGGGCTTCAACTCAGTGTACATGATGCTTGACTCGGGTGCGCGTGGTTCGCGCGACCAGATTCGTCAGCTCTCAGGTATGCGTGGCCTTATGGCAAAGCCTCAGAAGAGTGGTGTGGAAGGTGGACACCAGATTATTGAGAACCCAATTCTCGCCAACTTCAAGGAGGGCTTGTCGGTGCTGGAGTACTTTATCTCTACCCACGGTGCCCGCAAGGGTCTTGCCGATACCGCCTTGAAGACTGCCGACGCAGGTTACTTGACACGTCGCCTTGTCGACGTCGCTCACGACGTTATCATCAACGAGGAGGACTGTGGAACATTGCGTGGACTGGTTTGCCGCGAGGTGAAGAACAACGACGACGTGGTAGCCACTCTGGGCGAGCGCATCGTGGGCCGTGTTTCGGTTCATGACGTGATTGACCCAACTACCGGCGAGGTTATCGTTGAGGCCGGTGAGGAGATTGGAGATGCCGCCGCCGAGCGCATCAACAATTCGCCCATCGAGTCGGTTGAGATTCGTTCGGTGCTCACTTGCGAGTCGAAACATGGCGTTTGCGCCAAGTGTTACGGTCGCAACCTTGCCAACCATCGCCTGGTTCAAAAGGGCGAGGCTGTGGGCGTGATTGCCGCTCAGTCGATTGGCGAGCCCGGTACTCAGCTTACTCTTCGTACCTTCCACGTGGGTGGTGTGGCCAGCAACATTGCTGCCGTCAGCAACATGACTTCCAAGTATGACGGCCGTCTTGAGATTGACGAGCTCCGCACTGTTGCCGATAAGGATGGTCACGACATCGTGATTGGCCGTATGGCCGAGATGCGCATCGTTGATCCTCACACCAACATGATGCTCACTAGCGCCAACATCGTCTATGGCTCGAAGCTCTTCTTCAAGCCCGGCGACATGCTCAAGAAGGGTGACGTAATCTGTGAGTGGGACCCATTCAATGCTGTTATCGTCAGCGAGGTGGGTGGTCGCTTGCGCTACAAGAACCTCATTGAGGGTGTTACCTATCGCAACGAGGTTGACGAGACATCCAACAAGAGTGAGATGATTGTTATCGAGTCGAAGGATCACACTCGCATTCCCGAGGCACAGCTTATCGCAGCCGAGGACTATGACAACCCCGACGCCGCTCCCATCAAGACCTACTCATTGCCAGTGGGTGCCCACCTGATGAAGGTGGAGGGTGAGGAAATTACTCCAGGTGAGGTATTCGTTAAGATTCCTCGCGCCTCGAGTGGTGGTGCCGGTGATATCACCGGTGGTCTGCCACGTGTTACCGAGCTCTTCGAGGCTCGCAACCCGTCCAACCCCGCTATCGTTAGCGAAATCGACGGTGTTGTCACCTTCGGTAAGATTAAGCGCGGTAACCGCGAGATTATCGTCACCAGCAAGAATGGCGAGGAGAAGAAGTATCTTGTGCCAATGTCGAAGCAGATTCTCGTGCTTGAGAACGACTCGGTGCGTGCCGGTACACCTTTGAGTGACGGTGCCGTCACTCCAGCCGACATCCTGCGCATCAAGGGCCCAACAGCCGTTCAGGACTACATCGTAAACGAGGTTCAGGACGTTTACCGCCTGCAGGGTGTGAAAATCAACGACAAGCACTTTGAGGTTATCGTGCGCCAGATGATGCGCAAGGTTAACATCATCGATCCGGGTGACACCAACTTCCTGGAGCAGCAGATTGTTGACAAGCGCGACTTTATGGACGAGAACGACCGCATCTGGGGCAAGAAGATTGTTGTGGACTGTGGCGATGCTCTCGACATCGACAAGGGTCAAATGATCACTCCACGCAAGCTGCGCGACATCAACTCGATGCTCAAGCGCAAGGCGCTGCGTGAGGTTAAGGTGCGCGATGCCGTTCCCGCTACCAGCGAGCAGATTCTGCAAGGTATCACCCGTGCCGCTCTGCAGACCAAGAGCTTCATCTCGGCAGCATCCTTCCAGGAGACTACCAAGGTGCTCAATGAGGCTGCCATCAGCGGCAAGGTCGACTACCTCGAGGGCATGAAGGAGAACGTGATTTGCGGTCACCTCATCCCTGCCGGTACCGGATTGCGTGAGTATCAAACTCTCGTTGTTGGCAACAAGGACGATTTCGACCGTGCGGCAGTTCTCAAGGACGCCGAGGTTGTGGATCAACTGAAGTAAAAAACACTCGGGTTCTTGTCTTAACCGAGAGAACCCGTTTTAGCTGAAACTCTGGGGTTGTGGCCTTGATCGGAACAATCCCAGAGTTTTTTTGTATAAAACATTAACCGCTTGCGGTATTTCGCGATAAATGTTGTATATTTGCAATTATAATACATGAAAATTATTGGTGTCAATTAAAAAAGCGGTAAAAAAAACGATGAAACATTATCAGAAGAAACTGGAGGAAACAGTAGTCAATCAATGGGACAAAAAGGCGTTGTGCGACTACGCGGGCGAGGAGTTTACCTATGCCGACCTGGCAAGCTGCATAGAGCAGTTCAGGCTTTTCATGACTGCAGCTGGCATCAGCAAGGGCGACAAGATTGCCATTTGCGCTCGAAACTCGGCGCGCTGGGCCATGGCATTCTGGAGCATTAATGTGAACCGTTGTGTGGCAGTGCCTTTGCTTGCCGACTTCCATCCGAGCAACATCAGCTCGCTCGTCAATCACTCCGACAGTGTTCTTCTTTTTACCGACGACGAAATATGGGCAAAACTCAACCCGGGCGACATGCCTCAGCTCAAGGCTGCTATTGATGTTAAAACCGACAGCTTGCTGTGGCATGGCGACGAAGCTGTGGCACATGCCTGGCAGCAGCGTGAGAACGCCTTTGCCGAGCGCTATCCCGATGGAATGTCGGCAGGTGACATTTCCTATCCTGACGATAATGGCGACCAGCTGGCAATCATCAACTACACGTCGGGGACAACCGGTAACCCCAAGGGCGTGATGCTCACCCACGATGCAATCTCCGACACCGACCACTTTGCCAACACTAATTTCCCCAATCAGCCGGGCGAGACCATTGTGTCGATGTTGCCGCTGGCTCACATGTATGGCCTGGCTATTGAGTTTATTCACCCCAACGTTGATGGTGTCACCGTCTATTTCCTGGGCAAGACACCGTCGCCCACGCGCCTGCTCAAGGCAATGCAGGACATCAAGCCCTACATGGTGGTCACCGTGCCGCTGGTGATGGAGAAGGTGTATGCCAATTCAATCAAGCCGGCACTTGAGAAAAGGAAATTCTTACTCGCTATTCCAGGTATGAAAAGGGTGGTTTATAGTGTCGCACGCAAGACCTTGCTCTCGGTTTTTGGCGGGCAAGTGCGTTGCTTCATTATGGGTGGTGCCGCTCTCAACCCCGAGGCCGAGCAATGCTTCCGAAAGATGCGCCTGCCCTACACTGTGGGCTACGGCATGACCGAAGCTTGCCCGCTACTGGGATGGGAGTGGTGGACCAACTTCGTCCC
>OCTW013411094.1_pt1 | contig 14579 bp, 9 predicted proteins | sample 1539671 | NCBI WGS metagenome assembly OCTW01 (sample SAMN02144230, study PRJEB22623) | gut metagenome | biome: sheep rumen | host: Ovis aries | place: New Zealand
TGTGGACAAAGAGGTGCATCTATAAATTTCTTGGATATTATTCATGTAATTCCAAAGAATAGTGTACCTTTGCACCCACAAAACATTAAACTAGAAAGAAATGGGAAAAAAGATTGTTTTTGTAACTGGTGCCAATAAGGGCATCGGATTTGGGATAGCCAAGCATTTGGGACTCAGTGGTTGGCAGGTGATTATCGGTGCACGCGATGGACAGCGTGCTTCAAAAGCCATTGAGGAATTGAAGTCTCAGGGTATCGAAGTGGCAGGATGGGTGGATATCGAACTAAAGGACCATGCAAACATCGACAAAGCCGCCAAGGAGGTTTCGGAGAAATATCCGGAGTTGTCGCTGCTCGTCAATAACGCTGGCATCCCTGGCGACATGAGCGTGGATAGCGGACATACGGAGATCAGCACCATCCGCGAGACGCTCGACGTGAACTTCATCGGCACCTTCGCGCTCACCAAGGCCCTGATTCCACTGATAGCCAACAACGGCGGGCGCATTGCCAACATCACCGTGCCCTCAGAGATCAGCCCTTACTGGCACCCACTTGCCTACGTCACCAGTAAGGCAGCGCAGAATGCGATGATGGGCGTGATGGCTATCGAGTTCCAGCAGTCGGGCACCCCTGTGGAGATATTCTCCGTTCACCCTGGTCCTACGACGACAGACCTCAACGGCAACATGGCACTGCCAGGTTTCCACGACATCGACACCGTAGGCAGGAAGTTTGCCGATCTCATCAACGACGGCCAGAGCCATCAGGGTGAGTTCATCGAACTCTATCCCATCGTAAAGGAGGACTAATAAAAAGAAAAAAAGTTTAGTTTTTTGCATACACTGCATACACTAACCCTGGAAACCCCTGTGTACATCGGCGTTTGAGCCTGGTGTATGCAACGAAAATCTGGTGTAAGCAGTGTATGCAAACGGCATTTTTCGTTTTTTCTCCACCAAAAGGCACTAAAAACAACCTTCCGTTGGTCTCTTCAAGCAATTATATACTTGTCCCAAGCCTTGGGACAAAAATAGAGTACGTTTTCGCAAAAGTTTCTGACCATATTACAACATTAGAGTACGTTTCCACAAAACGTCCCAAGGCTTGGGACAAAATCAGGAAACCACGGTCAAAGTGGCAGAAGTTGCATACACTAAAGCCTGCTTGCATACACTGCATACACTAAATACCGTTTGCATACACCAGGCTCAAATGCCGATGTACACAGGGGTTTCCGTGGTTAGTGTATGCAGTGTATGCAAAAAAAATAATATTTTTTTGCGCGAAGATACATTGAAAGGCACTCCCATGCGATTTGTCAATACAGGTCTTTACAAACCTTATGCTATAATAGACCAAAAGACTTTTGATTCAGGTTTCCTTTCAAGTTGCAAAGATAGAGATGATTCCCGATATTTGCAAATAATTCCAAACTTATTTTCTTATTTCGCAGAAAATTCGTAATTTTGCAATCAAGTATCGTCAAACGGTCTCAGTGGAGGCGACGGTGCGACTTTCGTGGGTAAATAACTTTAGCGTTGGCTATTATTCAAAGTGTTCCGAAACTTGCAGGTAGAAAGAACTCATTACGATAATAATGGACGCGCTCACTGTATAGTGGGCGTTTTCCTGTTTCGTAGTGAAGGTTTCCTGCAAGTACCTGGAACACTGAACGGGGATTCGTCCACGTTTTGTGTCCATACGGGTGCTTGCAGGAAATCGTTTTGTTTGGTGGCGCGACGCATTATAAAACTATAATGCTACATGGCTAAATCATTGATTGAAGAACTGCCCCGCATCGTGAGCGAGGGTCGGCGTGAGGCTGCTCAGATACTGGAGCGGCTGAGTAGTGGTACGCAGATTGGTCTGCAGACCAATGAACTGGTGCTGCCGAGTAAGGACGTGAGCGGACTGTTCAAGGGCAGTTCGCCTCAGATACCCAATGCATTCAATATGGCGGGAGGCAATGGTGAGTGGATGAACCGCCTCATCTATGGTGACAATCTCCTGGCGATGCAGGCTCTGCTGGCTGGAGATGCCCAAACGGGTTTGCCCTCGCTTCGCGGAAAAGTCGACCTAATTTATATTGACCCGCCATTTGATTCGAAGGCAGATTATCGCACTCCTATCTCATTACCATATGGAGAAATATCTCAGAAGCCTACAGTAATTGAACAGTTTGCATACGCAGATACTTGGGAAGATGGTACAATATCTTATTTAAAGATGATGTACCCAAGGTTACTTTTGATGAAAGAAATGCTAAAAGACAATGGTGCACTTTATGTTCATATTGATTGGCATGTAGGACATTATTTGAAAATACTTTTAGACGACATCTTTGGAAAAGACAATTTTAGGAATGAAATTATATGGTATTATCCTGGTCGAGAGAAATTGTCAGATTCAAAGTTCCAATCTAAGCATGATGTTATCCTTTTTTTCGCTGTCAACACGAATACTAAAATCAACCCGATAACTAAAGCATGGGATAAGGATGAAAGGATTAAGATGCTAAGAAGAAAAATCTACAAAGACGATAATGGCAAAGAGTGGTTTTGGGAAACCCGAGGACAAGCTAATGGTATAGAACCCTATAAGAGATATCTAGATGAATATGTTGATAAGGGTGGAGCACTAAATGATGTTTGGGATGATATACAATTCTTACGGGGAAACCATCCAGAAAGAACTCACTATGCCACTCAAAAACCCGAAGCCCTTCTCGAACGTATTATCAAAGCCTCGTCTAACGAAGGCGACCTTGTCTGCGACTTCTTTGGCGGCAGCGGTACAACGGCAGCCGTCGCCGAGCGATTAGGTCGCCGCTGGATCACCTGCGACATCGGCAAGCCTGCCTCGCTAGTGATGCGCAAGCGGTTTATTGACCAAGAAGTGAAGCCTTTCCTCTATCAGAGCATCGGTGACTATCAGAAGGAGGCTTTCCGCAACAACAAACGCTATAAGCATGTGGGTGACTTGAGCCAAGTGGTGCTGGGACTGTATGGTGCTCTGCCCTTCACCCCAGAGCAGACCAACGACCGTAACTTCGGATATATCAAAGGTACGAGAACATTAGTGATGGTAGATTCTCCCAACCGCCTGACAACGGCAGCAACGATTCGTCGCGCCGTGGAGGCTAAGGCCAGTCTGCTTGGCGGCGATTGGGAAAAGGTAGTAGTGCTGGGCTGGAACTTCGCTTTCGATATCTCGTCAGCCATTCAGAAGTATCAAGACTCGAAGGTGGAGGTGCTGGTGATTCCACCCGACCTGCTGGATAAACTGGCCAAGAAAGGCTATAAGAAACTGATTGACGACAAGTCGGTACGCTTCTCGTCGCTGCAATACTTAGTGGCAAAACCATTAGTAGTGAAGCAGAATGGCGAGCAAGACGAGATAGACGTGGAGTTGGAGAACTATGTGCTGCTGTCGCCTGACAACATCCCATTGGACGATAAGGACAAGGAGAAACTTCAACAGGTGTTGGAGCGTGACCCGCTCAGTCTGATAGAATACTGGAGCATCGACCCCGACTACGACGGCGTTACGTTCCGTTCTACGTGGCAGGACTATCGTGAGAATGTGGATAATGATAACGATCCGCTGCATTGTGTCTATAAAACTCGGCTGAGAGTGCCTCACAAGGTTCAGCGGAAGGTGTGCATCAAGGCAGTAGATGTATTTGGGTTTGAAAGTCAAGTAGTGGAGTGCGTATGAGGCTATTTGTCGTTGTAATGGCCGTAGGCAGCAAGGACATCAACATGGACTTCAGTCTCAAAGATTTGATAGATAAGTCTGTGTTTCCTTGTAATCTCCCGGCTCCATCGGTTTTCGGGTTTCCCCTTCAGAGGCTCAGGATGCCCCAAGCCTGTCCTGGGATGTTCGTAGAGTTCGCCAATGAACCTTATGGCCTTATCATACACCTTTGGCTCACTGTTCAGCAGACGTTTCAAATCTTCCTGCGCCTCTTCTTTAATGACAACTGTATAATGACTCATAAGCCACGAATATACTTGTCAAGTTCTTCAACACTGGAAAAACTCCTACCAGGCTGCTTCTCAGCCCTATCTAACTTAGCAAAGAATTCCTCCTTAGTCATCAGAGTGGGATCTTCCTTTTCTTTCACCAGTTTCTTGGCATACCGGGTCAGGCGCTTCATTAGTGGCTCGCAGTCTGCTATAGCACCGATGCTTTGCCAGAGTTCTGTGTTCATTGCGTTTAACTGTACTGATGTCATAACACTAACTTTTTGATTCGTTTGCAAAAATAAGCATATTTCCTGAAATGACAAAATAAAAAAGCATAATTATGAAAACTAACAATACGAATGCCTCGCTGGAACTGGCCAAGCGGCTGAGCGAGACGGTGAATGCGGCTTGGGAGAGTGGCGAACTGATGGAACTGGTGACACCAACTACACAGGAATTGCTGAAGTTTTGGTTCTCGGAGGAATATTGTTCGTTGCGCCATCGCAACTTCCACGCAGGTCAGCGGCAGGCTATCCTCAACATCGTGTATCTGCATGAGGTGATGGGCGTGAGGAATGTGATGGAATACTACGAACGGCTGACGCCCGACCTGATGCCCATCGTGGATATAGGCACCCTGGGGCAGAAAAAATACCAGATGCCCAAGTATGCGGTGAAGATGGCCACGGGTACGGGTAAGACGTGGGTGATGCATGCCCTGCTGCTGTGGCAGATGCTTAACGCAAGACATGAGGAGGTAAGGACGGGACGCTTCACTAAGAACTTCCTGATAGTGGCTCCCGGCCTGATAGTCTATGACCGTCTGCTGGATGCCTTCTGCGGGCGGATGCAAAGAGAGAAGGAAGAACGGGATATTGAGACCAACGACTTCTATCTGAATCAGGAAGTCTTCATTCCTGTACACTATCGGCAGGAGGTCTTCTCGTTTATCCAGAACAATGTGGTGACGAAGGAAGAGGGCATCGGGCGCAAGACGACGGGCGACGGACTGATAGCCCTGACGAACTGGCACTTGTTTGAAAACCAGATGAACGAGGAATCAGCAGAACCACAGCAGATGGATGTGCCAGGCATCATCAACGAACTGTTGCCCATCCGTCCGGGCAAGGCGGCAGGCAACGACTTGGGGATGCTCGACCGTCGCTATCTGCGAGGCTCGGAACTGGAGTATCTGGCTGAGTTGGACGACATTATGGTGATTAACGACGAGGCGCACCATATCCATGAACTGAAACGCAACGGCGAGATAGAGGAGGTGGAATGGCAGAAGGGCCTTAATGTCATTGCCGAGAAGAAAGGCGAACGATTCTTCCAAATAGACTTCTCGGCCACGCCCTACGACCAGCGAGGCTCTGGCAAGAAAGTACAGAAATGTTTCTTCCCCCATATCATTGTTGACTTCGACTTGGCAACGGCCATGCGCAAGGGTCTGGTTAAGACGCTCCTGCTCGACCGCCGCCAAGAACTGACAGAACTGAAAGACTTGGACTACAAGGCTGTGCGTGATGAGCGCAACAAGGTGTGCGACCTGAGCGACGGCCAGCGGCTCATGCTCCGTGCAGGACTGGCCAAACTGAAGAAACTGGAAGCGGAGTTTACGGCAGTCGATGAAAAGAAGAATCCAAAGATGCTCGTCATCTGTGAAGACACGTCGGTAGCGCCATACGTGAGCCAACTGATGCTGGACGAAGGGCTGGCACAGGATGAAGTGGTGACGATTGACAGCAACGCCAAGGGCGAAGTGACGGAAGAAGAGTGGAAGGAGACCAAGAAGAAACTCTTCGACATCGACAAATATCAGAAGCCCAAGGTCATCGTGTCGGTCTTGATGCTGCGTGAGGGATTCGACGTAAACAACATCTGTGTGATTGTGCCGCTGCGCTCATCAGAGGCACCCATCCTGCTGGAGCAAATCATAGGACGCGGACTCCGGCTGATGTGGCGAGAGCCGGAATATCAGAGCATCAAGGAGGATGACCGCAAGCGCGTGTTGCAACTGCACAGTCAGCCCAGGACCTATATAGACATGCTGAGCATCATAGAGCATCCGGCCTTCATCCAGTTCTATGAAGATCTGTTTGCACAAGGCCTGGCCGTCGAAGAGACTGGTGAGACAGGTGAGGGCGGTTCCACGGGCGACCTGATCAAGGTGGGCTTGCGGGAGGATTATGAGCAGTTCGACTTTGAGTGGCCCATCATCGTGAGAGAGGCTGAGGAGGAGTTGGAAGATGCGGAGATAGACATCAACACACTTCAACAGTTTACGGCATTCCCTTTGGACAGGCTTCGCCAGTTTCTGGCACAGGACGGCGAGACCTTCATCTCGCAGGAAGCCATCTCAAAAACGCAGTTTGGGCGGTATAAAGTGACTGCCAATCTGTTTACGGCAGCAAGTTATAATGAGTATCTGCAGAAACTGCTGCGAACGATCACACTGAGATTCGACCGAGTGACATCGCATAGGGAGATGCCTGTACCAACGTTGCAAATCAACGAGGCACAGATGATAGCCGTAGTGGACAGATACATCCGCACCCGGCTGTTTGGTCAGCCATTCAATCCCTTCAATGGCAGCGACTGGAAGATACTGCTTTCAAAGGATGCCATCGTCACAAAGCATATCATTGAAGAGATGGCGCGTGCCATCTTCAACCTTCAGAACAACATCATGACGACTGATGCTCAGGTGGTTCATACACGCTTCTCATCCGTAACAGAAATCAAGATGCGCGAGACCTATTCCGTAGAAACCCATAAGACCATCTATGAGCGGCAAGGCTATCCGTCGCATGGCGGAGGCTTGGAAAAAGCGTTTATTGATTTCCTTGATAAAGACGGGGAGACGGAGCGCTTCCTGAAAATCAGCGAAAATATGCATCCTTTTGCCATCATCTATTATATGAGGCGCGACGGACTGATGGCCACCTATCATCCAGACTTCATTGTGGCGACACAGGAGAAAGTCTATTTAATAGAGACCAAGGGCAATGACAAAGTGTTCGACAAGAATGTGCGTCAGAAACAGACGGCTGCCGTGGAATGGACAAGGAAGATCAACGAATTGAAGCCCGAGGAGCGGATGAACCGCGAATGGGAGTACGTCCTGATAAGCGAGGACAACTTCTACGGCTTGTCTGCCAATGGGGCAACAATAACAGATATTTGCGACAGGTGCAAGGTCTCCCTATCAGCAGCGATAGGAGAATTATTTGTATAAAACTGTTGAATATACAGACGATAAGGGCATTCGCTTCATGGGCCTGTTCCAGTTCCTGCTGTCAGGCTTATAAAACCAGTATGTAAAGTCAAAAAGGTCCCTTTTTGTGCAATATACCAAACATTTAGTATGCAGAATGCCCCAAAGGCGGGATTGTGGGAATGCAGAAATCGCCGTACCTTTGCACCGAAGATAATTGAAGAATTGAAATATAGAAGCATTGAATATTAAATCATTAAATTTATAAGGTTATGAAGACAATGAATCGAATGCGAATGTGCGAGTATTGTTCTTGCTTAGGCAAGCGACACATTGTGTCGAGCAGTTGCCGCGGAATGATGGCAATGACGATGAAGGGAGGAGTATATATAATAGGTATAGAACAAGCAATAAAAAAGAAACAGTATGAAAAGATTAGCATTAACAATAGCCGTATTACTGAGTATCAACACCAGCGCCATCTGGGCTGAGGGGACATCTGCCAATGCAAGCAGCGTGCGATATGTAAAGGCACCTCGCTTTGCCCGTCCACTGATAGAGAGGTGGATCACGGAATATGCAAAAACACAACCTGGTGTGGAGTTCCAGATTGCCAAGGGTAATCAGAATCAGGGTCATTTTGATTTGAATGTCGTATTCGACAATCAAGAAGTGAAGAACGAAGACTTTAGCCATAACATTGTTTATTTCGGAGAGTTCGCCGTGCTGCCCATCACAGCCAGCGGCAGTGAGGCAGCCAAAGTGCTGGAGGGCAAGCACCTGAACTCGAAGAAGTTGAAGCAACTCTACTTCCTGAACGATGACTTCGATGAGGACACAAAGAAGATCAAGCAGTTTGAAAACCTGGTGATCTATAGTGGCAGCAATGCTTCCTCCGTAGCCGCTTCGTTCGCCCACAATTTTAGTGAGGAAAGCAGCAACTTCAGAGGCAAGCGAATATCAGGCGACGATCTTTTCCTAAACACCGCCTTGGCAAAGGATCCGCTGGGCGTGTCGTTTAACGCCCTGCCCAACATCTTCGACCTGCAGAGCCGTCATGTCAGGGACAATCTCACCATCATTGGCATTGACGTGAAGAAGAATATCGAAGACAACTTCTCTGACAGGGCTAATCTCGACGAACTTATCACGGTCTTGGAGAACGGCAAGGTGGCAGAGGTCGCCATTGAAAAGATCGGCATCAGTTATCATCAGAGCGACGATGCCGTCAACCGATTCCTGCAATGGGTGCTCGAGAATGGCACGAAGTATAATCACGAATATGGATTGCTGAATCTGGATAACAAACTGACACAAGAACAGATCAATAGGGTTAAGACGACCCTTACCGCACAGAAATAAAGGTAAAAAGGTAAAAAAGTAAAATAGACTTATGGTAAAAAGATTGTTTATTGCAACGCTCGTTGCGATCAGCCCCCTCTATGCCTTGGCGCAAGGGTTGATAACAGGACATATAAAAGACGCACGCAATGGCGAACCGCTGATTGGCGCCTCCGTCATCGTGAAGAGTGAAAAGGGCAAAGGCGTCGTGACTGACATCGACGGCAATTTCTCCCTCCAGACAGGCATAGAGCCACCGCTGACGCTCCGAGTGGAATATGTGGGCTATCGGCCCCTCGACGTGGATGTCTATGATTTCGAGGAGCCCGTGGAGATCAGTCTGATTGACAATGCCAGCAAACTCGACGAGGTGGTCGTTGTGGGCTATGGTGCCCAGAAGCGTCTGGAACTCACCAGTAGCATCTCCTCTGTAGGCGGGGATTTGCTCAAGCAGCAGAACACCTCCGTCGAGAGCGCCCTCCAGGGAGCAGTGGCAGGTCTGAACGTGACAACTACCAGCGGACAGCCTGGCGCAGCCAGCATCATCCGCATCCGTGGCGGCAACTCCATCACGGGGGGCAATGAACCACTGTATGTGATTGACGGATTCATTGTCTATAACGATCCTGCATCGACACGTACGGGAGCCTCCGGCAGTGATGCAACACTCGACCCGCTGGCTTTTCTCAACCCATCAGACATCGAGAGTATCGAAGTGCTGAAGGACGTGTCGGCGACAGCCATCTATGGTACGCGTGGTGCCAACGGTGTGATTATCATCACCACCAAGAAGGGGTCTCATGGCAAGAACAACATCAGTTACAATGCCACCTTCGGATGGAGCGTGATTGCCAAGAAACTGAACTTCCTCGATGCCTGGCAGTGGGCCGATGTCTGGAATGAACTCTATGAGAAAGGTGAACTCGGCTATGGCGTAGATCAGCCGACGGCCACCTACGACTGGCAGGATGCCGCCCTTCAGACGGGTTTCCAGCAGGAGCATCAACTCTCTGCCGTGGGAGGTGATGAGATATCTCGCTACAATGCCAGCCTCAGTTATAAGAGCCAGGACGGCATCATTCTCAATACTGGACTGAAACGCTATGCCGGGCGTATCAACTATGAGCGCAATCTCTTCAAAAACCTGCTTATTGGTGTGAATGCCAATGCCGCCTACAACAAGGTGACAGGTCAGGAGAATGTGAACAGCATGTTTGCTCCCAACAACTGGTTCGCAGCCATCTCCCACACGCCATACGCACCTATCTACAATGCCGACGGGTCTTACAACTATGAGCCCAACCCCACCAGCGTGGATATCTATAACGGAAAAGTAGGCAATCCAATCAGTGACCTGGAGAATACGGAGACAGAAACGGAGAACACACGAATCATCGGCACAGGCTTCGCTGAGTGGACGGTCATCCCACAGTTGAAACTGAAGGCCAGTGTGGGTGCCGATCTCTCGAACACGCGCCAGAGTTACTACGCACCATCTTATACTACTGGTGGTATTGCCAATAATGGCTATGCCTCTGTAGGAGAGACGAAAACAAGCACTTGGCAGACGGAATATACGGCTACCTATAGCAATGTGTTCAAGAACGTACACTCCGTGACAGCACTTCTTGGTTACACAGCCCAACGAACAGACCGCAGTAGTTTCGCCACTACAGCCCACAGTTTCAGCAATGACGCTACTGGTTACGACAACCTGAGTGCTGCAGGTACCACACTCCCTTCGACGAGCAGCCACTATGTTTCTACGCTCCAGTCGTGGATTGGCCGAGTGAATTATAGTTATGACTCCCGCTATAACATCTCTGCCACGTTGCGTGCCGACGGTTCGAGCCGCTTCGCCAAAGACCACCGTTGGGGCTACTTCCCCTCGCTGGGCGCCTCGTGGAACATTGACCGCGAAAAATGGATACACCTGGGAAAGAAAGTCGATTTCATCCAGTTGCGTGCTTCCATCGGAACAGTAGGTAATCAGGAAATTGGTGATTATCAGTTTGTCGCCAATGTTGTACCCCGAACCGTAATCATCAATAACCAGTTGGCTACCAGTTATATCATCGCTAACAAGTCGAATCCTGATTTGAAATGGGAGACAACGACCTCATACAATGTCGGTCTGAGCACAGGCTTCTTCAATAACCGTCTGACGGTGACCCTTGATGCCTATTATAAGAAAACGAGCGACCTGCTGCTTGACGTGCCTGTGGAGCAGGTGACGGGGTTCTCTACCGTGCTGAAGAACATTGGCTCTGTCACCAATCAGGGTGTGGAACTGGAGATTGGCGGTGTTCTTGTCGATAAAAAGGATCTGAAGTGGAACGTCAATGCCAATATTGCCCATAACAAGAACGAGGTGACGAGTCTGGGCGATTCGGAGTCGTTTATCCCCAATTTCAACAGTGCAACGCTGTCGTACCTGAATCCACTGATTGTGAAGGTGGGCGAGCCCCTCGGCACCTTCTTCGGCTACAAGTTCAAGGGCATCATTCAGGCCAACGAGGACATCGCCAGTCTGCCTGCACAGACACACTCTACCGTAGAACCGGGCAATCCGAAGTTCGAGGACGTGAATGGTGACGGTGTGGTGAACGAGCAGGACCGCGTGGTGCTGGGCAATATCCAACCCAAGTTCACATACGGCTTCAATACCAAGGTGGCTTATAAGAACCTGGATCTCTTTGTCAGCCTGAGCGGCAGTTATGGCAACAAACTCTTCAATGCGCTGGCCTGTCGATTGGACCGTGGTAACGGCTACTATTACAACCCGCTGGCAGAGGTGGCCGACCGTTGGATGCCCTCTAATCCCAGCAACAGCATCCAGAAAGCGAGCAGTGCAACCTCTATCTATACCGACTCACGTTTCGTGGAGGATGCCAGTTATCTAAAAATACGTAACATTCAGTTGGGCTATACGCTGAAGGTGCCTCAGATTACCAAGGATGCACAACTCCGACTGTATGTGTCGCTGCAAAACTTCTTTACCTTCACGGGCTATAGTGGCTACGACCCCGAGTCGAACCGCAATGGCATCGACGAGACCAGTGCCTTGTATCAGGGTGTCGATTATGGCGCATACCCCACAGCCAAGACCGTATTATTAGGATTTAACATAACACTTTAAGCAATATGAAACAGAATTTATCAGCATATATTCTGGCAGCAGGGCTCGTACTGAGCAGTTGCGCCGACTTGGAACAGACATCGCTCAGTTCCATCGACAAGGACAACTTCTATCAGAGTAAGGAAGACATTGAAACCTCTATCAACGGTATCTATCAAGAGTTCACCGTAGGCGGCATGTATGGTATCTGGAATAACCAGATGATCTATCTGAACGACTTGCAGACGGACTATGTGAAGGCTGGTGCCCAGACCAACTCTGCCCATATCCGTGAGGTGGCTAACTTCGCCGTGCAGCCGTCGAACCTCTTCGTGGTAAATGCGTGGGAGTCGCACTATATCGGTATCAACCGTTCTAATGTGGTGATCGATAAGGTGACAGGCGCAGACTGGCTCGACGAACAGTCGAAGCAGAACTACATCAACGAAGCCCGTTTCCTGCGCGCCTACCTCTACTTCAACTTGGTACGTTATTTCGGCGGTGTGCCCATCGTGCTCCACGACGGAGAGGGTGAAGGGGCTCCGCGCAATACCACTGACGAGGTGTTTGAGCAGATTGTGGAAGACTTTACGGCAGCAGAGAGCCTGCCCGCCGACTACTCCAACCGTGACAGCAAGGCCTCGAGCCTGGCAGCCTCGGCTTTCCTCTCGAAAGTTTATCTGGAGTGGGCGCAAACCTCCACTGAGAAGGGCAAGGCCAATCAGAGAGATTACTATCAGAAGGCGGTGCAGTATGCCCAAAAGGTCATCGACTCTGGCAAGTACCGCCTGCTCGACAAGTTTATCGACAACTGGTCGGTGGATAAGAAAAACGGTCCGGAGCATATTTTCTCAGTGGAGCACGACCGCACCATCAACGGCAATACAACAGGCCACTGTGTATTCGCCACCAACTGGGACAATGCAGAACCCGTGCTGCTGACCACCAGCGACCAGTACTACGAGAAGATGGATCCTAACGACCAGCGTCGCGACGGCTCATGGGCAAAGCATCTGCCCAATCCGAATACGCCAGGGGTGGACTTCATCTTCACCGTCCCCCGTTTCCGTAAGTATATCGACTCGCTCAACTTTGCCAATCCCGCCTCTACGGGTAATGCTGCGGGACAGTCAACCAACAGCGTTGTGATCCGCTACGGTGAGGTACTGCTGATCAAGGCTGAGGCAGAAAACGAACTGAACGGTCCCACGGCTGCCGCCTACGATGCCATTAACCAGATTCGTCGTCGTGCCTATTGGAGTCCCTATCTGGAGATTCAGAACCAGCCTACCGATGATACTACACTCGAACTGAGCGGACTGTCGCAGGAAGAGTTTCGTCAGGCAGTGCGGAAGGAACGCTGGAGTGAGTTCATCCTGGAAGGACACCGCTGGTTCGACCTGAAGCGCTGGCATATCCTCGTGAAGTATGTTAAAGAGCACTCACCCGCTACGGAGCCTCTGAAGATACAGAACGTGTCGAAACGCAACTACTACCTGCCCCTGCCACAAGATCAGTTGATATTGAATCCTAACCTGGAGCAGAACTGGGGATACAGCGGTGAGACTGGCGATGGTCCCTACGATAGCAGTTTTGAGTAAGTGAGAAAGTGAAATATAATTATAAACGTTTTCAAATCAATCATTAAAATTATTAGACAATGAAAAAGAATCAGATTTTCCGCAGTATTCTGCTGAGTGCAGTGGCTGCAACCGCTTTCAGTGCACAAGTTTCAGCACAGAGTTATGACAACTACAACAAGCGTGAACTGCTGTTGCAGGTATTGGATCAGAGTCGCCCCAACGACTATGTGCCCGTGTTCTTCAACGTCCACTTCCCCGACAAGTTCGGTTACAAGGCCGTCAAGTCGCACATCGACTGGTTCCGTGCTACACATGTCGATTTCGTCAATGTGAAGTATGAATTTGTACCGCAGCAGGTGGAGATCAAGAGTGCTGCCGATTTCAAGAAGATTAAGGAAGTCACACCTCAGGAGTGGGTGGAGCAGATTGGTGTTGTCCGCGAACTGGCTCGTGAGTTGAAGGACGAGGCATTCATCATCCCTACCGTCTATTCACCGCTTGCCCTGCTGAATCAGGCTGCAGGCACATGGAATGCCAGTGACCCAAAGGCCGCTAAGCAGCAGTTGTTCGAACTGATCAAGAAGGACCCTGAAGCCGTAAAGCCAGCACTTGAGGCACTTACCAAGAGCCTGATCTACTACATCCGCGAAGCCCGCAAGGCCGGTGCCGACGGCTTCTACATCTCCAGCCAGGGTGGTGATATCGACTCTTTCGGCGGCAAACTCTTCCGCGACCTTATCAAGCCTTACGACAAGCAGTTGGCTGATGCTGCCAACGAGGTGGCACCTTTCAACATCCTGCACGTTTGCGAGGGTGGCGGACACTTCTCGGCCGAGTCGTTCAATGACTATCTGGATTATCCTGGCAGTGTGGTCAATGTGCCCTACCATGAGTTCCAAGGGAAGTCGCTGACCACTCAGCAGGTTGCCAAACTGTTCGATCGTCCTGTCCTCGGAGGTCTGGCTCGTCAGGGCAAACTCTATACAGGAACCTTGGAGGAGGCAAAGGCAGAGGTGGATGAGATTCTGAAGAATGCCCCGGACAACTTCATCCTCGGAGCCGATGACTCTATCCCCAACGACTCTGATCCCGAGCGCGTTCGTGCCTTGGTGGACTATGTGCACTCTTGGCGCCAGACGCATAAGAATTAATATGTAGGGCTAATTATTAATGCGTATTGACGGCATCCTGAATGACTAATCCTGCCAGCATAAATCCGAAGATGGCAGTGATGTGAGCCAGGGTGCCGTTGATCTGAGTTTTCGAAGAGCACCATTCATGATTCAGCAAGGTAGGGTCGCCAGGCCCTATCTTTGCCTTTGGACACATACACTGCTCAGTGCCACAGGT
>OCTW011371455.1_pt1 | contig 14577 bp, 37 predicted proteins | sample 1539671 | NCBI WGS metagenome assembly OCTW01 (sample SAMN02144230, study PRJEB22623) | gut metagenome | biome: sheep rumen | host: Ovis aries | place: New Zealand
ATATTGTTTAAGTATATTTTTTATATCTATATATAATTTTAGGTTAACTTAAATATCCGATCGATTTTTTACATATACATATAATTTTAGGTTAACTTAAATATCCGATCGATTTTTTACATATACATATATGTTTAGGTTAACCTAAAAAAATAGCGGATCCTCTTTTTATATATACATATATATGTAAGGCAAACCTTCTGGTGTGCGGCGCTTCCAGGATAAATGAAAATTCAGCAGCTGAAGGGAAGGGAAGGGAAGGGAAGGGAAGGGAGCGGAACTGTCGGCGCCTATCCAAAGTGAAGGATCCGCAAAGGAAATTTCGCAGCCAAAACAAAAAAAACTTCCGAAGGAGGAAGGGAGCGATTGCAATGCTTCATCGCGTAACAAAAAAATTCCTGGCTGAACAGAACAGTTGCGGACCTTCCAGGCAACGGTTGGCGCGGAAGTTTCTTAGGCAAGCCTAAAAAAATTCCAATCAGATGCATGAAGGGATCCGCAATTAAGTTGGGAAGGAATCGAGCATTCATAATCAATACATTTATATATAAGTGTATACTATTTAATATTATATGTTGTTATATCATAAAAACAACATATGTAAAAAATTCCAAGGTGGAAAGATGATTAAGGTTATACAGAAGCATTGGATACAAGATAAAGAACACAATTTTAAAACAATTGATGAAGCGAAATCATTTATGATGGGTAAAGTTAATAACTTCATATCCAGAAACAAAGGATATGCACTAAGAAGCATAGATGATTATGCTGAAGAAGATAAAACAATCATAAGCTTTTTTGTCGATAACTATGATTGGGAAGTTTTTATAGATTTTGCCATGGATACCTCTGTGGCAAAGGAAATACTTGATATGATAAGGTGATAGAATGAACAGTAACATTGCAAGAAATCCTGTGGATTTAATTAGAATAGCGTTAAAAAACAAGATACACATCACTCACACCCATCAAGGTGTGCTTCTATGTAGTGGTGATAATAATTACTTCCCATTTACCATAAATGGGAAAAATGGCGATTGCAGTTTGATAGAACTGACTGAAAATGGAATGATTTTTATTGCATTGTCAGATAATTGTGAATTATCTGATGGTGGTAAAAAGGAAATGTATGGGATAAATTATAAGAATATAAAAAGTATGGTGGTGGAAGTGGAAGCGCATTAACTTCCATCATCTTTATTTTTTACTTCCAAATCATTGTTTGCGGAACTTGGCAAACATTTGGTTTGTGAATATTGGGATACATTATTCAGTATAAGTTGAACTTTCTGTGTTTAAAGCAAAATGAAGGACCAATATAGTTTTGTTCAAAAGAAGGAATGGAGCGATTAAAGCTCCTCAAACCACACTTTTGTCTCAAAGTTTGGGTCAGGATTAAGCACAATCCTGTTCTCCTTTTGGTTCATGCATATTGCATCTCCAACCAAAAACATATATGTGCCTCTCAATGAGGCAATTGTTTTTGATTTGTATTTCTGTTCAACTACAAAACAACCTTTATTCCTACAATCAAAATCGCCTTTTTCATTTTTAAAATCTGCAATTGTTTTCATCATATAATCACCTTTTGGTTCTTTTTAACTATCTTTTTAATAGTTAATAATATATTAGTATACACTTATATATAAATGTATTTATCTTCAATGCAAAGGCAATTCTGCAGCCCCATAATGGAATGTTCACATGTAAGGTTTGCACAGAACAAGCGTACACTTGCAAATGTGAGGATCCAACATTAAAACATTAAAATTTAATAAAATACTATAAAATAACTATTTGATATATATATAATACTATTTTTTTACTAATATTTACTATATGTTTAATTATATTAAAGTAATGATTAAGCAAATCAATACCTTCCATTTGCAATTAGAATCTCGATACCTAAATGCTGAGATTCGATACCTTGTTTTTGTTGCCATATGGCATTTTGATGGAAATTCAGCTTTTGCATAACACCGACTGTTCAAATCATAGCCCCAATCAGAAGGTTCCTTGCATACATATGTGGAATTTCATAATCCTTGCATACAGGTTGTCCAGGTGCGGATCCTCATAAAAGCAAAAAGGCGCTGACCTTCTGATATTGGATATTGCCTTGTCCTGCATGAATTTTAGTAACATTTATATACTAGTTAATACTTATATATACTTAAATATAAAGTGATTAAATCACTTTATGTTAAATTCCAAAAGGTGATAACATGGAAATATTAGATGCAAAAACAACATTAATTTCAAACGATAAGTTAGATATGGAAAAAATCGATGATGATATGTTTGTATTCCATACAGTTGCATTTGGCGATGTGGAAGTAACTGTTAATGGCACTTCTTTTGTGTGCCAATCAGTAGGATTGGAACTAATCAATGATTTTTGGTATTTAGTTCTAAAATACACAAACCTCATAGATGATGCGGAATGTAACATCAGCATATTCCTTAATCATATAAATAATTTAAAAGTGCAATAAATTCTTTTATTGCCTTTTTAAATCATTTCTGTTATTGGAATGATTTAAAAAGTTAATAAATGTTTTTATTAACTTAAAACTTCTAAAAAGTGATACTATGGAAAGGAAATGGAAAGAGAAAAAGATATTTGATGAAATTGTAGATGGCAATAAAGTCGAAGTAATTGTTTGTTGTGACAAACAATGCTTTGGGTATGATAAAATGTTCGTTAATGGCGAACTAAATCTTATTAATCCAATTGATGTTGGGTCTATAATAAGATATTTGGTTAACTCAACAAGCCCATTTGAAGATATTACCAAACACACTTGGCTATCTTCAATTGATGGGCTTTAAACCCATCTTCATTTAAGGTGATATAATGAAAGACATAATTAAAAAGATTGAAAATGAAATAATTGGAAAACTCCAGAGTATCATTGTAACTAACTCTTACAATGTACTCAACGAACAAATGGTGAAAATCCATTTGTGGGAAAGGACTGCTGATGACTTTCAGCATTACAATAGCTTCACAATAGTTACCTCAAAACCAGTGAACGAAATTGTAGATGTATTGAAGGATCATTTTATTGGCGTTGAGGTGATTTGAGTGTATATGTTCTTATTAAAAATGATTGAAGGATTGTCAAATTATTTTGACATTGATTATCAATTAAATGAATTAGACAAAGAAAGAAAACAAGTTTTAAGAAAGAGGTTTTAGAATGAGTTTTACAAAGTATGAGAGATTCTCATTAACCTTTTTTGAGATATTGTATATCGATGATGAAGGTTTAAATGATGAAGATAAGAGCATTGTGGAAGATGCCCTTAATATTTTGGGAAGACATCTTAAAAACGAAAGTTTTGATGCCATAACCCAAAAAGAATTAGAGATTATAGGAAAGGCGCAGGATTTGATTTAATCCTGTCCTTTCTTATTTTTTTTCAAGACAGGTTAGAGTGTTCTGAAGCGGATCCTCTACCCAAAAAAACAGAAGTTAACGAATATTCAAAAACAATACATTTATATATAAGTATATACTAATATATACATATAAAAGTATTTAATCAATACTTTTAGAATTTACTATGGTGATTTGATGAAAGAAAAGATCATAGAGAAAATAAAAATGTGCTGCAACTTCAATGCCATAGGCTTTGGAGGTTCAATACCATTAGGAGAGGGTTGGTTTTGCACCCACTCCTTTGAAAAGAAATTTGTAGTTGACATTGACTTCCTTAATGTAGATTGTGAAAACATCTACATTGATGAAAAAAACCACATCTTTTTCATTTTAAATGAAAATGATGAAATAAAACTTCCAATATCCATTATTGGAAAGTTTAACATTAAGGTGATATAATGAAATTTTGCCCAACAAGGAAACTTGTGTTCCTTTTAAAAGAACTTGATAATAACAGCGGAAATGGTTATCTTGAAGATAACATCATTGAAGCGATTGATGAAGTATCTGAATGTGATTATTTGGATCTTCGCAGAAATGCAGAATATGCAATAAATGAATTAAACAACATCAATTCAGTAGATGAATTGATTGTATGGTTAGAACAACTTCCTGCAATTTTCGGTGAAGCCCAATGCGAAAGAGAAATTGCAAGAAGCGAAGAGATAGGAGATTACATATATGAAAATGGCTATTATTAAGCCATTTTCCATTAATATGAGGTGTAAATATGCACGAATGTGAAGATTGTGAGTTTTTTTACACTTGCGACAATATGGGCTATTATAATGAATGCCCAAAGATAAATAAAGAAAAGGTGATGAATATGAACAATTTAGAAAAAAGCAAGGAAATTGAAAAGTTTTTGTTGGAGAATGGATTTAGTATAAATGGTCATAATGGGAATATTTACCCATCTGATTGTGACCAAAATGAATTTTTGAGGTTGCTAATAAACAACTCTATCTTTAACCTGGATCCTTCATTTGATTGTGGGTTCGAAGGCAATGAAGGATATGATTGGAAAACATCAGAAAACCATGAGGATTGCTTTTGGATAAGCGGTCATGAAGGAAATTTTACCATTGAAATACCATTAAAGGACATAAAATATATGGGAATTTTAGAAGAAATATATGTTGCTAATTGCGACATAAATGATTTTAAAGAGGTATCAAGAATATCTTTTTAAGGAGGAATAATAATGAAAGCATTAGTTATGATTAAAGCACCACAAGAACATACCATTTGTGATTACGAATGGTATTACAATGTAGAAGGCAGAGAAGGAACCATCAATAAAATATATGCTCAAATAAACAGAGCATATGAAATTATGGAAAAATTAAACATATCAGAAATCACTGATGTGTTTAAACTCGAACCAACAGAATATGATTGGGTTGCAATAATAAACATAATTCTTGAAGGGTTATGTTTGGAAAGATATTACTGTGATGGCATTGTTTACTCTGTAAGCAAGGCTGAAAAAGAGGCTTTGGAATGTAATCATACTTGTGACAATGACAAGTATGTTTCTGAAACTGGAAGCGAAGATGAGTTTGGAATTGGCAACTGTCATCTCCATTGCAAATATATGGATAGTGATGAAGATGGCTTCGTATGTAACAAGCATGGTCTGTGGTTGCCTCCATCATTGCCTGATGGAAGTTGGTTTGCAGGACAAGGATTGGTGACATTCTAATCACCAATCTTTTTTTTTCGCAGCCGATTTTTTGAGTGTTCAAAAAAAGATTTTGAAAAAAAAAATAATTTTAAATAATCAGTCCAATAAAGATTTTAGTTCAATCAGCTGGACTTTAAGCATCACTATTTGCTGAGTATAAAAACTGCTTTTCAGCAAATTGGAAGGGAGATTGTTTGTTTCAACGATTCCATTTTCTGTCCATCTGAACATAACTGAACAGTTTTCATCAAAATCCTTATCTAATTTTTCTTTCTTATCTTCCAGGACACTTATATCCTTTTCGATTTTTTGGATCTTCTTTTTTATCTTGTTCATATCTCAATCAACTCTTTTAGCATATCATTCAATTTCCTTTTTTTAATTTCGGCAATGTTCTTGTTGAAAAAACTTTCATTAACAAAAACATTTTCATCGACAACCCATTCGCTTTCCTTGTGCATTGGAGGGTTTGTTTCCCTTATGTAGTTACAAAGCTCATCGCCAACACATTGCAGGAAACCATTGATTTCGCTTTCCATAAATCTGAAAAGCAAATCATCTTTTCCGAATGAGATTCTTTTTCTTTCATTTAAAAAATCTGCGACATCTTGGAGGTCAGTGAAGTTGGATATTATAAACTCATTAACCTCCAAAGCAGATTTAGGCAAATTTATTCCCATAATATCACACATAATAACTTTCTATTACATTTCTTACATTTTCTTTTATTGGCATTCCATTCTCATTTGTTCTAGGAATACGCAATTCCTTTATTTCATCCTCATATATTTGATGTGTCAATGTGCCTTCCTCGTTGTAGAGCCAATATATCCCACCATCTTCACAGACAAAAGGCTCAAGTTGCACTTCTGCAACACCACAAATTCTTTTGCCATTCAAACGAACAGCGCAACCATCTACATTTTTCTCAACATAGACTTTGCTATTGCCAAAGTCATACACATAAGTAATGTCTTCCATATTATCCCTCTATAATTCCTCTTATTGATGATATATGGTCCAGAGTTGTTTCCAGACTCATTTCAAAACTTATACCATCTTCAATATTTGCCTTGCCATCTTCTGACAAAGCGATTATGTTACCTTCAACAAAGAAGGCATATAACTTGTTGTTGACCAATGCAACAACATCAACATTGATTGTTCCAACAAAATAATAGTCAAAATCGACCATTATTTCAGAGCGGATCGCTTCTATCTCACTTACATCTTCATAAATGCCAACATCACTTCTGTCGCCATTTATTTCCATAATATAAATCTTTACTACTTCGTTTGGTTTTACCATATTTATTTCCTCCTTATCTATTAAAAAAATAAAATAGTGGATATTTCCACTATTTGGTTACAGGTTTCACATCAAAACTTTTTATTGTTTCAAAAGGTACATCAAGATAATAAAAATCTTCTAATTGCCAACCATTTATTTTAGGTCCAAACAATTGCAATACTTCGATGCCAAAAGTGTCTTTAAATATTGCAAAACCACAACAAATAATTTTAGTTCCATTAAGTTCTACTTCCACATCAACATATCCTGTATGATACACTTCTGTATCAGTACCTTTTCCATCGATGCTAAATTTAAATTCGCCATTTAGCAACTTTTCTCTAACTTGTTGTTTTTCCATATATATCACCGATTTAAAATTTTCCTAAAAGTATTATCAAATACTTTTATGTTAATATATTAGTATTAACTAATATATAAATATATGGTATTTGAATGCTCAGAAACATCTAAAAAAAATAAATGATTTAATCAAATATTAGGTATCGAAATTCGTAATGTAAGCTCCGAGATTCTTATACTTAACAAGAAGGTTTTTATTTAATCAAACAAAGTCTTAATGTCCTTTATTTAATGTTATAAATCATTAAAAAATAGTAATTTTATATATATGTATTTAATATTTTATGGTATTTTATGGATTTTTAGTGGATCCTCATAACCAAATGCATTCAGGCAACCCACATGCGAACCTTCTACCATAACCGGTCAGAATGCTCAACCAAGAGGCGCTAAAAAAAAATAAGGAGTTTAAATATGGAAACTATTCATATCACTCCAGGTATCTCATTGCCATACATTAAACCATTCATAATCTATATTATAATTATATTTTTTGTCCTCCAATTCGATTTCACCCATCATATTTTCTTTTAATGGGATCTTCTTTGCTGACAAGTAATCAATCAGCACATTCTTTACCTTTTCAAGAAAGGCATTGATTGATTTGTCAATGTTTTCTTGGAGTGCTTTGTTGTTGCACTCGCAATTGATTGAATAGTTTCCAAATTCAAAATCATCTATGAAATCCAAGATGTCTTGAACTGTTTCAAAATTTTCCTCTATAAAATCTCTCATTTCAATTCCACCATCTGTTTTTTTAGTTCATCCAAGAGGTAAGATTCAAGCCTTACCATATATTTCAAAGGACTATCATCTTCATTTGGACATAACACTTCTATATTGTTTTTGTTGGCAATATTCTTTAACCAACGAATGTCATCCTTTATTTGTTTATCTGATAATTTTTCTCCTCTTTCCGTAATATATTCTTCTATTGCCTTGTTTTCTCTAACCATACAATATGTTTCTAAAATTATGTCAAATCTCATATTATCACTTCAAAATAAAAAATAATAGCAAGTTTATTTTAAACTTGCTAAAAATTCGCTGTCTGGAAAATCTTTGCATAACTTATCATAATGCTTCATTATGTAAGCAATATGATCTTTCACCAAATCGGACTTGTTGGTGCAGTTTTTGCATTTTCTGTATTGCTTGTTTTCAACCAATGGAAGTATGGTGCAACAGTTTCCACAAGTTAATCTAACATCAAAATTATTTACTTCGGATAGGTTGTAACTGCTTCCATCAATACATAAATAATTGCTAAAAGCAAAATATTCGATTTTTGTATTGTTCTCATTTATATCTACTTTCGCAAAATCCATACTGATTTTTCCATAGCAATGTTTTTTTCCAATCACTTGGATTGGGTAATTCTCTAAATCGTTTGGTATATGCACCTTCCAGGAAGGTGTGCTTACATTAAATTTTTTTACAACTTCGTTTGGTTTTACCATAATTTCACCTTTTTAAAAGTTTCTAAAAGTGCTTGATTAACACTTTTATAAGTATATATAAGTATTAACTAATATATAAAGGTATCGATTATGAATGCTCTGAAATTCAGTTGCGGATTCACAAGAAAACTCAAGCAAAACTATTCGAAAAAAATAAGTGTTAGAGGTGCTTTAATAGCCCTCCTCCAACAAAAGCAACGAAAGAACCAATGAAGCAACACAAGACATAGATTGCAAAGATTCTTTTCCAATCAGTCTTATGTTCAGCACAAAGGCTGACCTTATTATGTCTTTTCCATTCAGACCATTTATCCATGACAAACGACCTCCCTTTTCATAAAGCTTTCAATATAAATCCTCACTCTTGGCTGAAATCGCATCAAGAAGGAATCCAACTCATCATAAAATTCCTTAACCAAAGAGAAATGATCAATCTTCATCTCAACATATCTCTCAGGTATTCTTGAGTATGATATTGTTACATGGTCATGCAACATTCCTTCTGATGTTGTTACAGAGAATGCAATGTCTGGATATTCCTTTGACAAGGCATTCTTTATTACCCTACCCATCTCTGATCTTGTCAAGTCATCATAGCCCATACATTCGCAATAGGCATATGAGCCTGCTGTCGGATAGAATTGCTTTGTTTCAATTAAATCCTTGTAATGTTCAAACTTCACATTTTCAATGGCTTTGAACATTTTGATTGGATTTTCCTCATTGTTTTCATTATACTCTTCAGGACTTATGATATTCATCATTCTTTCCACAACAAGCCACTTGTGGAAGGACATTCTCACCATTTGATTTATGTGAGCCAATTGCGATTCGACACCCAAAAGATAATATCTTGAAGATGATGCTTGCGCATCATTCAAGAAATCATTAATTTCATCAACACCATCTTCAATCAAATGAAGATAATCGATGATGAGTCTTTTTGTGTTCTCATTATATTCTTCAAGTTTTTCCTCTATAAATTCATTTGCCATGCATATCACTCTCCTTAAAATGAGCATATTTTGTTGTTCCTTTCCTCCTTATTATTTCAGATATTGACCACCAATTCTGATGCATCTCATATCCCTTATCAGACAATTGTCTGATTTCAAAGTCATTAACACCATCGTGATGACTTGTTATCACATTTAACTTACCATATTTTCCCAAGATGACTTTAAAGCCTTCTTGAGATTGGATAAATGTGTGCTTTATTGCTTCATAGACACTATCATATATTTCTTCAAATACAATATGTTGTTCGCCATTCCAACAACCACAGGTTCCTACAAGTATGTAGGAATTGTTTTGATGGGAGTCATCAAACAAACAAGATAACTCCTCATCAAGATCCATTTCAAAATCCAACTTCTCAGAATCAAACAATACTTTTTCCATATTATCACTTCTCTGAACAGATGTCACAAAATCTATCCAACCTTTCAAAGAGTTGTTCATCTTCTGTGACATATTTTTTTATTTCGCCACCTATCATATTGATTTCTACATTCATTGTTGTTTCATCAATATACACGATATTGATGAAATTTATTTCTTCTGTATCTAATTTTTCACCACCAATGGTAAATTTCATGTTCTCACCTCATTGCTCTTTTTAACAGCCTCATTTATTATTTTTTCAATGCCTTGCAAATAATTCAGCATTGCTATAAAATTCGGCATATATTTCTTTTCCATAAACCAACATTCTGCAATGTGTATTGCAGATATTTCTGTTCTAGGGTTTGCTATTCCATGCGATTGACAATAACTGTCAAAATCATGCTTGTTGTCTGCAAAAAAACAATACTTTTCCAAAAACAAAGTAATGCATTCTTGCTTGGTCTTTTCAAATGATTCCAATACATTCATTTAATCACCTTTCTAAAAGTTCTAATTAAGTAATTGCTTACTTAATTATTAATATATTAGATAATACTTATATATAAATATTACTATTATGAATGTCTGAACATTCCTAAAAAAAAGGACATAGGACAAATTTGCCCTATGCCACAGACAATGTCCTAACCAATCGATAAAGCTTCAGTTCATCAGATGGGTGCAATTGACATCGCCAAACCAAGTCCCAAAACATTCTTGTTGTAGGATTTAGCCTTTTCTTTTTTATATCTGCATATTTCCACATACAAGCAATTCCCAACAATTGTCTGCAAGTCTTATCATCAAAAAATTCAGTTCTCTTATATAGAGGATCCGCTTCGCCATACTTCTCCCTAATGTATTCAGTTCCAATGAGCCTTGCGGCATCGACATAACCTGACCCATTCAAATCGCCATTTGAGTGCATAACACCCAATTCGTGTATGGTTTGCAGGTTCTTATTTCTATCTCCAACCATTGGAACATGAATGTTACAAAAAGCACTTACGACATCAAGTTCGCTATACTTTTCATCAAGGATATTTTTATATCCTTTCCAGTTGCTGACATATCCCCAAACATTATCATCAAAGAACAAACAGGTATTCCTGAAGTCTTGCAAAATTATCTGTTGAGATACTGGGTGATATTTATCAATCGCTTCAAGATACCTTATGGCTTCTTCAAAGCCATATTGATAACTCGTTACAGTATAGAAGAAGGACTTCAAATAACTTTCACAATTAGTGAAAATCTTGTCATTCTTCATGGGCAATATGTATTCTTTTGGTATCCTTTTCATGATTTTGCTATATTCATGAAAATCGTTATACTCTTCAACCAACTTCTCATAGCTGTTGAAGTTATTTATTTTCTTTCCGCAATTTGTGCAGAAATTGCCATCAATGTGTGTCGTAAATCCACATCTCGGACATGAATATAAACTGTCATCATTATCTTTGAACCCCCTCACTTTTGAATAGTTAAATTTATGCGTAAGCGCTTCTCTTTTAGGCTTCAATATCTTTTCAACCCTTTTCACATTTTCCTTATATTGGCAAAGGTTAGAGAAAATGTGTTTTTCATCAAACACATTCATCTCATCACCTCAAGCACCACAACACAATGCATTCTTCCAACATCATTATCTTCCTGGTAATAATAATGCTTGAAGATTATGTTTGTAGGCAAACTGTCCAAATCTGCCAATAAACACTCGATCAATTCCTCAAATTCGGTTGGTCGACCGCAATCATCAAAGAAATCAACCTTCAATTTCCTAACTCTGAAATCGCCAACAATGTTGGTTTCAACATAATACTCCTTTCTTGAATATATGCTCAAATAATTGTTATTTTTCAATATCTCATCAATATTAATCATCTTTCATCACTTCCTTAATCAACATATCCTCAATGGTGTCCAAAATTTCATTCTTTTGAGTGAAGTTTAAAAAAGGATATGAATTGTACAGATAATCATCTGCCAATTCAAAGAAATCCTTTTCCTCTTTTTTAAACTCTTTATCGCACCATTCATAAGTTTCTTCTGCAATCTTGCCTAAATCAACATCATTATATTCCATCATTCATCGCCTCTTGTAACGAATGATTTCCGTAATATAAATCCCTTTCCATAGTAGGAATTGCTGACAATTGAGATAATGTAACATATCCAAACTCATCAAACATTTCACCCAATGGAGATTTGCAATAGCCGAAAAACAACCAATCGCCATTTTCCTGCTTTTCGGCTTCTGTTACATAAAATGTGTATCTTCCAAGACAACTGAAATATTTTACCAATACTGGTATTTCTTCGCTTCTTGCACATTCAGTAGCACCCAATGGTACTGTTTCAAACTTTCTTTCAAGTTCTTTTGTTATTAGCTTCATAAAATCACCTTTTTCCAATCAATCTATCCCTTAATATGTCGATGATTGCCAAATCATCTTCAGTAAGGTTTTCTTTTGCATTTATTTCATCAATCTTTTTCCATATCCTTTCTTTTTCTGCATTATCCATAATAATCCCTCTTATTATCTAAATAAAAGAAGATTGCATATACAGATAAAAAAATCACATAAAAAATTGCTTCTTTTATCATTATTTCACCTTTTGAAAGTTTTTTTAACTAATTAGTTTTAATTAGTTAAATATATTTAAGTATTAACTAATATATAAATGTATCGTATTTGAATGTTCAGCAATTTCTAAAAAAAATAAAAAATCCTATGTCTATCATAGGATCCTTCCGATTTTGGTTAATTTCACATCATAGTCATAAGGCAATATCTCAACATTGCTTATGATGTCAGCCAGTTCCAATAGCACCTCTTCCTCATCATCACCAGGAACTCCTTCAAGTATGATGCTGCATTCGTATGCATTTGTCATCTTATCAAACACCTCCATATATCTTCTTAAACAGATTGTCTATATTCACAACCTCCTCATACTTGCCTTCTTTCACAAGAACAAAATCAACAACAATAACTTCAAAAGTCTTTATTATTGTCATAATATTTGACAACCTTTCATCGCAATCCTTATTGGTTTCGATAATTTCCTTATTTAATTCAAAAATTACTTCATAGTCATTCGCATATAAGTCTTCAAGCCTTTTCAAGCATTTTGAATGTATGTCAATGCCTATCTTGAAGTTGATTATTGAACACAGGTCATCAACCAAATCCCTAAAAATCATCTTCAACATACTCTTTTCTTCATCTCCACAACATTGAAGATATATGTCATACTTGCCCATAATGCTTCTGTAAAACAATTTCTCATCATCGTTCATCTTACCACTCCAAATAGACCTTATCGGTCACATCTGACTCAAAGATGGTGCAGTCATCAACATCACAACATAGGTTGTTCTGTACATATTTTATGGCATCTTCCTTTGAATCCAGTATCTCAACATTGAATATCCTTGTGTTCCATATGTAATGGGATAAGTCCACCTCATAATCGACATTATCCAAATAGTCTGCAATTGTCAAAGCATTGTTCTCATTATCCTCATAACAATTGATTAACTTGAACAGTTCATTAAATTCGATTTTTGCTTTCATCGAAACAACTCCAAAAAAAATTATATGAATGGGTTTGACCCATTCATAACCAACTTGTCATTATCCTTTATCATCTCACTTATCTTTTGTTCATATTTCTTATCAAACAATAGTCCTTTTACCACCCAACCCATAAAGACAGTCACTGGATAGAGTCTGCTTGCCATAGGTATGTCTTCTGATTGACAAGTGCGATATAATCTTTCCATATCAATCTCATATCCCACAACAGAGCAATAGTCCTTGTTATCATATGTGCCTTCAAGACTTGATACAAATTCATTGATGTTCATTCCATCACCATCTTCATCAGATTAAACAGTTTAATCAAACCCATTTTCTCTATGCTAACCATTTGACCATCATAATGTCCAATTATATGGTTTTCACTGTCCTTGACTTTGCCGATATGCACAATATCAGTATTTTCTTTCAATATATTATCAACCATGTCTGAATCAACTTCAAATAAGTCAGATATAACACTTTTCAATATTTCAAATTCAGTAACCATATTACCACCAAGCATAATAGAAGAACTTGTCATCGCTACCATATTCGCCTTGAATTTTTTCTATTGCCTTTATTGTATTTTCAATATCTTGAAAATACCAATCGTCATAATCCAAGCTTCCGAAAAAGAAGCCAGGTGTAGTAGGTAAGATTTCACTCGCTGAATTTGGATCCTCAATAACCTTTTTACAATCCTCTTTCAACTTGAGCAATTGCTCCATTGTCACATCAACTGCCTTACAGTTTTCAACACCTCCTACCTTTCTTTCAAACCATGAGTGTATTTGATTTGCTTTCCTCCAATACATCACTTCAGTGTCATGTTCATTAAATAAAAATTGGTCTAATCCCATCATATCTCCTCCTTTTTAATTTCAATATCCATCTTTTCAACATCTGTCATTTTTAGGTTTAGTTCCGGAATGTGTATTGCATTGTCAATCCGATAGAACTCTATCTTGCCACAGACAGATGCGATGCTTGTGATTTCCAAATTATCGAACTTGGCATTAACAGAATATCCAGACATATATGTATACTTGTCTATAATCAACTCTGCATACATACCATTGGGCATTTCTGACTGATGGATTACAAGTTCAAGATTTGGATCCTCTCTTACGAGCCTTTCAGCTTGTTCCACAAATTCATCATACATCATTTCACCTTATAGTCCTTTCTTAAAACACAGTTGCATATTCTGCGACCTTGTTTTAATTCAATTCTAATTGTATTGTATTTATTTATTACATACATTTATTTCACCATTCTGTTTTCTTTTATACCATAGCATATTCATTTAAATGATTAAAACTATAATATAATAATTAATTAGATTATAATA
>OCTW011403343.1_pt1 | contig 14567 bp, 7 predicted proteins | sample 1539671 | NCBI WGS metagenome assembly OCTW01 (sample SAMN02144230, study PRJEB22623) | gut metagenome | biome: sheep rumen | host: Ovis aries | place: New Zealand
ATTATAATGATAATTATTATTTTAATAAGTTTTATTTAATTAATATGAAAAATGGTAATAGAAGTGAATGGAAGATAAATGAATCTATTTATTTTGATTCAAGTATATTAGGTATTTATCATGATGAAGTATATTTAATAGATAAACATGAAAATAGAGAATGGATTATTAATCCAATTAAAAAGACTATTAAAGAAGCTTATGGTGTTACTATAGTAAATGGTAGTACTAAGAATATTACTATGTCTAAATTAGTAAATGGTAATTATAGTTTTGATAGTAGTTTAGTTAAGTATGAAGTAATTAATAATTATTTATATGCAACATTTAATGATAAAAAGATAAAGTTAGCTATGGATAATCCTAAATATATTACAAGTGATGACAATGCTATATATTATTTAATTAAAGATTCTTTATATGCGTTAAGTAAGAAATTTGGGGTAGTTAAGTTAATTTCTAAATTTGAATGGAATTTTAATAGTGATAATATTATTTTTATATTAAAATAATAGTAGAGTAGAGAGAAGGGTTAAAAGTGATACTTAAAAAGCCTTATGCTTTTTTAATTAAGCATTTTAAATTAATACATATTTTATTAACAATTCCTTTAGCTTATTTATTCTATAGAAGTGTTTTAATATATACTTTTTTAAATACATATGTAAATAGTAATTTTGTTACTACAGACACTAATATAGCTGCAACATACATTAATTATTTTATGTATATAGCTTTATTATTTAGTATTTTAGCAGTTCTTTCTGTTTTCTTTTTGATGAGACAGAAAAAAAAGAATACAACATTTTATTTATGCTTTATGTTGTTCTATATATTATTATTTATATCAATTTCTATTTCGTATGGATTATTAGATAGTATTGAGTCAGTTGAAATAGCGAGTCAAAGTTCTAGGATGTTTAGAGACTTAGCATTATTATTTGTTGTACCTCAAGGATTCTTTACTATATATACTTTCTTAAGAGGAGTAGGATTTAATGTTAAGCAGTTTAATTTTGATGAGGATGCAAGAGAATTAGATATTGAAGATGTAGACTCAGAAGAATTTGAAATTAACTTTGGACGTAATAATTATAAATACGAAAGAAAGTTTAATAGATTTAAAAGAGAATTTATATATTATGTAAAAGAGAACAAGATTACTTTTACTATATTAATGGTAGTAGCTGCTATAGCTATTTTAACTATGGTATACCTATACTTTGGTGTATATCATAAGACTTATAGAGAAAATAAAAATGTTAGTCATAATGGAATTAAAGTATCTGTTGTTAAGTCTTTATTATCTAACTTAGATATGGGTGGTAGATATATAGATGATGATCATAGTTACTATATGGCAATATCTATGAAAGTAAATAATACTTCATCAGAAAGACAAGTAATAGATATAGATAATTTTAAATTAAATATAGGTAGAAATTTATATGATGTAACATTAGATAGAGCAGCTTATTTTGCTGATTTAGGTTTACCTTATAGTAAAGGTACTACTATTAATCCTTCTGATGAAAAGCTTTATGTAATTACATATAAAGTGCCAACTAAAGAAGTAGGTAAAGATGCTACTTTAAAGATATTAGAATCTTTAGAATTTACTATAGGAAGTGTTACTCCAACTTATAAAGTTATTAATTTAGCCTATGATAAGATTGATGAAAATAAAGTAGTTAAGGAAGTAAGTTATGGAAAGATACTTGAACTATCTGATACTAACTTAGGCTTTACTCAAATACAAGCTAAAGACTATAAAGTAGCTAATACATTCCTTTATAAATATAATTCATGTGATACATTAAATAATTGCAATGAACTTAAGAATATGGTTGTTGCATCAAGCTCTAAAACATTATTAATAATAAGTGGTATGTTTCAAATAGATCAGTTATCTAATTATTTCTTATATAAGCAATCATTAAATAGCTTTATGAATGATTTTATTACGGTTTCATATGTTATTGGAGATAAGACTTATAAGAGTAATGTTAAGAATGTAAGTCCAACTTCTAGTGGTGATATATGGATAATTGAAGTAAAAGATGGAGTAAAGAACGCGGATAAAATAGATTTATTAGTAACTGTAAGAGGATCTGTTTATAAAATGAATATTAAGTAATATATATAAAATATATATTACTTTTTTTATGTGTTATAATCATTAAAGATAGAATAATGGATGTGATGATATGAAAGAAAAATTAACTAAGGAAAAGTTTCAAAATATTAATCGTATGATACCTGATTTTTATTATGAAGAAAATATGAGATTTGAAGATTTATATAATACTGCTAAATATTTACAAGCAGAATTGTCTAAATATGATTTAAAAAATGTTTCATATTTTCAATACTTGTCTCACTTTCATATTTTTGATTATGATTTTATTATTAATAATCCACATCTATTTATTATTAGAAATGTCAATTATGATGATTTAAGTAAATTATTAGGTGAAGAAAAGCTAAAGAAACTTGTTGACCTTATTCCAGAATATATGCTTTATATTATTGATGGCCATCTTTCTAATTATTTTATATCTTATATAGAAAAAAACTCTAAGTTATTAAAGATTGAGGTAAAGGAAGAAAATAAAGATAAAATAGTTAAATTAATTCAACCTTTCTTTAAAGAACATAACAGATTAAAATATGGCTATCCTCAACTTTATTTATATAATTCTTCTTTATTTCCTTTAGATAAAAGTCAAAAAGAAGTTGTAGATGCTTTTGGTATAGAAAATATTAGAAAGTTTAATAATGAAAATAATTTGTTTTTTGGAAATAGCCAAGATTCTTTTGGAATAATGGGTTTAGATTATTTTGAAGATTTAATTAGTAAAGTTCCTTTAAATAAATTAAAAGAGGAATTTAATATAGATTTTAAAAATGGAACATTATCTTATGACGACTTTAAAAATGAATTATCTAAATGTATTGAAGCTTCTTTAAAATATAATTATCTTTTAAAGAAAAGTTATGTTAATTTTGATACTTTAAATCCCTTATTTAGAAGAGAACATAAAGATATCTTCTTAAGTGAAGATGCTCCTAAATATTTAAAGGATGCTTATTATGATCACTTAGTAGATTCTGAATTTATCGCAAATCATAGAGAATGTATTAAATATTTAATTGATAAGAATTTAGCAAATGTTATTAATTGTCAGATTAAATTATCTGTTCTAGAAGTAAATAATGATACAGGTAGGGGAAGACATGTTCAAAAGGATTTTGTTGAATGTTATGTTAAGAGATATGGAAATGAAAAGCTACTAGAATTATTTGCTAAGTATGGATCATTTATGAAAAAGTTGGTTATTACTTGTGATAACAATGAGTTTGATGATGAGAAACTGATAGAAAAACAAATTAGAGCTGCTATTTATAAAGAAATAAATGATAGTTCTTTAGGTTATAGGTCTTTAGCTAATGATAAGGAATTTGTAAATGAATATCCTAGTATTTTTGTAGATTTTAGTTCTTTATCTGAATCTAGTCCTAATATACTAAAAGAAGAGATTCGTTTATTAACAATAAAGTTTTATCAAGGTGATATTTCTTATGATGATATAAAAAGACATCCTGGTTTAATTCCATTATTAAGAGATAAGAATTTAAGATTTGCTTTTTATCGTTATGATGAAAATGATGATCTTAGATTAATTGAAAAAATAGGTAATAAAAAATTTTTAATATTATGTTCAAAATATGGAAGATATTTAAAAGGAATTGGAAGAGAATCCTTTTTACCAGGTGATAATGTTGATGAAAAGGTTAAAGAGTTTATTTTTAAAAATTGCGAGTCTGGAACTTTAGTTTATAATCCTTTTGATGCGCCTGAATTTTTATTAAAAGAACATCCTGAATTATTCTTGGATAAGGATGCTCCTCAAGATTTAGAATATGTATTCTATGGTGATGCAGAATATGAAAGAATGAATTTTAATGATTTAAGTGAGAATAAAGAATGGTTACCGTATTTAAAGAAAATAAATGCTAGTCCTGCATTTATTCGTGATAGCGATGGAAGATATACTGCTATGAAACAATATTTTCAATACTTTGGTAATGAGATGGCTTTGAATCTAGGAGTTAGTAGAACTGAAATTGTTAACAGAATGATACGTTTGGGAAATGTTAAAACTATGAAGGAATGGTATGATAAAACTGGTGGTAAGTTTTTACCTGACTTTGTAGTAATGGAAAATTTTGATATTAATGAAGCAGATAAATTTTTAACTTCTATTTCTTATTGGAATAGATTAGTTAAAATAGATAGATTTTCAGAGTTTCCTGACATAAGAGATGGTTTATTAAAACTTGCATATTCTTTTGGTGTATTTGATCATGATGCTAGGGGATTTAAGAAGTTATATGATTTATTAACTGGTATTCCTACTAAAGTTAATTTTCATGAAGTTTTTAAATCTATGGATGAAGCTGGAGTTACATTAGATGATCTAGAAGGAAGAGAAAGCTTAAATGATTTACGTAGAAAACTAATGAATACTTTAAGAGAAGAAGGCTTTGAACTTGAATCAAATAAATCACCTTTTTATCAAGTTTATAGACAAAATGAAGATGGAACTTGTACTTTAACAATTAATCCTCAGTCATATCCTAAATCTGTAGCAGTATTAAGAGAAATATTTGAAATTATGGGAGGATTTAATTTACTTAAACCTGAAAAGATACATCAATTATGTAGTGGTTTTGATTTAAATTATGATCCTCAATTTAGAGAATTCTTACTAAATAATTTAAATGAAATTTTTGAACACCCAGAATATACTGGTTTAATATCTAAAATACAAAAACAATTTGATATTATTAAATCATTTAATAGTAATAGAAGGTTAACTTTAGATTTAGCTATTAGTTTTATTAAATCAAATAAGTATGCTCATGTAAATGTAGGAAATGAAGCTTTATCAAGAGTTTCTTCTATTGCAGGTTATTCTCAAAAAGATTTTGAAACATTACAAAAAATATATAACTATGGTAAGCAAAGAGTATTCAGCAGTATTCCAAGAATAGAAAATACTATTAGTACTGAACATGAGACTTATTATTATGAAATACTAAGACTTGATGATCCACTTGCGGTAGCAATAGGAACTTTAACTAATTGTTGTCAAGAGATTGGAAATGCTGCACAACAGTGTGTAGAACATAGTGTTGTATCTGACTTTGGTCGTGTATTTGTTGTAAGAGATAAAGATAATAATATAGTTGCTCAAAGTTGGGTATGGAGAAATAAAGATGTAATATGCTTTGATAATATTGAGATACCTGATAAAGCTTTTATAAGAGCTTCTAAAAATAATAGCAGTATAGATGATAAGATATTTACTAAAGAAGTATTTGAAGTATATAAAAAAGCTAGTAAGGAATTGTTTATTGAAGATAATAAGAGATATCAAGAATTATTAAATCAGGGCATAATAACAAAAGAACAATTTGAAGGATTAAGAATTGGTAAGGTAACTGTAGGACTAGGTAATAATGATATAGCTACAGTTATAAAAGAAGAATTAAAAAGAGATAAAGGTAAATTATCTAGACCATTAAAATTTGATTCTCCTGTATTAGGAGGACACCTTTATACAGAAGATTCTGATATTCAATATACTATGTTAGAAAGAACTGATAGAAAAGTATCTGATACTAATACTATACCTATACATAATGATATTTATATTAAATATGATGACTCTAATTTTACTAAAGAAAAATTAATATCTTTAGAAAGATTAGAACAAGTCACTAAGGGTGAAGATGAATATTTAATGACATCTGTAGGTGATTATGCCGAACCTAACGAGATAGTAACTGAAATTGCTATTAATTATGAATTAAATCCTAAAAACACAAAAATTATATTACATCCTAATTTTGCGATTATATATGAAGATAAGAACAATACTATTAAAATTGGAGATTTATTATTTAATACAAATATTGATAATAATGATCAACAATTAAATATAGAAAAAGCTGTTATTCTTCAAATAAAATTGGCTTTAGCTCAAATAGTTTTAGATAAAAATGTAGATATATCTAAATTAAACAATAATCAAAAAGAAATGTTTATGAAAGCATTTGGAACATATAAGAAAATTGAAGGTGGTGAAAGCCGTGCAAGATAATTTTGATAATGTAATATGTAATGCTTTATTAGTTAATAAAGATAGTATTGCTAATAATATTAAGAAATTAGTTAATGATATTAAAGAATCTTTAATTATTAATAGAGATTCTTTAATAGACGCTAGTAATATAGATCAAAAGAATAATAATGGTTTTATAATTGATTTTGATATTATAAAAAGTGTTTTATCTAATTTAGATAAGATAGATTTATATTATGGAGATGTTATACTTTCTTTAAAAGATGATAATAAAAAAATAGTATATGGAAAACAAGTAATGGATGTAGGAAATGTAGTAGTAGTAACAGATGGTAATCCATATGTATTAATAGAAATGATTGTAAAGAATATAATTGCAGGTAATACTACAATCATTTCTAATAATGGATTTATGTTTGGTACTAATAATTTAATTATTAATATAGTACAAAGCGTATTAGAAAGATTTAATATATCTAAGAATTTAGTTCAATTATATGTATCAGAAGAGTTTGATGAAGTATTTAAAAACTTTGCTAATATTGATTTAGTAGTGTGTATAGGAAATCATAATTTACAAAGTATGGTACTATCTAAATCAAAGAATAAAACTATAGTAAGTGGTTATGATAACTTTGATTTATATATTGAAGATGATAAGAATATAGACGTTATTAAAAAGATATTAAATAGTGGTCTTAATATACAATTATATTTAAATAAGGGTATTAATATCGAGTATCCAAATACAATAGAAGTTAATGATATAGAAGAAGCTATATCTATCATTAATTACGATGGTAGTAGATATTCTTCAGCTATATTTACAAGTTCAAGTGATAATGCTTATAAGTTTATTAAGAATATTAAATCAAGTTTAGTTACTATTAATACAAGTCCAACTATAGAAAGATTAATTAATATAGATGAAAAGGATTTAATCATTGAGAAGACTATTATTTATCCATTAGGATTTAATATTAAAAGTAATAATAAAATTAATTTGTAAAAGATGTCTAATTAATAGACATCTTTTTTATAATTAAAAAAACTAACTATTACTAGTTAGTTTTGATTTTTAAATGGAGGAGCCTGTCAGATTTGAACTGACGATCAGGGTTTTGCAGACCCACGCCTTACCACTTGGCTAAGGCTCCAATTGCTCTTTAATTATATTATATTATTTATAATATATCAATAAAAAAGGAACTAAAAAGTTCCTTTTTATTATAAATTATTTGTCGATTTTACTTTTGAAACAAATATAGTTTCATTAGCGTTGTTACATGAGTAACCGTTGTAACCTTTAGATAGATTTTGTAATGCTTCAATTCTATCTTTAGTTGTTTTTAAATTATTAGCGTAGTTAGCAATTGTTTTAATACCTTTATTATTAAACTCTTTTAAACCATCATTTAGAGAAGTCATTCCTTCATCTAGAACTTTAGAGCCATCTTTTAATTTAGTTGTACCATCTTCTACTTTAGATAATCCATTGCTTAGTTTTTCTAAGTTAGAAGTAATTGTATCAAGTGATGATGCAGTTTTTTTAGAAGCTTCTTCTTTTACTTTATTAGCAATATTATTTGCAACTGCTACTGATACTTTAGATGCTACTTCTTTTGAGATAGTATCTGCTGTTTCAACAGAAACCTTTTTTGCAGTAGAAGTAGATATATTAGCTATTATGTCTTTTGCTATATCTAAAGATTCATTTTTAATAGTAGCAAATGCTACTTCTCTTGCTATAGCTTTAGCACTTGCTATAGCGTTTTCTTCTGCACTTAACTTTAATGCTGATACTACTTTGTTATATTGAGTAGGTGATAATTCTTCTAGCTCTACATATTTAGTAGTTACAGCATCTTCTTTTGTTGTTGTAACGTTACCTTTTGCATCTAACATTATTGTTGTACCAAATGTTATGTTATATGATTTTAATGTGCTAATTAAATTATCTATTTCTTTGTCAGCTTGTGCTTTTATTTCTTTTTCTTTTAGAGAAATGGCCTCGTCTGCTTTTTTATAAATTAAATCCTTATTTTCGTTTAGTTTATTTGTTAATTCTGTTTCAAGGGTTGTAATTATTTCTTTATATTCAGTCGATGTAGGATTTAAGTTTGCTTCTATTTTTGCTTTTGCACTTGATGCAATGTATTCCTTTTGTTCATTTGTTAAAGTAGCATTTGTAATAGCACTTTCTTTTATTATATTTAGGGTATTATCATCTAATGCATTTGATTTGTCATTTAATAGAGTATTCTTACTTTCATTTAACTTATTTATCATTAGGTTAGTATTATCTTTAATTGAAGTAATTCCTTCATCTAGTGAACTAATTCCATTAGATAGAGAATATGTACCTTCTTTTAATTTATTTGAACCTTCTTCTAGTTTATTCATAGAATCACTCATTAGATTTACTTTGGAGTATATATTATCCATTCTATCAAATATATCTAAGTCACTTTCACTTAATAATTTAGGAGTAGATATTATATATAAGTTGTTTAATTTGAATGAGTTAGTATCATATTCAATTGTAATATTATTTAGACTTTCTAGTTCTGTCATATTTAATGATTTAGATAGACCAGGAGAAGCTAATGCTATTAAGAAATCTTTATTTGATGATTCTATCGTTTTACCATTTGTAATTTTGATATTTGAATCTGTTTTACTATTTAGAGTAGTTCCTAGAGTAGTTACAAATGGAGTATATAATTCTTCATATTTACCATTTATTATTACTTTATTTAAAGAAGTATTTTCAAAGTTGATAGATACTTTAATATGTCCTTTTTTACCAACTATTTTATTTGGAGATACTTCTTCGTTATTTAAGTAATATTTTATAGTAGTTTTAATAGGTAAGTTATCTTCTTTTTCTCCACGATAGATAATATTATTATCATTCCATGATAGATGATTATTATCATTTTTATAATCTTTACCTGATATATTCATTATGTTTTTTAATGTTGTTTCGTCTTTCTTTTCTTCAGCTTCTAGAAAGTTTATTTTATTTTGGATAACGTTTGTAGATGAGATGTTACCGTTGTAATCTAGGTTAGTAAATATAGTTTCTTTTTTTACTAGGGCATTTGTGTTTAATGGCACTATTACTATTCCAAGTACCATTAAATCTTTTAATATTTTATTTATTTTCATATTAAATACTTCCTTTCATATCTTTTGTAGTTTTCATTATTAATTTATCTAGTATTAATAATAGTGATGGTAAGAATAGAACTACTGTAAACATAGATATTATGGCACCACGTGATAATAGACCACATAGAGAACTAATCATATCTATTTTTGAGTATGCTCTAACACCATAAGTTGATGCAAAGAAACATAGTGCTGATAAGACAATAGAAGGTATAGTTTTTTCTAATGTTATTTGCATAGATCCTTTTTTGTCTTTATTTTTCTTTCTTTCATTTAAGTATGTGTTACTCATAAGTATTGCATAATCTATTGTTGCACCTAATTGAATAGTTCCTATTACAATTGACGCTATAAATGGAATAGTAACACCTGTGTAGTAAGAAATTGACATATTTGCAAATATTGCTAATTCAATAATTAATACAAGTATGAATGGTAGAGAAATAGACTTTAATACAAATAGCATGATTATAAATATAATTGCTATAGATATATAGTTAACTGATTTAAAGTCATGATCTGCAATTTTAACTAAGTCTTTAGTTAAAGCTCCTTCTCCTGCAACAATACTGTTACTGTCATATTCTTTAGAAATATTATTTATAGTCTCTAATTGATTATTAAGTTCAGTAGATGCTACTTCATAAGTAGAGTTAATAATCATTATTTGATATTTATCTGTTTCAATATTAGATAATAATTCATCAGGTAGCATAGATGTAGGTATACCTATGTCTTTAGTTGTTAAAACCATATCTATTCCATCTAATTCTTTTAATTTATTAGATAATTCAATTACTTTATCATCACTTAGATTTTTATCTAATAGAATAAAAGTAGGGGACACTATATTAAAGTCTTTTTGTAATGTGTCTGATGATACTCTAGATGGTAAGTAACTTGGAAGTGATTTATCTAGTTTATAGTATACATTTACATTTTTATTACCATATATAGAAGGTATTATTAATATAAGTAATACTATTAAACTTAATATGTAGTGTTTAACTGAGAATTTAGATACTTTTTTAAAAGTAGGTAATAATACTTTATGTTTAGTTTTATTAATATATTTATCAAATATTAATAGTAAGCTTGGTAATAAGAATATTACACATACTAAACCAAGAACTACACCTTTAGCCATTACTATACCTATATCTTTACCTAAAGTTAATTCCATAGCTATTAAACTTAAGAAACCTGCAATAGTAGTAAGTGAAGAACCTACAACTGATTTATATGTTTCTTCTATAGATGCTGCCATAGCTTCTTTATTTGTTTTATATTTTTTATTTTGTTTTAATTCTTCATACTTATGATAAAGGAATATTGAGAAGTCCATTGTTACACCAAGTTGTAATACAGCAGATATTGCTTTAGTAATATAGGATATTTCTCCTAGGAATATATTTGAACCTAAGTTATATAGAATTGCGAATCCAATATTACCTAATAGAAATATAGGAATTAAGTAACTATCTGTTGATATTAAAAGTACTATTATGGAAAGTGTTACTGCAAGTATTACATAAGCTAATACTTCTTTTTCACTTAAATCCATTGTATCTACTACCATTCCTGACATACTTTGTACATCATTAGGATTATTAGCAATGTTTCTTAATTCTCTTATTCCATTTAATGTAGATTCTTCTGATGTTCCACCTTTAAAAGTAACTAGTATTAATGTTTTATCATTTTTGTATACTTTATCTAGTATTTCATCTGGAATAAAGGATAGGGGAATACCTTCTTTTGTTAGATTAGCTATAGATAAAGTTTTATTAACACTAGAGATATTATTTATTTTATCTTCTAATTCTAGTAATTTTCTTTCATCTTTATCACTAGTCATTACAAATGCAAATGCACCACTGCCTAAGTCATTAGTAAGAATTTCTGAGCCTTTCATTGTTTCAATATTATCTGGTAGATAGACTAGAATATCATAATTAACTTTAGTCTTAATATATCCAATAGTTGCTGGTATTAGTAATAAAATTGATAAGATTACAATTAATTTTGAATGTTCTACTATCCATTTAGATATTTTTTTCATTATTACACCTCGTTTCGCTTGTAATCTTATACTTTTTTATTGTATATTACTTATACATAAACATATTTTTGTATCAATAAACAACATAGTGTTTTACATTGTTTGTTTTTTATTATACAATTTGTTTATTAATTTGTTACAATTGTTATGAAAGAAGGAAGATTTATGGCTAAAGGAACAGACTTAAGAATTGTTAAAACTGATAGAGCTATATTTGAAGCATTAATTAGATTATTAGCTGTTAGTAGTTTTGAAGATTTAAAAGTATCTAGAATATGTAAGGAAGCTATGGTTAATAGAACTACTTTTTATTCTCACTTTGAAGATAAGTATGCTTTATTTCAAAGCTTCATAGATTATTTAAAACATGATTTAAAACAAAGATTAGCTACTAATGAAAATTTAATTAATACAAAGGAGTATTATATAGAAGTAATTAGAATACTTACTGATAATATTGGTGAAAAGAAAGGACTATTTAAAGCCTTACTTGCACATAATGAAGTTAGTATAGTTCTTACAATGGTATATAGAACTTTAAAAGAAGATATCGTTCAAAGATTAGAAAAGGATAGTGCACAAAATCATATCTCAGCTAGATTTATTGCTAACTATTATTTAGGAGCAGTATGTCATGTTGTTGTAGGTTGGATTAGAGAAGATGATGGCTATACAAAAGAAGAAATGATTAAGTATTTAGAAGAATTAATTCCAGAAAAGATTTTTTAAATAAAATCTTTTTTTATTGTCTTGTTTTTTATAAAAAAGTTTGCTAACATTTAAAATAGGAAGGAGATAAGAAACTAATGGAAAAGAAAAATATGGTTTTATTAACAGTAATTGCTGTTGCTACTTTACTTGTAGCTGTTGTAGGAGCAACATTCGCATACTTTACTGCTAGTGTTACAACTACAAATGATGCTAACAAGACTACAACTATTACTGCTAAGTCTCTAGCTACTGCCTCATTTGACTATGGTAGCAATTTAACTGCTAACGCTGTTTTCCCTGGTTATAAAGGAGTAAGAAAACTTAGCGTTAAGGGTGCAGGTGATGCTGGATCTCAACCAATCGCTGCTCAATTAGTTATTGAAGCATCTAAACCAGCTGGATCAGGATTTGCTTCAACTGTAGGTTACACAGTTTATAAAGCTGCTAAAACTACTGATGATATTATTAATTGTCCTGCTCAAGGTGAACCAACTTCAACTGTAGTTGATGGCGTAGCAAGATATACTGCTGAAGTAACTTGTACTGGTTTAGATAGTACTGCATTAACTCAAGTTGCTACTGGTAGTGTAAACTTTGGTGGTACTATTACTGCAATTGATCCAATTTCTATTACAGTTTTACCAAGTACTAATGATGTATATTATGTAGTATTTGATTATGCTGAAACTGGTTTAAGCCAAAATGCAGATATGGGTCAATCATTTAGTTTTGATCTAAGTTTTGAATTAGTATAATTTAAAATATAAATAAGACTCTTTTTGAGTCTTTTTTTAATTGTTTAGAAAAATACTTTGTGTTATACTTGAATTAAGAGTAGGAAAGTAGGTTAGAAATATGCAAAATATGAATAACGAAGAAGAAAAAAATATTCAAAATGTAGATAACAATTCCGAAGTTAAATACGATACAGAAGTTAAATATGCTACAGGAGATATTAACAATGGGGAAGATTATGAAGAACAATATGCTGAACTACTAGAAGAAGAAAAGAAAAAAGATAAAAAGAAAGCTGTTATTTTAATAATTATAATTATTTTATTATTAATTTTAGCTATTATTGGTGCTGCTTTCTCATATGTTAATGTATATCAATCAGGTAGTGGTAGAAGTGGTAAAGCTAACTATTGTAAATTAAACTGTGATACAGATAACGATGGTATATGCGATAGAAACTGCGATACTACAGGTAATGGAGTAGCAGATTTAAACATAGACTTAGATGATGATGGTAAGTGTGATATTAACTGTGATACTAATAAAGATGGTAAACCAGATATTAATATCGACTATAAAGGTGATAAAAAAGCACACTTCAATATTGATTTAGATGGAGATGGAAAACCAGATTATAACCTAATAAATAATATTGATAATAATGGCGATGGTAAATGTGATTTAAACTGTGATTCTGATATGGATGGTAAAGCTGATTACAATATAGATTATGATGGAGATGGAAAACCAGATATCAATATTGATTATAATTGGAATGGAGTTCCTACATTTAACTTAGATACAGATAATGATGGTAAACCAGATACTAACCTAATTAATAATGATACTGATAATGATGAAAAATGTGATTTAAACTGTGATTTTGATAATGATAATAGACCAGACTCTAATATTGATTTAGATAATGATGGTAATCCAAATGTTAATCTTGATGATGATAAAGATGGAGTAGTAGATAGAAATGTTGATTCTAACTCAGATGGTAATCCAAATATTAATGTAGATACTGATGGAGATGGCAAACCAGACACTAATGTAATTAATCAAGATACAAATGGAGATGGAATTTGTGACTTAAACTGTGACTCTAATGGTGATGGACTTCCTGATACTAATATTGATCACAATGGTGATGGAGCTGCAGAAACTGATAATGATACAAATAATGATGGTAAACCAGATATTAATATAGATATTAATAAAGATGGCAAACCTGAACTTAATATTGATACTGATGGTGATGGAAAAGCAGATACTAATATCGATACTGATGGTGATGGTAAATGCGATTTAAACTGTGAGAATAAAACAGTATGTACAATTAACTGTGACACAAATGGTGATGGATATCCAGATACTAATATAGATTTAGATGGAGATGGCAAACCTGATGTTGATTTAGACTTAGATAATGATGGAAAACCTGATCATAACTTAGATACTGATGGAGATACTCATCCAGATACAAATATTATTACTGAAGGTGATAAGTGCACTGTTAACTGTGATACAGATGGTGATGGTAAACCAGATATGAATATAGATTATGCTGGAGATAATACACCACACTTTAATCAAGATACAGATGGAGATGGCAAACCAGACTTCAATCCAATGAATCAAGATAATAATAATGATGGTATTTGTGATATTAATTGTGATACAAATGATGATGGACATCCAGATACAAATATTGATTTAGATGGAGATGG
>OCTW011467403.1_pt1 | contig 14564 bp, 18 predicted proteins | sample 1539671 | NCBI WGS metagenome assembly OCTW01 (sample SAMN02144230, study PRJEB22623) | gut metagenome | biome: sheep rumen | host: Ovis aries | place: New Zealand
AGTTTATCAATAATTCTTATCGGAAAGCACCGTTTCCCGCTCTCCGACATTTCAAAACAGCTTCTAAAAATGGAATTATAATGTTATCTTTGTAGGCTAAAACTATCCGACATGAAGAAAAAAACAGTATTATTTCTCCTCACTGGCCTGTTCGCCCTTTCCTGTACGCAAGACAGGGCCGATGTTGGCAGATTTGTGAATAACTATGCCGAGGTAACCATCCCTGCGCCGGACCTGACGGGCATTACAGACAATGGAAAAGAAGTCCTGCGCCTTTACCGGAAGGCGGCCGACGAAGTGGACAAAATATACTGGCAACAGTATTTCGGGGACGGAAACGCTTTCCTGGACGCTCTTGACAATCCTTCCGAAAAACTCTATGCCCAAATCAACTACGGTCCGTGGGACCGCATCGACGGGAAAGCCTTCCTCCCGGGTTACGGCGACAAGCCGGCAGGCGCCCGCTTCTATCCCGAGGATATGACATCGGAGGAATTCCGCTCCTGGGACAATCCTTTCAAAAACAGCCCCTATACACTGGTGAAGCGCACGGAAGACGGCCAACTGAAAACCGTCTGGTATCATGAGGCGTATGCGGATCAAATCGGAAAAATTGAAGAATATCTGAAACATGCGGCCGATGTCACCATCAAGGAGAGCGTGCGTCACTATCTCCTCCAGATGATTGAAGGACTCAAGACGGATGACTATTTCAACAGCTACAAGGCGTGGCTGGAGATGAACGACAGCAAGATGGACCTTGTCATCGGCCCCATCGAAGCAGTGGATGACGCCGTCAACGGCACCAAGGCTTCCTATGGAGCCTATGTACTCCTGAAGAACTTGCAGCGTACCGATGAGCTCAATGCCTTGTCGGCCCGCATGCCGGAACTGCAGGCCATGCTTCCCGGAGACCCGCGCAACCATGATTTCACGCCGGGTGCCGAGTCCGACATCTTCTCCTGCAACGTCCTGTATTGCAGCGGTTATACCAATGCGGGCTACAAAGTAATCGGCATCAACTTCCCTTACGATACGAAGATTCAGGAGGAGCTGGGCACCCGCACCATCATTTTCGACAACATCATCCGCGAGAAATTCAACCGCACGGTGCACCCTGTGGGAAATGCCTTGCTGGAAGATGTTTATCAGCCCCACGTCGATGCCAGCGCCTTCTACTGGACCATCGTGTTCCGTGAAATCGCCAAAGGACTGGGCGTGAAGGAAACCGTCAACGGGAAAGGCACCGTGGCCGAAGCCCTGGCCGATGAAGCCCTTATTCTGGAAAAGGCCAAATCCAATGTGCTGGGAGCCTGGCTCTGCGCCAAGGAAGCGGAGGCATACAACATCTCGGCCCTCTTTCAGAAGGAAGACGTGCTCACCACCTTCGTGACCAATACCATCCGTTCCACCCGCTTTGGCGCGGCCGACCCTACCGGAATAGCCAATATCGTCGTGTACAATTCCCTGCTGGAAAGCAAGGCCATTATCTGGAACCCTTCCGGCCGATACAGCATCGACTACGACAAAACCTGGGAGGCCCTGGAAACCCTGGGCGCCAAGATTCTGGACATGCAGGCCCACGGCGACGTCGAGGGAGCCCGTGCATGGATTAAACAGTACGGCGTAGCCGGTCCCGAGAGCCTGTCGGACAAACGGGTTCTGGAAAATGCAGGGATTCCGGTGGACATCCGCTTTTCTTATGAATAATCTTTTAACGCAATCGCACCATGTTAAAGAATTTTCCGGGTTTCGACCTTGTATATAAGATGCAGGAATTGCGTCGAAAGAACAAACTGGCCCCTTCTCTGTTAAAAAAGAAAGCCCTCAGCCTCATTTTTATCGCCGCCTCCGTCTTCGTCCTCTGGTTCCTGCCCACGGAATCCTTCGGAATCGACGGCCTTACGGCGGTCCAGCAGCGCATCATCGCCATCTTCGTGTACGCCACCCTGATGTGGGTGCTGGAGCTGGTCCCGGCCTGGGCCACATCGGTCTCCATCATCGTACTGCTCCTGCTGTTCACCTCCGATTCGGGCATCAAATGGATTTGCGACCCCGCCACGGTCGGCCAGCTGCTCAGTTACAAGCAGGTCATGGCCAGTTTCGCAGATCCCGTGGTGATGCTTTTCATCGGCGGATTCATCCTGGCCATCGCCACCACCAAAACAGGACTGGACGTACACCTGGCGCGTGTTCTGCTTACACCGTTCGGGAAGAAGAGCGAAAACATCCTTCTGGGCTTCATGCTGGTAACCGCCCTTTTCTCCATGTTCATCAGCAACACGGCCACTACGGCCATGATGCTCACCTTCCTCACGCCCGTGTTCAAGCAGCTTCCCGAGGCCGGTAAAGGCCGCACGGCCATGGCCTTGAGCATTCCCATCGCAGCCAACCTGGGCGGCATGGGGACGCCCATCGGCACGCCTCCCAACACCATTGCCCTGAAGTATCTGAACGACCCTGAAGGACTTAATCTGGGGATCGGCTTCGGGCAGTGGATGCTCTTCATGGTTCCGCTGGTCATCATTATGATTGTGATTGCCTGGCTGCTCCTGAAAAAACTCTTCCCCTTCACGCAGAAGACCATCGAACTGAAGATCGACGGAGAAATGAAGCGCGGAAAGGAAAGCGTGCTGGTCATTGTAACGCTCATTATCACCATTCTTTTGTGGATGATGGATATGTTAACCGGCATCAACACCTATACGGTGGCACTCATTCCCTTTGCCGTGTTTGCCTTGTTCGGAATCATCACCAAGTACGACCTGGACGAGATTAACTGGTCGGTGATCTGGATGGTGGCCGGCGGCTTTGCCCTGGGCTACGCCATGAACGGTTCCGGACTGGCCGCCCTGGTGGTCCGCGCCATTCCGTTCGGCAATTTCTCGCCGCTGCTGATCGTGGTTCTGTCCGGACTGCTCTGCTACGGACTGTCCAACCTGATTTCCCACTCCGCCACCGCAGCGCTGCTCATGCCCATTCTGGTGGTTGTCTGCACGGCAATGGGCGACAAGCTCGCCGCTATCGGCGGAACGTCCACCATCCTGATTGGCGTGGCCATCGCCTCGTCCAGCGCCATGATACTGCCTATTTCCACTCCGCCGAATGCGCTGGCCTATGCCACCAACCTTATCCAGCAAAAAGACATGATAAAGGTGGGCATCATCATCGGTGCCATCAGCATTGTGTTGGGTTATCTTGTGCTTTTTACCGCAGGCTATCTGCACATCGTCTGATAAACAGCCGATATCGGCATTCTCAAGGCCTTCACTGGAGGTGACTAAAATAGATTCTTCACTTCGCCCTTCGACAAGCTCAGGGCGAGTTTCAGAATGACAGCCTCATGTCATTCTGAGGCAGGTTCTCCTGCCGAAGAATCTACTTTTTAGTCAGGCCTGTTTTAAGAAAGAATGCTCACAAAGAAAGCGTCACCTCCACGCTCCCCTCACCCGCCTTCAGGAAAGTCTTCAGTTCTTCAAGCGAAGCAGATTGAATCTTGCCGATGCGGGTATAACGCCACGAATTACTGCCATAGAACAGGACAATCTGGTTACCGTTATAGAGGATTACGTCTCCGGCCTGCGTGGTAATCTGAGTGTCGCTGGCGGGAAGGGAGCGGCCAAGAGGCCCCACTTTTTCGAATCCGCCATAGTCGCTGGCCGTGTAGGTAATAGGCGCAGTCCGAAGAGCGGTCACAAGTGCCTTCACTGCGTCATTACTTACTAAATCTATCGGGAGCGTTTTCCCGGAAATGCTTATCTTAATCTGGTCAGGCATCTTTGATTCAGCATTGTGTTCCTCCTGCTGTTCTGTCGGCTGAGGAGCCTGGATGCAGGAAATCAGGGATAGCAGCAGAAGTCCCGCTCCTATCCCTGCCATCATATGGGAAACGGTTTTCATCTTACTTCAAATTCTCTTTGAAGAAGGCCTCCATCTTGTCGTAAGGTATCACGCCTGCGACATCGTCGTAGAGGTCCACGTGGGATGCGCCGGGGATGATAAGGAGTTCTTTGTTGCCTTCCTTCACGCTTTCTCCAACCACATGCCTTCCTGCCATGCGCTCGAAAGCATATTCGCTGAAATAGCGGCTGTGGGCCTTCTCTCCATGGATAAGAAGCACCGGATTTTCGATTTCATGCGCCCAGGCCAGCAGGGGCTGGTTCAGGAAACTCTGGCATCCGATGACATTCCAGCCGTCGTTGGAGTTGCCGCTGCGCTTGTGGTAGCCGCGCGGCGTCTTATAATAAGCGTGATAATCCTTTACAAACCAGGGAGCCTCTTCCGGAAGCGGGTCAATGACACCACCCGCACGCTCGTAGGTGCCTGCTGCATAATCCTTCGTGCGCTGTGCAGCCAAGGCTTTGCGTTTTTCCATGCGCTGCGCCGGCGTATCCTCGCTGGCGAAATAGCCTTCCACGTTCACCTTGCTCATATCGTACATGGTCGATGCCACAGTGGCCTTGATGCGCGGATCCAGCGCCGCAGCGTTGACGGCCATGCCGCCAAAACCGCAGATACCGATAATGCCGATGCGCTCCGGGTCCACCCGCTCGCAGTTGGACAAGAAGTCCACGGCGGCAAGGAAATCTTCCGTGTTGATGTCCGGAGATGCCATCCTGCGGGGCTCTCCCCCGCTCTCCCCGGTAAAGGATGGATCAAAGGCGAGGGTCACAAAGCCACGCTCTGCCATATGCTGGGCATACAGGCCGCTGCTCTGTTCCTTCACGGCGCCGAAGGGGCCGCTCACCGCAATGGCGGGAAGCCTGTCATCCTGAGCGCCGGCGAAGGATCTCGGCACATACATATCGGCCGCCAGCTCAATGCCGTAGCGGTTGTGGAAAGTGACCTTGCTGTGGTTCACCAGTTCAGATTCAGGAAAGGTCTTGTCCCATTCCTGCGTGAGATTCAATGTGCTCATATTCTCGTTTTTATTTGATTTACATGCAAGCAGCATCAGGGATGCAGCGAAGAACGTAAGGGTGGTCCGGATATTCATATCGCTTAGGTTAATAAGGTACAACGGTCATTCTCAATTGGTTTTAAGCGCCCTGATCGATTTTGCAAGGTTGATCAGATGGTCGGCGATACGCTCGGCATTGGACGAGAGTTCCAGGTACTGGGCGCCTACGGAAGGCGTACAGATGCCTTTTTCCATTCTGGAAATATGCCACTCTTCCATCCGCTTGGTGTAGTCGTCAATTTCTTCCTCGATGATATTGGCCCTGTCGAGGGAGGAGAATGCCTCATTCTGGTAGGCATCAAGCGCGTTTTCGTATAGCTGATGCAGCAGCGTCTTCAGTTGGCTGATTTCTTTTTTGGCTTCGTCGGAGAACTGCTGGGACGTATCGGAAAGGGTTGTAGCATACTCAACGATGTTTTCTGCATAGTCGCCGATTCTTTCCAAATCCCGGATATTGCGGTAAGTACCCGAGAGATAGGCACGGTCCTTCTCACCCAGCCCGCTACTTCCATTCAGTCTCACGACAAAACTCACCAGTTCCCGGTTGATGAAGTTCAGCTGCCGCTCGTTCCGTTCAAAAACTCCCCTTTCGGCAAAATCAAGCGCCACGGCCATATACAAAGCCCGATCCACGTTTCCCATGGCGATGTCGGCCATCCTGAGAATTTCGTGCTTGACCTGAGAAACGGCCACAGGAGGCGTGCGAAGCATATTTTCGTCCACATAATGGAGGCTGAATTCTGCGTCCCGAGGTACGGTGCGTTCCGGAATCATCCTGGTCACCAGGCCTACAAGTACACCGGTGAGAGGCAGCATGATGGCAACGGTGGTCGTATTGAAGAAAGTATGGAACATGGCCAGCTGCATCTGCGGAGCCGACGGAAACAGCTTTTCAAACAGGCTGCCGTAAGAGACGTCGAACCAGCCCATAACCATGGCCGCAATCATGAACAGGACCACGCCGGTGCAGTTGAACAGCAGGTGAATGAGGGCGGTCCGCTTTGCGTTGGTTCCGCTGGTGACGCCGGCAATCACCGCCACTACGCAGGAGCCGATGTTGGAACCCAACGTCAGGTAAATACCCTGGTCAATCCCGATGAGCCCGGTCACAACCATGGCCAGCGCAATGGAAGTCATGACAGAAGAACTCTGAATGATGGCGGTGAAAACTGCGCCCAGCAGAACCAGCAAGATGGGATTGCCGATTCCCGAAAGGAAGGTCTTTACCCCGTCAAGCGCGGCGAAATCCTCCATGGAGCTGCTCATGAGCTCAAGGCCGACGAACAGCAGGCCGAATCCCGCGAGAATGCCGCCAAGCGTCTTGGGCCTGCTTTTCTTGGCGAAGAGGCTCAGGAAGGCACCCAGTCCGGCAAAGGCCGAAAAGATGACGCTGGTGGACACGGAATTGCCGCCGAACATACCCAAGGCAACAATCTGGGCCGTAACCGTTGTACCGATATTGGCGCCATAAATGATGGTGGCCGCCTGCGCCAGCGAAATGATGCCGGCATTGACAAAGCCGATGGTCATGACCGTGGTGGCACCGGAACTCTGGATGGCGGCTGTCCCCAGTGCACCGATACCAACGCCCATCAGCTTATTGTTGGAAGCTTTGGAAAAGAGTTTTTTCAGTCGCTCCGAGCTCGCCGCTTCCAGATTCGAGCTCATCATCTGACACGCGATCAGGAATACACCGATTCCTGCCAGGAGCGTCAGTATTGAAGTAATAATTGCTATTAAATCCATAAAAGTTGTTTTGAAAATAAGACTGTTGAATGCATCTGAAGAAGGTTTCAGCCTAGAGCCGCAACGTGCAGGCCGCAAGCCACAGCCTTTCAAAACAGATATGAATGGAACGATAATGTAAGACAGGAATACAGACAGGCATGTAGCCCGCCGATACAGTTTCTGATGTGTCCTGAACCTTTTCGAGCTTTCGCTGAAGAGAACGAAGGATGGCTTCGTCTTCTACGTCACATACTTCTTCCAGACAAACCTCCTGTCCGTAAGATGCCGTACTGACAAAAGAGACACTTTCTGGCAGCAATGTCATCAACAACGCAAGAAGAAGTGTCAGGATTCTCATATTAATTTTTCCTGCAAAAATTATTCCGCGAAGACATTGCGAGAATCATAATTACTCGGGCAAATTCCAATATTTTCATCTTTTTTTCGTACCTTTGTATTGTATGAAACTCTTTGTACTCATTTTTTCTCTCCTTCTGTCATTCCTAGCCGGAGGACAGAAGGAAGTCGTGAGTAAGAGTTTTCCCAATGACAGTCAATGTAATATCTCTGAAGATCCGTCTGCAGAAGCAGCAGCAGATTTTACGCAGAACCGGGAAATCTGCATTACGGCGGCGCAAGGATATACTTTTTCCGGCAACAACAGCACAAGTTCCGTTTCTGTCCGAATCACCCAATCCGGCAGGCGGATTCATCAGCCGGTTCGCTCTACCTTCCGGATTGTAAAGGGAGGGAAAGTCGTTGACAACAATCATCTGCATCCGTTCCTGGCCCAGTCTGTTGTGCATTTGGCCGGAATTTATCTTTCTGCAAGGTATCTGTTTTCCATCTGCCGTCTCCGGCTTTAGCGGAGAGATTCTTCGTCGGCCCTCATGGCCTCCTCGGAATGACATGACTGCCAGAATGGCATACCCGCTGTCATCCTGAACGCAGTGAAGAATCTATAATCCCATTCAAAACAAATACAATGACTATAATCTGGCTACTGGTCGGCCTGGGACTCATTGTCCTGGGTGCAGACTGGCTTGTTGAAGGTGCTTCCTCCATAGCGAGGAAGGCCGGCGTAAGCGAATTCGTAATCGGCCTGACCATCGTTGGATTCGGGACTTCGTGCCCGGAACTGGTGGTGAGTCTCACGGGCGCATTGGAAGGAAATGCCGACGTCGCCGTCGGCAATGTCCTGGGCTCGAACATTTTCAATGTCCTCTTTATCCTGGGTCTCACGGCATTGCTCTGCCCGGTCTCGATGACCGCGGACAACAGGAAAACGGACATCCCGGAAACCTTATTGGTTACCTTGCTTTTTCTGGGCTTCGGGATGTGCCATTCCCTGTTTGGAATCGGAGAGGCCGATGGCCTGTCACGTTGGGATGGAACCCTATTCCTCCTTGCATTCGCCTTGTATATATATGCTTCCTTCCGAAGAGGAAAGTCCCCTGAAGAAGAGTCCGCCCAGTCAAAGCCCCGGAAATTATGGCTGGCCATTCTCCTGGTCATTGCAGGACTGGCGGGGCTCATTTTCGGCGGAAACCTTTTCGTGGATTCGGCTACGGCGCTGGCCCGCATACTGGGGGTCAGTGACAAATTCATCGCCGTCACCATCCTGGCCGGCGGGACATCCCTTCCGGAATTGGCTACCAGCCTTGTAGCCGCTCTCAAGGGACGGGACCAGCTGGCACTGGGCAATATCCTGGGTTCGAATGTCTTCAACATTCTCCTGATTCTGGGATCATCGGCCCTCATTACTCCCCTTTCCTTCGCCTCCGTTACGCACGTCGATGCACTGGTGCTGCTTCTGAGCGTCACGCTTCTGCTGCTTTGGGCCTACACTGGCCGAAGGGAACGGATCGACCGCTGGGAAGGGGCCTTGATGCTCCTGCTTTTCGGGGCTTATTACACTTATCTCTTCATCAATCTATAATTATGGAAATCAAACTCAAAAAGGTCCATACCGCAAAGGACCTCATTATATCTGCCATCGTTCTGGCCGCCGGCATCGGCCTGTATTTCGTTCATGTCGGACTCGGCGTCACCATTGCCCTCTGCGGGCTTCTTCTCCTGCTTTTCTATAAAGCCGGTTACAAGCGGGAAGGAGAAGACCTCGTTCTCCGTAAAGCTGCGCTGGATGTGTCCCATTCCTGCCGGGATTCCCTGAAAGGATTCCTGGACGGAAAGGACGTGGAGCCGAAGATTGACAAGACGGCTCTTGGCGGTATTGTCCGCCTGGAGGCATACTTCAATGCGAAAGCAGCCATCGCATATATCCAGCTCTTCGACTTCTCCAATTATACATACGAGCCCGCAACGGAGATTGTTGAACTTCGCGGTCCCAGGGCGGAAAAACTTATTTGTAAACTCTAAAGCTCTGCTGCCATGGGTGCAACCGAAGAAATCAAAATCAAGAAAGTACATACTTTCCTCGACCTTGCCATCGCCACCGTTGTATTTGTGGCGGGCATTGGGGTCTTTTTCCTTCTTCCCGGCTGGGGTGTTCTGTTCTGCCTGATAGGCGTCCTGCTGTTTGCATTTTATAAACGTGCCTACAAACGCGTGGGCGAAAATGCCATGCTTAAAGAGCAGTCACTGGATGTGGCACTTGAGGGCAGAAAAGGGATTGTCGATTTTCTGGAAGGAAGGGGCGACAAACTGGATTTACCTGCAGCCTCAGAGGGTGACCATCTCTATCTGGAGGTCTATTACAATGCCCGGGAGCCACTGGCCTATGCACGGCTATACGATGTGGCGGAGAACAGCTTTGAACCTGCGACCGGGATGAAGGAGCTCAAAGGCTCCAAGGCTCAAACCCTTATCGCTAAACTATAAAAAACGGAAGGTAAAAAATTCCTGATTCAGATCACCGGGCCTGCCACTACGATATGCGGCAGGCCCGGTGGAAATCAGTTTATTATCAATACATGCGCTTTTCGAAGCGGTTCACGCCGATAACAGCCATGATATAGGCCAGGCCGTTGGCAATAATGCCAAGGCCGATGATGGTGGACAGGACACCGGCCGTCACATCCAGGTTCCGGAGACCCAAGAAGCCAAGGACGGCACCGCCGATACCCAGAAGCAGCAGCACCCACCACATGGGGAAACCCACCTTCTTGTAGTCAAAACTCTGGACGGCGATGATAACGCCTTCTATCATTACCCAGATGGCGAATACGACCGGCAGCGATACGGCTGTTCCCAGGATGTTGAACAGGAAGAAGCAGCCGAAGAAAATGTCCAGCAGGGCGCTGAGGGCGCGGGTTCCGCTGTTGGGCAGGAACGCCTGGGTCCGGAACGTAAAGACCAGTTTGGTAACGCCGGCAAGCAGGGTGATGCAGCCCAGCACCCATGCAGCAGAAATAAGCGTAATGTCCGGTTTGGCAATACAAACAGCGCCAAGAATGATCAGGAGAAGGCCTGCAATGCAGAGCCAGATTTTAGTACTTGTTTTCATATTTTAATAGTTTAGTTCCACAAATTTACAAATTATTTCCTGAATACCGCACTCAAAGCGCTTTGCTGCGTGAGGGAAACGGCTCCGGAAAGAAAAACCGAAATCCAGCGCCTGCCGGGCCTGAATCTCATCCTGTTCGAAACCGATAGATTCTTCGCTAACGCTCAGAATGACCAAACAATCCCAGTTTCTTCACCCAGCTCTCTACGATTCCATCGTGGAACCCGCCCGCATCAAGCCCCAGATGTTCCAGATTGAGTGTCATCCTTACGCCCAGCGCGAACACTGGCAGGAAATGGCCAAGAAGTACAATATCCAGATTGAATGCTGGTTCCCGCTCGGCGGCCGTGACAGCAAGGGTGAAATCCTCCGCGACCCGGTCATCAATGAAATCGCCAGGGCCCACGGCAAATCGGCCGCCCAGGTCATCATCCGCTGGCACATCCAGAAGGGCTTCAGCGTCGTGCCCGGCTCCTCCAATCCCAAGCACATCCAGGAGAACATCGAGGTGTTCGACTTCGAACTGAGCCCGGAAGAAATGGCCAGAATGGCTTCCCTGAATCAGGAGAAGCGCTACTTCAACATGAGCTACCAGCAAATCAAGGACTGGATGGAGAACTACGAAATCTGGGATTAAGACGCAGCCTCAAAAGCAACACCGGCCTTTAACGTCCCGGAAGCCGAAACAGACGGAGGCAATTCACGCTACGCCCTTCATCCCTTCGAATGGTCTTTCAACGCGTTGATACACCATGTGAAGGCCGAAGCAAGCCGCTTGTCTTCATCTTGGAAATGGCCTCCGGGATTCCAGGCCAGCGTGCAGTTTTCGCTCCCAAGCTGAGCCTTGAGGAGTTCGTACTCGCCGCGGACGCTGTCCCCTACCCGTTTAATCGCCCGGTTCTTAACCTGCTCCTCCTGGTCTCCCAGGCTCAGGTACACCTTCCCTGCCTTCACCGGATGGACCTTCGCAAAGTCCAGCCAGTCCCTGATCCAGAGGGACGGAGAAGCCGCGGCAATGGCCGAAAAAAGGTCTGTCTGCGAAGAAGACCACAGGGCGAAGAGTCCGCCCAGCGAGTAGCCGCCAAGAATGACTGGCAGTTTGCCATATTCGGCCTCCAGTGCAGGCAGAAGCGACTCCGTCACATAACGAAGCGTCTCGCCGGTCCGGGTGCCGACTTCCGGTTTCCGGTTAATGGCATCGTCGTGCCAGGGCGTAAGGTCCAAGTCCCAGTCGAACACCTGGAAGGCCGCCAGGACAAAAGTGACGCCGCAGGCATCGGCAATCCGTTCTGCCGTGCGGTCGAAAATGCCCCGTTCGTGGTTCCCAAGCGTTTGAACCAGAATATATTGCGGATGATCGGAATCCGATATAAAGCACTCGCGGCCGTCTATGATGGAAGTTTTACGCTTCATAGCAGTCTGGTCCATACGAACAGCTTGGCAAGACAGTTACCGGATGAAGTGCATCGGGGCCCAGGGTTCGTCACCGCGGCCGGGTGCAGGTTTCCCGCCGGTGGCTTTCAGCAGCCAGGCCATGTTGTGAGCCAAGGCCCGCATGGTCTGCAGCCCCTCCTGGTCGAGCGCGGCCTGGCCAGGTTCGCGGCCATAGACAATGTTCCAATACTGCGAACCCAGGACGGGCATATTCATCATCTGGAACGGGAGGTTGAGCGTCTCAAAGGCTGCCGATGCGCCTCCTCTTCGGCATACAGCCACGGCGGCAGCCGGCTTTCCGGCAATATTTGCGCCGTTGGAATAGAAAGAACGCTGTATGATGGAAAGGAGCGCACCGTTGGGCTGCCCGTAATATACGGGAGAGCCGACGATGAGGGCATCGGCAAAGGCATATTTGGCACTTATTTCGTTGCAGATATCGTCATTGAAAATACATGCGCCCGGTTTATCGGCGCACTGGTTGCAGGCTATGCAGCCCCTTATCGGCTTATTGCCAATCCATACGGTCTCGCTGTCGATGCCTTCCTCCCCAAGCGTTTTCGCGATTTCGGCAAGTGCAATTGAGGTATTTCCCTTTTGGCGAGGGCTTCCATTGATAAGCAGTACTTTCATATATCTATCGTATTTGAATTCAGAGGATTACATTATTAACGGCCGGGCGATGCGATCAAATTCATCGGCAGACTGTCATGCCAATCCTTAAACGCAACCTTCTCTACATAAAAGCTTTCCCCTTCCCTGCTGACCATCTCACTCTTCAACAGCCTGCCCTCCCGCATGATTCTTCCTTGCCTGTTTTGTTTTCTGCCGACGATGATGACCGCAGCCACCACAAGGACAGAAACCGACAAAAACAACAAAAGCCAATTCATAGTCTAAATTTTACCGAACTTTCGTTCGCGCAAAACTACTTGGTTTTCGGCGAAAAAACAAGCTATTCGCCGATAATTATTCGGCGAATACCGGGTTTGATCCCCGAATATTTCCTGTCGAAGGTACATAGGAAGGCCGAAGCGCAACTATGTCAGCCCCAAGTCTTTGGCTGTCGAGGTGAGTTCGGCGGTATTGGCAACGTCAAACTTGACGAGGAGTTCTTTTTCACGGGCCGGGAAATGCTCATCGGCCTTGTGCAGATGGCGGAGCGCTTTCCTGGTGCGGCCCTTTATTTCTCCCTGACCCGTTTCCCTGACATATGTTCAATGGAGAAAACCAGTATCAGCGCCCTGGGTGCGTTACGCTGCATATCGGCCTCCATATCGTAGCCGTCAGGGAAATACTTCGCGCCAAGCTGCCTGAGGCGGCTGTCCTTTTCGGCTTCATCCTCAAGGACGTGGACGCGTCCGAAACAAATGACGCTCCTTACGTGGTACCACCAGTCTCCAGGTTCCTTCTGCGGCTCGTCTATGACGGTGAAGCACGCCTTGTCATCGGCACGGATGGCGTCCAGTTTGTGGCCTTCCACCGCACAGTGGAAAAAGAGCTTTCCCTCCTTGTACAGGAAGTTGATGGGGAAGGCCGTTTCTTTGCAGAGGTCGAAGATGTCCGAGATAATACTTTTGTTCTATTTCGTTGAATCAAGAATCCGAAGGAGTTCGGCCGGGGTTACTACAATGGGCGTAGCCGGGAAATGCTTCGTGTTTCCGGTCACCAGATAAGATCCTTCCTTGGACAGAGCAATCTCATAAAAAACTACGTCTTTAGGATCAGAGAATACTTCTTCTGTTTTAGTCCGTTCCAGCGAAAGACCCTTTTGGAGGATCACATCCAGAACGGCATCCACCAGTTCTGCCGGGAAATGGAACTTGGGCCGGGCAAGGACATCGCAGTATTCATCGAAAATCTCAGCATTATAAAGCGGGATAATGGTGCCGTCCATGATTCTCTCACGGATAATTACGGTTGCCGAATCCGGGTGGGCGGAAAAAATAGCTGACACAAGTACGTTTGTGTCAATCACTGCATACACCATCATTTACCCTCCCTCACCTGTCTGATCTCTTCGTTGATTTCATCCAGACTCATGCCAGCAAGCCCGTTTTCGGCAGCAATGCGGCGCAGTTCATCAAAAGCAGCCTTTCCCTTTTCCACTACATCTTCCTTAGCTGGAGCCTCGATGACAAAGGGAATCCTGCGCTTGCGCACAACAGCGCGGGCGAAGATGTTGAAGGCAGTGTTGGTACTCATGCCGAATTCATTGCAGAGTGCATCGAACTGTACCTTGAGGTCGTTATCCATACGGATGGTCATTGCTGTCTGTGCCATAATAAACTCTTTTTTTTTGCAAATATAATCATTCGTAATCTTTTTGCAATCATTATGCAATCAAAATATTACTTTTTGAGGCTATTTGGTATCAAACGCTTTTCCCATCAGGCTGATGGCTTCACGCTTGGCCGCTTTCGAGATGTCGATGTAGAGCTTCATGGATTTGAAGTCGGCATGGTGACATGCATTTCCACCTGATAGCAAAATCGGCCTCCCGGGATATTGGAAGGCTGTTTTTCACGTGATGCAAATGAGACTACCGTTTTTTTCGGAAGAGGGTCTTCAAATCGATGCTGAAGAAGTCCTCCAATGGCAGACCTTCGGGACCGACGATAAAAGCGCTGGTGATATGCTCGGCGTAGAGTTCCTTGAACTTTTCGTAGCCACCAGTATCGTCGGCGCTGCTGCTCTTGACCTCAATGGCCACCAAAGCCTATCCCTTTTTGAGGACGTAATCGCATTCTTTTTTTTTTGTCATTGCGCCAATAAAGAAGATCGAATCCGTCCAAAAGTGATCGATTGGCCAGGTGTGCTCCTACGGCAGATTCTACCTGTCGGCCCCATTCTGTGGAATCAGTCACAGCCCCTTCAAAAGTATAAGTGCCGTATCGGTTGCGGAAAGCGCTGTTGTACACTTGCATCTTGGGAATGGAGTTCTTTTCCTTGACGGGAGATGGCGAATACTTCTGC
>OCTW011550570.1_pt1 | contig 14562 bp, 14 predicted proteins | sample 1539671 | NCBI WGS metagenome assembly OCTW01 (sample SAMN02144230, study PRJEB22623) | gut metagenome | biome: sheep rumen | host: Ovis aries | place: New Zealand
AATAAAAGTATATTTAAATATATATAAATACTTTTTCATTTCTTTTCCTTCTTATAAATTGAACTAATTATATCTTCTAAAGGTACATTAGAAATATTAATATCTATTATATTGTCTTGATTTAACATATTAAGTACATCCTTTATATTTTTTTTAGTAGTATCAACTTCTATTTTCAAATTATAACCTTTATCTTTTAGAATAGTTATTCCATCTTCATCATCAAGATTTACTTCTTCGCTCATTTTTACATCTATAATCTTTTTATTTAAGTAATGGTATTTTAATTCTTCCATGGTTGTATCCATAACAATTGTTCCATCATTAACTACAATTACTCTTTTACATAATTTTTCAATATCAGATATATCATGACTAGTTAAAAATATAGTAGTCTTAAATTCTTTATTAAGTCTTTTTATAAGAGTTCTGATATTTTCTTTAACAACAGGATCAAGTCCAATTGTTGGTTCATCTAAGAATAATATTTTTGGTTCATTAATTAATGCTGCGACTATTTCACATCTAATTCTTTGACCTAAACTAAGTCCTCTTACAGGTGTATTTATAAATTCCTCTAAATTAAACACATCAATAAATTCTTTAATTTTCTTTTCTACTACTGAATCAGGTAAATCATACATAGTTCCTATAAATTTAAAATTATCATAAGGAGTCAAGTGAAGCCACAATTGTTCTTTTTGTCCTATAACTGAACTGATTTCATATGATAATTTTTTTCTATCTTTAGTTGGATCATATCCAAGAATACTAATTTTACCTTTGTCCGGATAAAGAATACCTGTAAGCATTTTAATAGTAGTACTTTTGCCCGCACCATTTGGGCCAATAAATGCGATTACTTCACCTTTTTTAACTTCAAAAGAAATATTGTTAACTGCTTTTTTATTTTTGTATTTAGGTTTAAAAATTGCTTTTATACTACCTTTAAGACCCTTTTCCTTTTCCTTAGTCTTAAAGTTTTTACAAAGATGTTTTACTTCTATTACATTCATGCTTATACCTCCCTATTCTTAATTAATTTTAACATAAAAAAATGTTAATATGATAAAACATATTAACATTTAAAATTACTTTACGCTTCTAATTTTAGTTTTTGATTTATTTCTAGATTATTTGAAATTTTATGAACAATACCATATGCAATATCATTGATATTTTTTGATTCACTTTCTGATTCACCAATTGATTTTGCAATTATACCTTTATAAAGTTGTTCATTCCCTACTCTAAAATAATCTATTAATTCTAAATAATGTTTGTTACCAGGTTTATTTAAATCAAAATAATCTGAAGAACTATATGCTTTTCTTTCATGATATAAATCTTCAATTAGTTTTGAAAAGACAAATGCTGGTAAATCTTTTTTAAAACCTATTTTTTCTAATTCATTTAACGCAATTAAACTAATATTAATATTTTTATCCTCACACATTTTTTTTGAAATTGTTTTTTCTAATTCAATACTATTTTTTTCTATTTCTTCTACTGATAATTTTTCTTCATCATCACTTGACAAATAATTAAAAAAATATAATAAATTAGTCACGTCTGTATTCTTTGTTGCTTCCATTTTAAATATTATCCTCCTCTTTATAAGTTTATTCGCGTTTGGCGAAGAAAAACACGAAATCAACTTAATTACTTAAGCGACTCCGCGTTATTGCGTGTAGGTTTTATCCCGGGATAGCTCACATAAATGCTTATATCCCCTCACTTGCTTTTAAATTATATCTTGTATTTTTTACTTTGTCAATCTTTATTTTAAATTTTAAATAAATGTGATATAATATCACCGATTAAAAGGGAGTGAGAAAAATGTTAAAAATCTATAAAACTACAATGTATGAAAAGAAAATAAAAAAAATAAAAAGAATGAGTCAAGATTCATGGATAGATTTAACTAATCCTACTAGAGAAGAAATCAATAGAGTTGTTGAAAAAACTGAAATTAATCAAGATTTAATAACTAAAATGCTTGACGCAGATGAACTACCAAGAATTGAAATAGATAATAATGCTACTTTAATAGTAATAGATACTCCATTAATTACAGAAGAAAAGGAATATATCACTCACCCACTTGGAATAATTATTACTAAAAGTAATTATATTATTACCGTTTCAACTAGAAAAATTGATGTTTTAAATGATTTCAAAAGGAATATAGTAAATGACTTTAGAACTGCTAAAAAGACAAGATTTGTTATTCAAATATTTTTAAAAACAATTAATAACTATTTAAGAATACTAAAATCAATTAATAAAGGTATTGATGAAAAAGAAGAAGTATTAAAAAAATCTACTAAAAATGAAGATTTAATAGACTTACTTGCTATTGAAAAAACACTTGTTTACTTTATTACTTCATTAAGAGAAAATAAAGCAGTTCTAGATAGATTAAAAAAAGGATATATATTACCTTTATATGAAGGTGATGCAGATTTATTAGATGATGCAGTTGTTGAAATGAACCAAGCAATTGATATGGCAACTATTTATAGAGATATCCTATCATCTATTACAGATACATATGCAACTATAGTGTCTAATAATCTAAATGATGTTATGAAGTTTTTAGCAGGTATGACAATAGTATTATCTATTCCTACTATAATTTCTTCATTCTTAGGAATGAATGTTAAATTTGGTTTTATAGGAATAAGTGAATACTCTGCAATTGCCATATTCATAGGATCTATTATTTTATCTGTTTTAGTTGCACTTTGGTTAAAGAAAAAGGATATGCTTTAATATGTATAAGATTGAAAAAAATTATAATAGATTACAAAAAGGTGGTTATACTTTTTTTATTAGTCCAGATCAAATTAGTAGTCTTAAAGGAAAACTTGGTAAAATTAAATATAATATATTTAGACCAACAAAAGATTCTGAAAAGATAATATTTTATAAAGATAAATTTCCAGAAGTTAGTTTATATGAAATAGAAACAAATAATAGTTTGAGACATCAAGAAATATTAGGAAGTTTATTTGCACTAAATATTAGTGAAGAAATGTATGGAGATATAATAATAGATAATGGTCACTACTACATTTTTATTTTAGATATGATTGAAGATTATTTAATATCATCTTTTAATAAAGTTGGTAGATATAATATAAATTTAAAGAAACACGAGTTATCTAAATTAAAAAACTATGAAAGAAGTTATGAAACTATAGAATTAATTGTTACTAGTTTAAGAATAGATACAATTATTTCTAGATTGATACATACAAATAGAGATTCTATAAAAGATAAAGTTAAAGATAGAGATATTTATTTAAATCATGAACTATTAAAAAAAGTTGATTATAAATTAAAAGATGGAGATATATTCTCTATTAGAAAATTTGGAAAATATAAATTTATTGGAATATCTAATACTACAAAAAAAGATAATTTAGTAGTAAGAATTAATAAATATTCATAATTGACAATAGAATTTATAGATGGTAACATAATGACAAAGGAAGGAAATAAAAAAATGGAAAACATAAATGAATATACATCAACAAAGTTAAACAAAAAAGAAATAATAAATTATAAAATATTTGAATATTATTCTGACATGATTAATAGCTATAATAATAATGTAAATATGTATTCAATAGAAAATATGATAGATGAAGATTATAATGCTTATAAATCAGGTAAACAAAGTAATATTAAATCTGAAGAAGATTATAGATTATTACAAATTGCTTTAAGTTTTATAAAAACTAAATTAGAATACATTGAAGATCATAATAAGTATAAAGATACATATTTTGATAAATGCATTTACGAAAAAGAAGAATTACAAAAAGCAATAGATAATGGTGTTAGCTTAGAAAACTTGCAAGCTATGTTAGAAATAGACTTTAATACATTTGATAGTAATATGGAAAAAACATTAAATGATTTTTCGGATACATATAATAATCCAACAGTAACTAAGTCTAACAAAGATAAAGAAATTAAAAAATTAGCTTTAAATATATTAAAAAAAGAAAACAACTAATAATTAGTTGTTTTTTAATGCTATTAAAAGGATATTTCTACCATCATTTGGTTTATCTTTTCTATATGAATGAATTGTATCACTATTACACATTGAACATAAATCTGATATATGAATATTATCTTCTTTTATACCCAAATTAATTAATACTCTTTTATTAATCTCAACAGTATCTATAAAATACTTTTGTTTTCCTGCTTTAATTTTCCCTTTTATAAAAATATCTTTTTGATTAATATCAGAAAATTCTTCCTCAAACTCTTTCATTAAATCTTCATCTACTTCAAAACAACATTTGTGTATAGATGGACTAATATAAATAATAATATCTTCCTCACTACTATTGAATTTGCCCTTCATAACATTTATTGCATTTGTACTTATTCTTGAAAGAGTACCCTTCCATCCTGAATGCACATTACCTATCACTCTATTTTTTTTATCATATATAATAATACCTTGACAATCTGCTAAAGAGGTACATAAAGCAACACCCTTAACTTTAGTTATTAATCCATCAACATTTAAAAAATCATTATTTATATTTTTTTCATCAACAACCATTATATTATTTGAATGAGTTTGATATGGTCTTATAAACTTTTTAAAAATAATTCCAATACTTTTTTCAAAATTCTCAAGTTGATTTTTTATTTCTTTTTCAGATAAACTTTCTCTTTTAAAATTATATGGTTTATGAAGAAAATAACAATCTATCTCATCTCCAAAAATATCAATTTTTTTGATACCATTATTCATTTGACTCACCATACTTCTTTTTAAAATATTTAACAATTGGTTTTACATTCATTTCTTTTTTACATACTCTATTACATACTTCAAATATATTATAAGATCCTGCATATTTGTGAATATTCTCGTTTAAATAATTTGTTATTTCCTTTATTCTTCCATCTTTTAATAAATCATCTACATTGCCTAACTCATCATTAATACTTTCCAATAACATTCCATCAAATATTGTTCCTAATAAATATGAGGGAAAATATCCAAATGATGCATCTGACCAATGCATATCTTGTAGTATTCCTTCACTATCTGAATTAACATTAATCCCTAAATAATCTTTATATTTTTTGTTCCATATTTCTGGCAATTTATCTAAGTCAATATTACCATTAAATATTTCTCTTTCTATTTCATATCTTATTATAATATGAAGACAATAAGTTAATTCATCTGCTTCAGTTCTTACTAGTGAAGGTTTAGCATCATTAAAATAATTAATAAATTTTTCTAATTCTAAATCTATAGAACTTTTTGTTTTAAATTCATCATAAATCGGTTTCCAAAAATTTATATTTCTACCAAGAATATTTTCATAAAATCTAGATTGACTTTCATGTAATGCAATAGTATTAATCTCTAGCAGATTCAATTCTTCAAAATTCTTTCCTGCATATTGTTCAAATATTCCATGACCACCTTCATGAATTATAGTTGAAGCATGTTCAAATATACTTTTGGTATTATTAAAAGCTATGCGCACGTCATCTTTTGAAATTGTTGTAGTATAACCATGAGGATATATTCCTAGTGCTCCTCTATCGTTATCAAAACCAATATAATCAAGTAAGAATTTGGAAATATCATATAATTCAGATTCTGTATAATTTTTTTCATATTTCTTTATTTTTTTAGATTTTAAGTTTTTTATTATAGGAATTATTTCAGTTTTTAGTTCCTCAAATAACGGATCTATATCTTTTGATTTTAAGTTTTTTTCATATTCAGAAAGCATATTATCATATAAATTTTCACTGTTAGGATATATATATGAATATAATTTTTTTGTCATTTCTATATTCTTTTCTAAATATGGTTTAAAGATTTTATAATCACTTTTGTTTTTTGCTTCTGCCCATATTTGCTTAGCTTTACTCTTTTGTTTAGAAAACTTTTCATAAAAATCAGATGGTATTTTTTTAAGTTTATGATATTTTTCTTTTAAGTCTAAATAATATATTTTTTTGTACTCATCTAACACTTTAAAATCATCACTATTAATTGCACTTTCTAAAAGACTTATATATTTATCTGATGTAGTCATCTCAAAAATTTCTGTTTCCATTTTAGAAGATAATTCAATATAATAATCTATAGAATTTTTTGGTACTTTTGTATCAATTTCCCATAATAGTAATAATAATAAAGATTCTTTTTCATATATTTTATTTAAGTACGTTAAGAATTCTTTCATGTTATCACCTCATTATAATTATATCATAATAAAAAAATAAATGAGATTAACTCATTTATTTTTTAGCTTTTTTTGTACTTGTTTTTTCTGGAGTATTTTTAGGTAATTTTATTCCTTTGAATTTTAAGAATGCTATAAGCGCAACTACTACTACAATCAATATTATTGACAATACTGGTCTAAATCTAAACCATGCGATTGCGATTACTATTAATGATAATGCAAATCCTACTACACCTGAGAACAATCCTGTTGAGAAATTAACAATACTTCCAACTACTGGTATTCTATCAGTGAATCTTTGAAGTGGATTAAATAAAGATGCGATACCACCAATTACTAATACAGTTCCTAGAATTCTTAAGAACCATTTAATATTTTTATTAGCTTCAGATTTACTAACTAGTATTTCTTTGCCTGTATAGCTTCCTCTTCTAATTTCAAAAATATTATTTCCTTTTTTAGCAGTATAAGCTTTTAAAGTATCTCCACTTTGTACACCAATCATACTAACTTCACCATCAGTTGCGTACTCATAAGAAATTCTTAAATCTCCTACTTGTGGTTCGTTTACATCAACTGAATTAGTTATATATTTTTCATTAATCTTATAACCTTCCACTGTATTTTTATATTGTTCTTCTAATTTTTCAGTACCATATTTCTTATTATAACTAATTTTTTCAATTAATCTTTCTGGTAAATTGAATGCCCCAACTTTTACGTCCGATGCAACATATTCATCACCTTCTATTTTCATAGAACTTGGATTTTCATGACCGGCTTTTGTAAATTCTGATGAATCAATTAAATCATCTGTCCATTCTTTTTCATATGTACAAGTTTCTTTATCATTTTCATCTGTTTTACAACTTTCATTCCATTGATACATTTCTACTACTCTTTTTAATTTGACTGCATTTACAGAAATTCCAAATTTACTATCTCTTAATTCTTGTGAATTACTTAAATCAATTTTACCTGTAGTAGCAATAATTTTCCCTTCATATTTTGAATTGATTTTTTCACTTGATACATCTGTGTACCCTTTTAATGCCTCATTAATAGCATTTTGTTCTTTAACAGTTCTACCTTCATTAGTCCATAATGTAAAGATACCAATGATTAATAAAACTATTCCACCTAAAAAACCTCCAGTTTTTTTAGTTACATTTTTTGTAGCCATATTTTTCCTCCTATTTAATTTAAGTATATTAAAAATAAGATTAAAAAACAATAAAAAAAATGACAAATTAATATTTACTTGTCATTTTTTTTATATATTACAATATTTATTAAAAAAATCGGACTATATAGTTCGACTAATTTCTCTATGGTAGCGACGGAGGGGGTCGAACCCACGACCTTTCGGGTATGAACCGAACGCTCTAGCCAACTGAGCTACATCGCCATGAAAAATACATATAGATTATAACAAAATAAAAAAAAATATACAAGTATTTTGTATATTTTTTAATTATTTTCTTTTCTTAAGTAAATCTCTTATTTCTTCTAAAAGAACAGCTTCATCGGATTTAACTACTTCTGGAGTTTCTTCTTCTTTTTTCTTTTTACCAACTGTCATTAATTTATTAACAGCTTTAAGCATTAAGAATAATACTAATGCCATAATTAAGAAATTAATAACTGCTGTTACAAAATGACCCCAGTTAAGAGCTTGTCCACCCCAAATCTTGATTTTTCCTTGAACTTCTGCTCCACCAATAGAATTAATAAGTGGATTTATAAAATCATCTGTTAATGCAGTAACTATAGATGCAAATGCAGTACCGATAATAACACCGATAGCCATATCCATAACATTACCTCTTAAAACAAATGTCTTAAACTCACCAAAGAAACCTTTTCCTTTTTCCTTTACTCCTTTAATTTTTTCAGCATCAATTTTTTTCATACTAAATCCTCCTTAATCATATAATATCAAAAAAAAATAAAAAAAGATAGTAAAATATTACTATCTTATGAATTTAAAGATTCTGTTTCATATAAGTTTTTATATATTTTATTTGTTTTTAATAGTTCATCATGTGTTCCTTCACCAACTATTTTTCCACCTTCTACTACATATATTATATCAGCATCAATAATAGTTGATAGTCTATGAGCAACTATAACAACAGTATGATCTTTTACTAAATTATCAATAGTTTTTTTAATATATTCTTGCGAATTATTATCAAGTGCTGAAGTAGCTTCATCAAACAAAATTACTTTTGTATCTTTTGTTAAAGTTCTCGCAATTGATAACCTTTGTTTTTGACCACCAGAAAGGTTCACTCCACCTTCCCCTAATAATGTATTATATCCTTTTGGTAATGATGAAATATATTCATCTAAATATGCCATTTCATTATATTTTTTAATATCATCCATCTTTATATTTTTATTAATAATCTTAAAATTATTCTTAATTGTTCTATTAAATATAAATGGTTCTTGTCTAATAATAGAAATATTTTTTCTTAAAGTAGTTTCATCCAAATCTTTAATATCAACTCCATCTAAAGTAATAGATCCTTTTTTAACATCAAATACTCTTGTTAATAAATTAAACAATGTAGACTTTCCTTGACCTGATCTACCAACTACTGCTATCTTTTTATGTGGTTCAAGCTTTAAATTAAAATTCTTTAATATATCAGCTTCATCTGGGTAGCCAAATGTTACATTTTTAAATTCAACTACACCTTCAACGTTTTTTAGAGATACATCACCATATTTTTCATCGTCAAATTTTTTATTAAGGACTATTTCATTAATTCTTCCTAATGCAACAGATACTTTTTGATATGTTTGATTTAAATCAGCAATATTATCAATCATATACATATATCTATAAATATAATAAGTCATAGCAATAAAAAACGTTAAACTAATATTCTTTTGATATAAGAGAACTGCACATGTTGCAAATACACCTACTTCCATAGTTACTCTTAGTATTCTAGTAATTATATTGAATTTAATATCCATATTAGTTTCATCTACAGATTTTTTATATAGTAATTCTATTATTTCTTTCATTTCAGTTAATAGATTTTTTCTTATACCTAATGTTTTTATTTCTCTAATTCCTCTAACTGATTCAGTAACTAAAGAAGTAAATTTATCTTGTTCTTTTTTTCTTTTAGAATGTAAATCTTTCATTTTAGGATTAAAATATTTCATAATAAAAGTAAGAATAACCATTATAACAAGTATTTCTAAACCGATAATCCATGAATTATAGAATATATAAAATATTAATATAAATGCTGCGATTATTTCACCTACTGCTGAAATTAATCTTCTTAATGTAAATGATAATGCATCAGAATCAGTTGTAATTCTATTAATTATTTCACCTGATGCCATTTTTTCATATGCATATGCTGGTAAGCTTAAAGCTTTTGAATAGGCTTCATATCCAATCATTCTTGTTAATCTACTTTCAAGTTTTACTAGTCCATTAGATGCATATATCATTAAGGCTCCGCTAAAGAATGATGAATATAAAAAATAAATGAATAAATACATTAAAGATTTATTTATATTTAATTTTGTTATTTCTTCAACTGCCGCACCATTTAAATATCCAGAAAAAATAGATGTTGATTCGACAATTAACAATAAAATGCAAAAAAATATAAACTTCTTTTTTTCTTCTTTTAATAAATTTATTATTGGTTTGAATTCTTTCAAGTTTTTCATAATATCACCTCTTTTATTCCAATAAAAAAACTACTAATTATAGTAGTTAGCAAGCAAAAACAGGAGCAAAAACACATCTACTCTTCTTTTTCTTACCAACTAAAAACAAATAAACATTATATAAAACTCTTATCTTCATGTTTTCACTCCTTTCTCTTTAAATTCAAGTTCATTTTAACAATAAAAATTATTTAAGTCAAGAAAAAAACTAGATTAACTAGTTTTTAATAACTTTTTTATTTTCTTCTTTTTTTTATTTATATTAATTCCTATAATACCACCAGCAATAAATGTAATTAAAAAACCTTTTGTATTTAAATCATCATTAACCATATAAAATCCATCTAAATTTTCGTTAAATGAATAAATATATTTTTTTTCTTCTGGTTTATCTAATTCATCCAAATCAGTAAATAGATTAAAATTAACATGATCTGTAGTTGGATTTTTAAATAATCCAAGGTTAATTAAATCATAACAAAACTCATCTTTTGTATCACAATACTTATTTAATAAATTAGATTTATAGTTATTATCATAAAATGTTAAATCAACATAGTCTTTTTCTTCATCTAAATAGACAACATTCCATGCATGCCCTATCTTAAGATCAGTTTCTATTCCATCTACCAGTCTTGACTTAACTCCAACTTTATAACATAAAATATCAAATAATGATGCATAATTTATACATACTCCATTTTTTTCTTCTTCACTTTGATATATAACTGAAGAAATTGAATGATTGTTATAGTTTGTAGTCTTTTCACTATAATTATAACTCGCTTTATCATTTACTTCTAAAGTTTTTTCATAGGATTTAATACTATCGCTTATTTCTTCATCATAATGCAAATTACTACAAATATAATCTGCTATACGAATTATTTTTTCTTTGTCATCATTCACTTCATTTATCTTATAATTAACAATAACATTATTCAAATAATTATCCATTTTCTTAATTAATAATAAGTTTTGTTTATCTGCAAACATATTATCATTAAAATTTGTTAGATAATTATAAAATGTTAATTGATCTAAATCTTCTTTGTATGAAAAAAAGCAATTATTGATAACTACTTCTTTATCAAATCTAGAGACATCAAATTTATTTTCTCTAATTTTTTTTATATTATCAGTATTAAAAGATAAAACAACCTTTTTAATATTAGAATTATTAATTTTATCAATATCATCTTCAGTTAAGAATTCTGCTTCATTAATATATATATCTTTTAAATTAGGACATTTATTTATAAAATCCAAATTATCAACATTTTGCATATGTATTTCTACAGATTCTAATTTTTCTAAAGCATCATATGTTACAAACTTATCTACTAAATAATCTGTTTCAGTAGCTTTTTTCATAGGAACACCTAAAGAGGTATATCTGCCATAACTATCAAAAAATGGTTGATCTTCTAATATGTCATCATAATATAATTCATTTCTAACATCCCATGGAACTTCTGCTATTATTTCAGTATTTCTAACTAATTCTGCACCAGTAAATAAAATAGAAAGAATACTTCCACCAATAAAAAAACTTAAAAAATTCCTTTTAACTTTTTTTCGTTTTTTTGACATAATACACCTCCTTTTTTTAACAGGCAATACTATAACATATTTAGAATATTTTGTAAAATAATATAACTATTTAATTGATATATATGATATAATTTTTATGGAGGCATAATATGAAATTATTTAAAAAAAATGAAACTGAAGTTAAGAAAAAGAAAAAACATTTATCAAAAAGAAAAAAGGAAAAATTAAGGGTATTAAAAAAAGAAGAAAAAGCTAAAAGAAAGATTGAAAAACAAAATAAAGAATCCAAATTTGATCTTAAACCATTCTTTGGTGGATTAGCTGTTGGTATTGCAAATATTATTCCAGGTGTAAGTGGTGGTACAATGCTTGTAATATTTGATTTATTTGAAAAACTTACTAATGCAATTAGTGATATATTTAAAAGAAAAACAGAAACTAGAAAAGATAGTATAATATATGTACTAAAAGTACTAATTGGAACTGGTTTAGGTATTGTTCTATTTGCTAAGATATTAGGGTTCACTCTAGAACATATAGAAGCAGAAACAATATTCTGGTTTATGGGACTAATTTTATTTAGCGTTCCATTAGTAGTTAAAAAAGAAATGAAAAATGAAAAATTTAACATTTTATTCTTCATTATAGGTGTAGCAATTATCGCAGTATTAGAATACTTTAACTTAAAAGGTGTTACTAATAGTACTGATGCAGATACTGGATTTATGGGACATTTAATATTACTTGGACTTGGAGCTATTGGTGGAATAACTATGATATTCCCAGGTATATCTGGATCAATGGTTATGTTAGTATTAGGAAAATATGAAATGATAAGAAGCTATATAGATCAAATAACTACACTAGATATAAATATATTTATTAAACTTGGTATATTTGGTATAGGAGCTCTACTTGGTATAATATTTAGTTCAAAAGTACTATCCTCTCTACTAACAAAACATAAAGGAAAAACAGTAAGTTTAATTCTTGGATTTATTATAGCAAGTGCATTAATCTTACCTCTTAATTTAGAAAATGAAATTACATTTACTGCAGAAAAGATATGTGGATTAATTGTAAGTTTCATACTTGGTGGTATAGTAATATATTATTTAGATAAATTAGAAAATAAAAATTCGGATTAAATCCGAATTTTTTTAGTATCCTATACTTTTTATTACTGACGATGCATCTTTTGAATAATCTTCTGCGATTCTTGCAAATAAAACAGTATTCTTTATTCTTGTTAGTGCCATATAATGTCCACTACTAGTAGCTCTAAATTTAGATACTTCTTTAGTATTTAAGTCTAATTTTCCTTTAACAACTTGTCCTAAAGATGTTTCAAATATTTGTTTATTATTATTATAGAAACTAGTTGCATTTTTTTCATCTGACAATTCATAAAATTCTAATTGATATTTTAAATCTGGACTTTGTGCTATATATACCTTTTTTACAAAATCATAATTAGAAAATTGACTAGTCGCATCAGTTAATGTAAAATTCTTCCCTTTCATTGCAGTGTAGAATTCATTGGCTGTGATAGGTTTTTTATTGGTACAACCAGTTAATACAAATACACTAATAAATAATACTGCTACTAATAATATTTTTTTAATACTTTTCATTTTTTTCACTCCTATTCTATTATTAGGATAACAAAAAAATTAAAAAATAACAATAAAAAAGAATTTTTTAACTTACTAAACTGTCAAAAAATTCTTGAAAACTATTTTGAATACTTGTTATTAAATCATTTAATTTCTTAGATGATTCTATATAATCCCTATATATTTCATATCTGTCTAACTTTACATACAAGTAATCTAATTCTTTTTCTTTGTCTTTAAACTCTTTTTTACTATGCTTTAACTTTACAACGTCTTTTTGTAATTTAATTATATTATTAATTGTTATATTTATCTCTTCATTTTGTTCAACTAATTCCAAGTTTTCTTTATAATTTTTGTATTCATTAGAATTTAGTATTAATTCTTTTAATTCATTTACTTCTTCTATTATACTATTCATCTATAACACCATCTAAACTCCATGTTTTAGCTTCAGTTATTTTTACGTTAATTATTTTACCAATATTATCTTTGGAACATTTTACATTAACTAGTTTCATTGTATCTGTATATCCCGCACACATTTCTTCATTCTTTTCAGATACTCCTTCAATAAGTACTGGTACTACTTTATTAATCATCTTTTCATTACTCTCTTTATAATACTTATTAATTAACTCATTAAGTCTAGAAAGTCTTTCTTCCTTTTCTTTTAAAGATACATTATCCTCCATAGAAGCTGCTGGTGTATTTTCTCTTGGTGAATATATAAATGTATATGCACCATCATACTTACACTCATTAACTACTTCTAAAGTTTCTTCAAAATCTTCTTCTGTTTCACCAGGGAATCCAACTATTATATCAGTTGTAATAGTAGCGTTTTTAACTTTATCCTTAATTTTATGAAATAACTCTAAATAACTTTCTTTTGTATAACGTCTACCCATTAGTTTTAATATTTTATTTGATCCTGATTGAACCGGCAAATGAATATATGGCATTACATTATCATATTTTGCAATTACATCTATCATATCATCTGTAAAATCCCAAGGATGAGAAGTAACAAATCTAATTCTTTCAATACCAGTTTTCGCAACTTCTTCTAAAAGTTCTGCCATAGTAATATTTTCATCTAAATCTTTACCATAAGCATTAACATTTTGACCAAGTAAAGTTACTTCTTTATAACCTAATTTAATTAAATCATCTATTTCCTTAAGTATATCTTCTTTTCTTCTACTTCTTTGTTTTCCTCTAGTAAAAGGGACAATACAATATGTACAAAATTTATCACAACCATACATTATATTAACAAATGCTTTATACATACTATCTCTTTTAACTGGAAGATTTTCAATTATATCTCCCTCTTTAGAAAATACTTCAATTACTTGTTCATTTTTATCCATCGCTTCACTGATTAGCTTAGGTAAATTTTGAATATTATGAGTACCAAACACTACATC
>OCTW013377249.1_pt1 | contig 14562 bp, 10 predicted proteins | sample 1539671 | NCBI WGS metagenome assembly OCTW01 (sample SAMN02144230, study PRJEB22623) | gut metagenome | biome: sheep rumen | host: Ovis aries | place: New Zealand
GTGAACGCACTGGCATAGATATTCTTAAAGGCAGCTAAAGGTTCATCTTTTGTATAGTCGTGCTTAGAGAGATAATATTTCGCCGGGTCACCAGTTTCTGTAGCAGGATACCACAGATCAGCCAAGCATTCAATATCTGTCATGGTCATTCGCTGACCGTAAAGATCGGTTGCACCCATCTTCATATAACAGCCTGTCAGGGCATCACGGAATCCTTTGTAGGTTTCAAACTGGTCTTGCTCTTTCTCTATATTCTCGCCACGGACATCAAGCCAGTCATCGCATGATGTCAGGAAGCAGCAAGCAAACAGTAAGAGACAAAGGATACGTCCTGTAGCCTGTATCTTTTTATATTTATATGTATTCATAATTATTAATTTTCAATTAACATTTTTCAATTAGAATAAGAGCTTAACACTTGCCTGAATATTACGGGCAAAAGGATAGCTTGTACCACGCTCCATGCGGATACTGCCCCAATGTACAAGATCATTCATATTGATGGCAAAGATTGCCGACTGCAGTTTCAGATGGTTCTTCAGCCAATCAGTATGCAGCTTATACTGCAGACTGACGCTCTGCAGTTCGAGCACGTTATTGTCCATCACATAACGAGAGGATGCCTTTGATGTTGTTGCGCCCAATTTACGGAAGAATACCACATCACCCTCCTGGAACCAACGACTGGTAAGCACTCGCTCATCAACGTTTCTTTGCAAGAGCGTATTCAGTGTTACTTCTACACGGTCGCGTAAGGTGGAGTTATACATTTTTCCTCCCCAGTAATAGCCGAAAGAGGCATTCAGCGTGAAGTCTTTCCACTGTAGCATCGTATTCAGGTTACCACGGTATTTGGGATCAGCACTACCGCAATACACCTTATTAGACTCCTTCCAAACATCCGTGAAGTTACCATCTTTGTCAAGATAGAGTTCTTTACCAGTACTCGGGTCGATACCCAGTGAGCGTACGGCATAGATCGCATTTTGCGGATAACCCTCATAGAAAAGGTTCTGAATACCTGTACCTGTATCAGAATACTGATCAATAGCATCACTCATCATGAAAGCCTCTGTCTGGTCCTTGATAGCCTGCGACAGTTTGGTAATCTCATTATGGTTATATACCAACTGTCCACCGATCAACCAGTTAAACTGATGTGCACGGTCGCGGATAGCATATACCTGGAGTGAAGCCTCCCAACCATTGTTTTTCACCTCACCGATATTTGCTCTGTAAGACGGGAATCCCATGGAGAGTGGCATATCCATCGAAGAAAGCAGGTTGTTGGTGTTCTTGATATAATATTCGAACGTACCCTTGATGCGGTTGTCCCACAAGCCAAATTCTGTTCCTACGTTAAATTCCTTGGTGAGCTGCCAGGTCAGATCAGGATTACCCAATCCACCCAGTTCAGCACCGGTCCAGTTCATATAACGGTTGTCGGTAACATAATTAAAATAGGTATAGGCATCTGTCTCCAAGGCTCCTGATGCAGCACCCGTCTCTCCATAACTGGCTTTCAGGCGCAGCATATTAATAACTTTGTTGCCTCTTAAGAATGCCTCGTTGTGCAGGTTCCATCCGATACCACCACTATAGAAAGATGAGTATTTCTTATCACTGCCATAGGTAGAGTTACCGTCGATACGGTAGGAGAAATCCACATAGTACTTACCGCCATAGGTATAGTTCACGTTACCTGTCAAGCCGAACATACGCGTCTTGGTGTTACTACCGTAAGGCATCTCGTTTTGCGCATACATACGAGCATTACCGATCTTTGCCTGTGCATCGTTGGAGATACCCTCAAAGGCCGCAGTAAACCCGTCGTAGTTGTTTTGGCGCATCGACCAGTTGGCACCCACATACAGAGAATGCACGTCCTTAAATACCTTATTGTACGAAAGTGTAACGTCTGCATTGTAAGAGAATGATTTTCCACTTGTATAACGGTAATAGCCACGACGGAGGAAACCTTCACCGGTAGTATATTGGCCAGAAGTGTCATTCTGGTAATAAGTATCTTCGGGTGAACGGAAGAAATTCGTCTCACTGTCGTTCTTGGAGATACCCAACTGTCCGCGCAACGTGAGTTCAGGTAGTATCTGCCAGTCAACGGCAAAGTTATTGGTCAGTTCCTGGTAGCCAGACTTGTTGAAACTGCCAAGGGTAGCATTATAGAGCGGATTCTCGACCATGCCTCTGAAACGCACATATGTATCGAAGAACTTCTGGAGGTTTCCCTCTTCATCGTATGGGGCATAGTATGGCTGCATACTCACATAATCGCTGAATGTGCCGTAAGGACTCTCTTTGGAATTGTTGATACCAACGGAGGTATAGTTGCGGAAAGTAAGGTTTTTAAAGGTATACAACAAGGTTATGCCACCATTGAAGATCCTACGGTTACTACCTTTCATAGCTCCCTCTGTATCCTTCCACTGTGCGTCGGCAGCCCAACGGAACTCTTTACTACCACCCTCTACACGCAGGTTGTAACGCTGACCGACACCGGTACGCAACGGTTTTGACAACCAATCGGTATCCACACCGCGCAACACATCATAAAGGCGTTTGTTGTAGGCATCTTTATAATAGAAATCGAAGTTGCTCATACTATCATCAATGCCATAGGGATAGTCGAAGAGTCCAGCCTTGCGCTCCAACTCCAACTTGTCGGCAGCATTCAACAGATGATAACTGGTCAGATCGGGCACCTCCAAGGCAAGACCAGCCTCTACATTAACTCTCAGTTTTCCGGGTTCTGGTTGCTTGGATACGACAACGATGACACCGTTGGCACCACGTGATCCGTAGATAGCGGTGGCTGCGGCATCCTTCAAAATATTGATACTCTCAATCTCTTCATCATTGTAGTCCATCAACTTTGTCAATGAGATCTCAAAACCATCCATGATGATGAGCGGTGTGTTGGGATTGCTCGACTGTCCGGCATTAAACTCCTCCACACTCATAGGCAGTGAGGATGTACCACGAATATTAATATTCGGTAGGTTGTTCGGGTTAGAACCATTCAGGTTGTCGATACCGAAGTTGATAGATGCATCCACATTCTTCAGCGTCTGCAACAGGTTCTGTCCACGGAACTGTTCCAGTTGTTCCTTATCAATCGTTGACACCGATCCGGTATAACTCTCTCTCGCTTTGCGGAAGATACCGGTAACGACAACCTCACCCAAGGCTTTGGCATCTTCTTTCATTACGACCTTCATGCCCTGACGCAGTGGAACAGTAACAGTCTGCATACCCACATAACTGATCTGCACCTGAACCTGACCGGAAAAGGAATAGTCAAAAGAGAAAGCTCCGTTGAGATCAGTCACCGTAATGACATTCTGAGTTATGCCATCACCAACCACCTTTACCTGAGCACCGATCACAGGCTCGTTATTCTCATCCACAACATATCCGCCATAGGTACGTCTTGAGGTAGAACTCTGTTGTCTGTTGTCAGACTTCAGGGTGATGTTAATAAACTTACCGTTAACCTTATACTCCAGGGGAGTATTCTTCAGAGCAAAGTCAACAATCTCCAAGACAGAGGCATTCTGCATCTTGCCCGTCACCTTGTATTTATTCACATCGTCATAAGTGAACAAGAACTTGTAGGTGGAAGATTGTTCCAGTCGCAGGAACACCTGCGGGAGAGTTTCGTTATCAAACGACATCGTCAGCTTTGCACCTGCGTTTTGCGCATGCAGCGGCAAAGCCGTTATCGCCATAACGAGCATCAACATGAAAACCAATTTCTTTCTCATAAACTTGTATTTAGGTTATTATAAATTGTTTTGTCGTAATTCAGCAATAATACGAAGAACTACAAAAAAAGGTTACGATTTTAACAAAAAACATTAAAAAAAGAATTCCTTCATCATATTTTATTACATAATGAATTAATAATCAACATAATTTAGTAATTTTGCAACATCTATGGGAGAGGTCGAATTATTTAACCAACTTTTCAGGCAATATTACCAGCCACTGCTCTTCTTCGCCATGCAGTATATCGCTGATGAAGAGGAGTGCCACGACATTGTCAATGGCGTGTTTGAAGAGGTATGGCGACATATCGACCAGATAGACCACTCCACAGCGAAATCCTTCCTTTATGCCAGTGTACGCAACCGTTGTATCGACTATGTACGCAGGATGAAGCTCCGGCAACAATATGTGGAGTTCACCGAACTGATGAGTGAACGATATATCCAAGCGGATGAACAGATAGAGCAACAAGATATCAAGAAACGGATCAGCGAAATATTAAATGCCCTGAAGCCACCCACCAAGGAAATCCTGGAGGCTTGCTACATCCAAGGTAAGAAATATAAGGAGGTTGCCGAAGAGATGAAGATCAGTATCAGCACGGTAAAAAAGCACATGGTAAGGGCACTGAAGATTTTAAGAGATTTAAAAAATGCTAAATCCGTAACCTAAAACAAGAGTTCTTCGTATCTGTTATAAAAAATAATGGAACAGACAGATAACATCATAGAAAAAGCCATCGATATCGTCGACGCCGGCACAGAGTTGACAGAAGAGCAACTCCAAGACTTGCGGCAAGACAGTCATCTGATGGAAGACGTTCAGGACATCCTGAATGTCAAGACCGCTATGCGTATGTCTGACGTAGATGTAGAAGAGCGTCTGCAGCAGTTCCATCAGCGGATGAACAAGGAGATTCCGATGAAGAAATCCTTCCTTTCTACACGGATTTATAAGGTAATGCTTGCCGCCGCTGTCTTTGTCGGTCTGTTGATGGTGCTCAATATCTGGAAGAGCAAAGACCAATCCATAGAGAAGCAGTTGGCCGAGAATATCGTCTTCACCGCTGATGATATGCAGGATGGCATCAGTCTGACCAACGAGAAAGGTGAGCAGATAGCCCTGAGTCCTAATACGAAGCAAAACTCCGCTATTACACTGGATGATTTCCGTAATATCTTTGCAGACAAGAATAATATCGAGAGTGTGACGCTGAATGTGCCTTACGGTAAATCAGCTGCCGTCACACTGCCCGACGGTAGTACCGCTTATCTGCATCCGGGCAGTAAGGTGATCTTCCCCACAGCCTTCGTAGGTAAGGAACGTGTGGTGATGCTTGAGGGTCGTGCCTATTTCAAGGTGGCGAAAGATGCTGAGCATCCTTTCATCGTGATGGCTGGCGATGCACAGACCACGGTATTGGGAACAGAATTTGATATCAATACAAACAGTGGTGAGATAACCTTGATCAACGGAAGTATCAAGGTAAGTATCAAGGAGATGAACAAAGATATCGTGCTCACTCCGCACCAACAGGTGAAATACGACGTGAAGTCTTCCGCATTCGATGTTGCTCAGGTGGATATAGTACCTTACGAGTATTGGCGTGACGGTTATCTCTATTTCGACAATGTGGAGTTGAAAGAGATCATGGAGGCCATCGGTAAGAACTTCAATATGACCGTAGAGTTCCGTAACCATGATGCCCTGCACTATAAGATGCGCTTCATCGCAGAGCGCAACAATGGTGTGCAAGCCGCTGTCGACATGATGAATATGATGAAGAAAGCCAATGTCAGCATCCGGGGTAACAAGATTGTGGTAGAATAAAGAAAAACCATCTTTTTTCTTTGTTTTGCGCTCACTTATCCGTATCTTTGGCTTCACCGAAGATACTCTCGTTCGGCAAAAAAAATAAATGAATTAATTTTGTTTTGCGCTCACTTATCCGTATCTTTGCAAAAAAATATTTGATATGAAGATAGGTATTATCGTTGCCATGGAGAAGGAGTTCAAACAACTCATGAGTCTTCTCGAGGAGCAACACGCAGAGCAGCATAACGGCAAGCATTTCGTTTTAGGACAGTTAGATCATCATGAACTCATCATGATGCAGTGTGGTATCGGTAAGGTAAACGCTGCCATCGGTGCCGTAGAACTGATTAACCACTATCACCCTGAGTTGGTTATCTCCACGGGTGTGGCCGGCGGAGCTGATGTAACGATGAATGTTACCGAGGTGGTGGTGAGCACGGAGTGTGTATATCACGACTGTTACTGCGGCAGTGAAGTTGAACGCGGACAACTGCTCGGGCTCCCTCCTACCTTCAAATCACCTAAGGATCTGGTGCAGTTAGCATTGTCCCTCAATGAGCAAGGGATGGCAGACATGCCGAAGATACACAGTGGACAGATCGTTACAGGCGACTGGTTTGTGGACGACCGTGAGAAGATGCAGAGTATCCTTGATGTTTTTCCACAAGCTAAAGCCGTTGACATGGAGAGTTGTGCCATCGCTCACACCTGTCACCTCTACTCCACCCCATTTATCTCTTTCCGTATCATCAGTGATATCCCGTTGAAAGATGATAAGGCGGCTCAGTATTTCGATTTCTGGGCACGTATGGCAGAGGGATCGTTCAACGTAACCCGCCATTTCCTGCAAAGTATTGTGTAAGACAAATGGGAAATGGAAAATGGATAATGGATAATGGAAAATTTTCAATTTTCAATTTCGAATGATCGAGATTTCTTCCATAGATGATCCACGTGTGGCTATGTTCAGTTCTCTGACCGAACATCAGTTGCGTAACCGTTTAGATCCCGCCAATGGAATTTTCATTGCAGAGAGTCCGAAGGTTATCCAGGTAGCCCTTGATGCAGGATATGAACCGCTGGCACTGTTATGCGAACGGAAGCATATCACTGGTGATGCACGAGAGATTATCTCTCAGTGTGGAGATATACCCGTATATACTGGTGAACGACAAGTATTGGCAGCCCTTACCGGATATACTCTTACCCGTGGCGTGCTTTGCGCCTTCCGAAGACCCATCTTGCCGACAGTAGAACAGGTATGTGAACACGCCAGACGCATCGCTGTTATCAAGGGGGTGGTAGACACCACAAATATAGGAGCTATCTTTCGTTCTGCTGCTGCATTAGGAATCGATGGTATATTGCTGACAACTGATTCATGCGACCCGCTTAATCGTAGGGCGGTAAGAGTATCTATGGGGTCAGTATTCTTAGTACCCTGGACCTTCATGGAGGAACCGATACAATCCCTCAACACCTTAGGATTTCGAACAGCAGCCATGGCATTGACAGACAATTCCATCTCTATCGACAACCCTATTCTACAACAGGAACCTCGTTTAGCCATCATAATGGGGACAGAGGGTGACGGACTACCCAAAGAGGCGATTACCGAGTCGGACTATGTGGTGCGCATCCCCATGTCGCATCAGGTGGACTCCCTTAACGTGGCAGCTGCCGCAGCCGTTGCTTTCTGGCAACTGAGAAAATAAGAGCCGACCCTTTGATGGGTCGAGCTTACCATAGTGAAAGAGCGACGAGTAGGAGCGGTTACATCCCTCTCCTGGAGAGGAGAGGGCGTGGGAGTGGTCGAGTCCCCTCCTTAGGAAAGGAGGGGTTGGGGAAGTTGTGAAAATTATTAGATTTTGATCCTTAAACTTTTGTAAAACAGAAAAGTTTGAATCCCCCCTCTCGATACCATATACACAATGAAGGCCATCCACAAACCGTGGTTGCCCCACAGCGGGAAACACACATAATACGTGATGAAGAAAAGCAGTGCGGCCAAGAACGAACTGATGAGCATCTCTCTGCTGGCCGTAATGCCAATGAACACACCATCCCAGATAAAGGCACCGATGCTACATATGGGTATCAGATATGCCCAGAAGACATAGTCACTGCTCGCCGCCACCACACTGGGTTCGTCGGTCAACAATCCCAAGAATGGTTTTCCACCTATTATATATATAAGGGTGAAGAGCAACGTACAACAGGCACCCCACACAAAACAATGCTTCACCGTCTCCATGAATGCCGATCGATTGCCAGCCCCATAATACTTTCCACTCATGGCCTCGGCAGCATTCGCAAAACCGTCCATCACATAACTCACCAGGAGGTACAACTGCATCAACAGGGTGTTCACCGCCAGTATCACCTCACCTTGCCAGGAACCGGCAGAGGTGAAGAAGAGCAGTACACCCACCAGACAGAGCGTGCGCAGGAAGATATCTCGGTTGACATGAAAGAACCTTGCCATCGCTGCACGTGCCCATAGTCCTCGGCTATGGAAATAGCCTTGCAGTCGTTTATAATGGAAAACCAACAAAGACAGGGCCATCAAGAATCCACACCACTGAGCAATCAGAGTACCTGTGGCCACGCCCTCTACCTTCATGCCTAAACCAAAGACTAATAACAGGGATGCAATGATATTCACGATATTCTGTGTGATGGCGATCATCATCGGAATACGGGAGTTTTGCATACCGATGAACCAACCATTCAATCCGAAGAGTCCCAACATAGCAGGTGCTCCCCAGATACAGATATTAAAATAGGTGATGGTATAGGCACGCACCTCAGCGGTTGGTCGCATGATGAGCAGTGCCAATTCACGGATAGGAATCTGCAGGATAATCAATAACAAGGCAATTGCCATAGCGATACCCATACTCCTTACCAAATGGCGCGTCACCTCTGTCAGGTCACGTTGTCCAAGCGCCTGAGAGGTCATACCACTGGTTCCCATTCTAAGGAACCCGAATATCCAATAGGTAAGGTTAAAGATCATGCCACCCAAGGCAATAGCCCCTATATAGGCGGCAGATCCTAAATGGCCGGTGATAGCCACATCGATGAGTCCCAGCAACGGAACGGTGATATTACTGACAATGCTGGGCAATGCGATATGTAATATCTGTCGGTCGCGCTGAGACATCATTACTTATCCTTGTTCGCCTTCTTACGCTCGTCGTGGTTCAGGATGATCTTACGCATGCGCATCGACTTCGGAGTCACTTCCACATACTCATCCTCCTTGATATACTCCAAGCACTCTTCGAGCGACATCACGGTCTTCGGTATCACACGCGCCTTCTCATCAGATCCTGAGGCACGTACGTTAGTAAGCTGCTTGGCCTTGCAGACATTGATCACCAGGTCATTGTCATGCACATGCTCACCCACTACCTGACCGGTATATACCTCTTCTCCCGGATCGATGAAGAACTTTCCGCGATCCTGCAGTTTGTCAAGTGCATAGGCATAGGCAGTACCTGTCTCAAGGGCAATCATAGAACCGTTCAGACGACGGGTGATATCACCCTTGTAGGGTTGGTATTCCTTATAGCGATGGGCCATGATAGCCTCACCCTGTGAGGCGGTAAGCACATTGGTACGCAGTCCGATGATACCTCTTGAAGGAATATCAAACTCGATATTCACACGATCACCCTGCGACTCCATGCTGGTCATCTCACCCTTACGGCGTGTCACCATATCAATCATCTTGCTGGCGAACTCCTCTGGCACGTTGATCGTCAGGTCTTCTATCGGCTCACATTTCACACCGTCGATCTCCTTGTAGATTACCTGTGGCTGGCCTACCTGCAACTCATAGCCCTCACGACGCATCGTCTCAATCAATACAGAGAGGTGCAATACGCCACGACCGCTCACGATCCAACTGTCGGTGCTGTCCTGGAAAGGTTGCATGCGCAGCGCCAGGTTTTTCTCCAACTCTCTTTCCAGACGGTCGTTGATATGTCTGCTGGTGCAGTATTTTCCTTCTTTTCCGAAGAAGGGTGAGTCGTTGATGGTAAAGAGCATACTCATCGTAGGCTCATCGATAGCGATGGGTGGCAGTGCCTCCGGCTGCTCGTAGTCGGTGATGGTATCACCGATCTCAAACTTATCCAGTCCGATCACTGCACAGATATCTCCTGAGCTCACCTCGTCGGTCTTCACATGTCCCATACCCTCGAAGGTATGCAACTCCTTAATCTTTGTCTTCTCGAAGGTGCCGTCACGATGAGCGATGGTCACATTCATACCATTCTTCAATGTACCGCGGTGTACTCGTCCGATGGCAATTCTTCCGGTATACGAGCTGTAGTCAAGTGAGGTGATCAGCATCTGTGGTGTTCCCTCCAACTGTTTTGGAGCCGGTATTACCTCAATGATCTTGTCGAGCAAGTAGGTGATGTCATTGGTGGGCACCTTATAGTCCTCACCCATCCATCCGTTCTTGGCAGAGCCATACACCACGGGGAAGTCCAACTGATCCTCTGTGGCATTGAGGGCAAACATCAGGTCGAACACCATCTCATAGACTTCCTCCGGACGACAGTTGGGTTTATCCACCTTATTAACCACCACGATAGGCTTCAGACCGATCTCCAGCGCCTTCTGCAACACGAAACGTGTCTGTGGCATCGGGCCCTCGAAAGCATCTACCAAGAGCAGACAGCCATCGGCCATGTTGAGCACGCGCTCTACCTCACCACCGAAATCACTGTGTCCCGGAGTATCGATGATATTGATCTTTACACCTTTATAGTTGATGGAAACATTTTTGGAAAGGATGGTGATACCTCTCTCACGCTCCAGATCGTTGCTGTCGAGCACCTGACTACTCAGGTCCTGTCCATCGCGGAAGAGGTTTCCTGCGAGCATCATTTTGTCTACCAGTGTTGTCTTGCCATGGTCCACATGGGCTATAATAGCGATGTTCCTAATGTCTTGCATATCTCGTATACCTTAAAATTGGGTGCAAAGGTACGAATAAATGAGTGAAAAGCCAAATTCATAGCAGATAAATTTAGGAACAACAGCAAGAAAGGAATTTTACTTTCTTGCGTTGTGAGTAAATTGTCGTTTGACGCAGTCAAAAGAAATTTGGCTTTTCCGAATGAAAGTACCTTCGACGAAGTCAAAGGTATGAAATGGAAGTACCTTCGACGAAGTCAAAAGTACGAATAAATGAGTGAAAAGCCAAATTCATAGCAGATAAATTTAGGAACAAAGCCTACTATGGACAAGACCTGTCCAAAGCCATGAAAGAAAGCTATACTATTTTACTTAAAAATGAGTTTGCCTTCATTTTTTGTATAAGGTGTTAATAATCAATAGATTGCAATTATGAAGGCAAAAACTTTGCCTTCATAATTGTAATACATTGATAAACAGGTTATTATGACAAAATAAATAAAGGCAAAGCTGTTTTTTGATAGTCAATCATGCTTTCTTGAGCATAAGGGTATCAATTGTCAGTTGTACTTGTTGAATAAGAAATCCCACGGAGTCTCTTTTTGCAATCAATTATTCAAAATTTAACGAACTATTTCCAAAAGGAACTATAAATAATTCAAAATACTCTTGTTTATTCGTTGCATTATGCATATATTTGCAAAATAAACATCAAATGATTATAACATGAAAAAACTGTCATTATTATTATATGCGATACTTACTGTATTGATCCTACAAGCCAACCCCATCACAAAGCAACAAGCCAAAGAAATTGCTGCAAAATTTTTGAAAAGTCGTGGTTCACAACCTCTAAATGAACCGAAGCGTGCTGCAGGTCGCAAAACAGGAAAAGACCAACAATCCATCTATGTCTTTAATGCCGAAAACAATAAAGGTTTTGTTATGGTAGCTGGTGACGATCGGGTAGAGACTATCCTCGGTTATACAGACTCTGGATGTTATGACGAAGACAACATGCCTGAAAACTTTCGATGGTGGATGGAAGGATTAGCAAGTGATATAGAGTCGCTAGATGACATTAAAGATGAAGAGACAGTTTCTAACGAAGGGAAATTACAAATTCACGAGGCTATTGCACCCCTTATCAAGACCAGATGGAATCAGGGTAACGCAACACAAGAAGGGAACATCTATAATTCTTTATGCCCGACTATATCTGGTAAGCACTGCCTGACCGGATGTGTGGCAACTGCAGGAGCACAAGTAATGTATTACCACAAATGGCCGAGGACCGCAACACAATCTGTGCCTGGATACACTACAGAAGGTAGCTTAGTTAATACTTCTAAGGACTTAGCCCCCATTACTTTTAATTGGGATGTAATGAAAACTACATATTCTGAAGGGGACAAAGGTACAGCCAGCGCTAAGGCCGTAGCCGAACTGATGCTATACTGTGGGTATGCAGCTAAGATGATGTATGGACTTGACGGCTCCAGTTCCAGTGAAGGTTCTATGGCAAAAGGCATGTCTATGTATTTTGACTATGACCCATACACCTACAAAGCTGTTACCAGATACAAATTCAGGGTTTCGGAATGGGATGAGATGATGTACAACGAACTAAAAGAGGGTCGACCGATTATGTATTCTGGTGGAAGTTTAACAGAAGGAGGTCACGTATTCTTGTGCGATGGTTACGATGGGGAAGGATTTTATCATTTCAACTGGGGGTGGGGTGGTCATTACGATGGATACTTTAAGCTACAGGCCACCAACCCCTATGGAAGGGGTACTGGTTTTACGATGTCACAAGGAGCTATTATTGGGATACAGCCCAATACAGGCCTTATCCCTGAGCAAACGAACAAAAATGACGAATGGGAAGAAGAAACCATTGAGGGCACGGTAGCAACCACAGCACAGTTAACTGTTGAAGGTCTTAAAGTCAAGATGAGATTCCAAAACTGGAATCAAGAGACATGTGGCTTTGGCCTTGGTTTTGGTGAACTGAATAGCGACGGCTCTATAACTGTTCTTGACAGGAAATACGAAAGTTATCAAAATACAGATTTAAAAACTGGTCAATATTTTTACAACATTTCTTTTGATGTCTCTACCTACGAGCTTTCAGAGGGAACGCACAAACTAATTCCATTGTCTATTCTTAGAGGTGAGTCTGAGTGGAAAAGATGCGCTCCTGCCTCTAACTGGTTTGAAGTAACGGTAGCCAGTGATGGTACAAAATCTATCGTGGCTCACCCTATTATTAATCTTACAGTAACCGATTTTAAAGTGCAAAGCGGATGCCAGCCAGGAGAGTCTCAGACACTGACCTTTAAAATTAAAAATGATGGAGACAACTTCGATTCTGTATTATATATGTATTATCAGAAGGACGATGTTACAGACTATGCCACCAATACACATGTTAAGATCTTGTCTGGAAACACTAAAGATTATACTGTAAACATCAGAAATTTAGAGGAAGGTACTTATAAGCTTTTACTCTATGACAGCTACCTGAAAGAGCGCCTTCTTGCTACCACTACAATGACCTTAAAACAAGAACTCAAGGCTATCAAATTTGATGTGCCAGGGTATCGTTTTGCAACCATTCAGCAAAATGTAAACGTAACTGTCAGCAACACTTATGGCGATTATACCTCACTGCTATACCTTTTTGCCAGTATGACCGATGATATGGGTTCTGCTGTCCATTTTGTAGGAACAGCCATAGAGGAAGGTGGCAGTGAAGAAGTCACATTCTATTTTACCCCCGACAAAGCTGGCACTTGGAATTTCTGGGTTTGTACAGATAAAGAAGGGAATAATGTCATAGGGAAATCAACTGTTGAGTTCTTAGAACCGCCTGCCGAAGAAGCAGTATTAGAGGCAAGTGATATAAAGCTTTCAACAGGAACAACTACAACCCTAACATTAACCATTACTAATAAAGGTAACGAAACATATTACAGAGAAATAAGTGCTAAGCTCTATAAACAAGGAGGAACAAATACTTACTATTCAGAAGCTTCTATTGACACAGATCCATTAGGTTTAGAAAAGGGGCAGTCTGTCACAAAAACCTTTACTTTCAATGATTTAGAAGAAGGTAAACAATATATGATTTCCTGCAGATTCTATCCAAAGTATAGTGAATATACAACTAAAGAATTGATAAATAATAATAATCGCTTTACTATCCCTACAAGTACAGGCATCATGGATAAAAATACGGATTTAAGCAACGACAAGATCCCCTGGTACTCATTAGACGGAAAAAGACTTGCAAGTAAGCCGCAGAGGTCTGGAATCTATATCCATGGCGGGAAGAAGGTAAAAGTAATTCGTTAAAATTCTTTAATCACAACAAAAGAATATGAGATTAGCTTTAGAAAAAGAGAAAAATAATATAACTTTGCACCCGCATTTCGGAAAATCCGATGCATTCGACGATGTAAACTGTTGTGATTAAGGCAGGTAGCATCAGAAGGATGTAATTGCAAACAACCATTAATCAATTAAAAGATGTATTTAGACAAAGCAAAGAAGGCTGAGATCTTCGAGAAGTTTGGTGCTTCAAGCACAGACACCGGTTCTGCAGAGAGCCAGATCGCATTATTCACTTATCGTATTGCTCATCTGACAGAGCACCTGAAGAAGAATCACAAGGACAACCGCACAGCCCGTTCACTGACCATGATGGTAGGTAAGCGTCGTTCACTCCTCAACTACTTGAAGGATCGTGACATCGAGCGCTATCGTGCTATCGTTAAGAACTTAGGTCTGCGCCGTTAATCAGTGTAAGAAGATCTACAGACGCTGTTCCCACCAGGAGCAGCGTTATTTTTTTGTTTTCATCTGCGTCCCCGCTCCTATTCCATAATCTCTTTCAGGGGAATCATCACGAAGTCGCGCTCATGCATCAGAGGATGGGGAATCTTCAGCGTGGGGGTATCCACGGTGATATCATCATAGAGCAGGATGTCGATATCGATGATGCGGTCGTGGTAGTCTACC
>OCTW011453831.1_pt1 | contig 14560 bp, 22 predicted proteins | sample 1539671 | NCBI WGS metagenome assembly OCTW01 (sample SAMN02144230, study PRJEB22623) | gut metagenome | biome: sheep rumen | host: Ovis aries | place: New Zealand
AAGAGCGGGCTGAATGTGAAACACAGCATTGTGTCACTTGGCGGCGTGATCGATAGTTCGTACACCGGCAGCATTGTTGCGAAACTGTACAATTTCGGAAACGAAGACTATGTGTTCGAAGCGGGAGACAAGATTGTACAGATCGTATTCATGCCTTGCGGAAGCTTCAGCCTGACACAAGTGGATGAGCTGGAAGAAACCGAACGGGGAGACGGTGGGTTTGGGAGCAGCGGGAAATGACAGAACCAAGAAAATATGAATACAAAGGAATGATGCTGACGCAGAAAGAAATCTGCATCCGCACTGGAATATCACAATCAACAATATCAAACCGACTGAGGAGCGGGATGACAGTTGCAGAAGCAGTTGCTCAGGGAATTAACCCGGGAAAAATCACGCACAGGTCGACAGAGACCATTAAAACGGGAGCGTTCATCGAATCTGCAAAACGAGGAACTGACATGCAGCGGGTCATGGAGGTATTCGAGACTGACAGCACAGGGCAGCGGAGAAAGAGGTGGAAATTCCTTAGTGAGAATGAAGTTTACAAAATAAAGGAAAATTGCCGAAAATGTGAACACGCCTCAATGACCGGAACAACGGTATCAGGATGCAGCTACTATGATAATGTCGGACATTGCAGGAGGTGCGATCCCCGAGACTGTAAATCACTAGGCTTCTTTGAAAAAAAGAAGCGAGGCCCGAAGCGACACAAGTTACCAGGCGTATTTCATTAGCAAAGCGTCCCACGCATGGAAACCAACAAAAATTCTGGAGCAAAAATAAAAACAAAAAGTAGATGTAATTGTGTGCATGCAACGTAACGTATTGATCAGCCTTCGATCCCTGGGCGTGGGCAGGGAGAAAGGAGGCAAGGAATTGGGGGAGAAAGATGCCAAAAGTAAGAGCCGGATGGAACGGACAATATACACTGACAACGCATGAATTCTATACGGTCTATCATTACGCATTGCAATACAACGACTGGGTGCGGGAGTGTGAAGATGCGGCCAATAGGTCGAAGGGCATAGACAACAGCAAAGAAAAGGTGCAGACAAGCCCCAACCCGGACGGAGTGGAGAACGCGGCAATCCGGCTCAGTGAGCTGCACGACAAGATCCGGACCATAGAGGATACTGTGAAGGCAGCGGCTCCGGAGCTGTACCCGTGGCTGATGCTGGCGGTAACGACGGAAGGCGTGACATACAAATATCTGGCCGGGATGGAAAAACCGATTCCGTGCGGGAAAGACTATTATTATCTTCGCCGAAGAAGATTTTACTACATGCTTTCACATAAACTGCCGTAATCAGGGGACATGTCAACATGTTATATTAATAGCATGGCAATCGGTCAGGAGCGCGAGAGAATGTTTCTGATCGGATGCCGCGGGGCGTCACACACAGCCAAAACAATTGTTCCTCCTATAGAACATCATGAACACCTTCGATTCTTTTCATTGATTCGGCGCCCCGCTTAATAAAAGCCAAACTTCTTTCTGATATTGCTTGACATATCGTGTACGATATGATATTATAATATCAGAAAGGAGGTAACAAGCAGATGGGAAAGAAAAAACGAAAAAAGAAAAAGCGCCTACGAAAAAAGATCCTCATGATTCTATCAATCATCAGCCTGATAGTTTCGATAATTGATGGAATCAAAAACCTTTTAAGGTAAGCGCAAGGGCGGTGGCAACACCGCCTGATATAACTATAGCCCATCTGCAAAAATAAAGCTATGAAAAAAGTGTTAATTGTTACGCAGATTGCTTTATTGACAAGCATAATCGCAAAGATGGTTACAAGCGAGGTAGATAAACTTGATGCCATATCAGCTATTCTACTATTGGTATCAACTGTACTAAATATTCAGGAGGTGGTACAGGATGCCAAGTAAGCAGTCGGTTGCTACAAGAAAGTACGAAGAAAAAGCCGGTTGGATATCGCGAACCTATAAGCTGCGCAAGAAGGATGTTGACGAATTCAAAGAAACTTGCGAGCGGTTGGGGGTGAGCCAGGCCGGACAGCTCACAAAGATGATGAGAGAGTTCATCGAACAACACAAAGAGTAACAGAGAGAGGACAGCTTAACCGGCTGTCCTTTTTCGTACCGTGAAAGCGAGGGGAGTTGCATGGTGGGTTTTATTATCGGACTGCTGATAGGTATAGGCGGTACAGTGTTTGCGATCGCAATGGCTCAAGCCGGCGATGATGATTGAGGGCAGCGGTATGAATGGAGAACGGTACAAAGATCCGACAGCTGACGAAGCGGTGAAGCACGCAGACAGGACGCCGGAACCGGTGATGAAAGTAATCTACCTGCTCCGGGATATTGCAGGACTTGCCGGCTTCGAGATCGTCGGAAGGATCTGCCTGAAGGATAAAAGCAGCGGAAAAGAATACCGGTGAACAAAAGCTACCCGGGTGGGATAGTAAAAAATACCCCCGGGGTACTGCTCATAAAATAGAATACCGGAGGGGATGTCATGCAGCAGAAGAAGCCCCGGAGGGCCGACCACCAGGGGCCACAGCGCCACTTATACGAACATAACAGAAAGATTATATTCGCCACGCAAAAGATCTGTGCCATATGCGGGAAGCCGGTAGACTTCTCGCTGAAGTTCCCGGATCCGATGTCAGCAACGTGTGATCACATCATTCCGATCGACAAAGGCGGAGATCCTTCGGCGATTGACAACCTGCAGCTGGCACATCTGTGCTGCAACCGAGCAAAATCAGATGACATTGTTCGCAAAGTGAAGCACAAAGAAGAAGTAATTACAAACAGAAATTTGCCACAGCACGCTGACTGGATATCATATAGGGCAAAAACCAACAGAACGTAGCCGCAGAAACATGGCGGGGGCAGGGTATACCGCCCCAGGCCTCCCGACCTTCAACCTGCCGTTACTGCACACACTCTCTCGAATTTTTAGACTATTTTGAGGTAAGCGGATCAAATGAAGGGAAAAGAATATTTACAGAGAAAATTAGAGACAAAAAGAACACGAGTCCTGCTGAGATACCGTTATTACGAGCAGAAAGAAAGGTATCAGGACTTGGGAAGCCTCATATCTGCCAGAAAGGCGCAGGAATACAATTCCGTTCTTGGGTGGTGTGCACATGGCGTGGACTTTCTTGCGGACCGGCTGAACTTCACAGGGTTCGACAATGACGTCCTGAATATCATGGATCTGTATAATCAGAATAACCCGGATATTCTCTTTGATTCTGCAATACTCGGCGCACTGATCGGTTCATGCGATTTCATTTATATTTCAGCAGGGGAAGACGGTCAGCCGCGCATGCAGGTTATTGACGGGGCAAACGCAACAGGAATCATTGATCCGATAACCAATATGTTGCAGGAGGGTTATGCGGTTTTGGAGCGTGACCCGGACACGGATCAGGCGATGGTGGATGCCTATTTTTTAGCAGGAAGTACTACGGTTTATTGGCGATCCACTCCGCAGAGAAAGGCATACAGCAAGGTATTTAAAAACATATCGCCATACCCGCTTCTGGTCCCGATCATCTATAGGCCGGACGCACGGCGGGTATTTGGACATTCCAGAATTTCCAGATCCTGTATGAACCTGATGAACAAGGCGCGGGCCGCGATAGCGCGGTCGGACATCACGGCCGAATACTACAGTTTCCCGCAGAGGTACGTTCTTGGGCTGGCGCAGGACACGGAGTTTGATAAATCAAAAGCATCGGTGTCTTCGTTCCTGGATCTGCGAAAAGACGAAGACGGGCAGTTTCCACAGGTTGGGCAGTTTCCACAGAACAGCATGCAGCCGTATATGGACCAGATCAAGACCTATGCGCAGGCTTTTGCCGGTGAGATGGGTATGACTGTTGATGATCTCGGCTTTTCCTCCAGTGCGCCGACATCTCCGGATGTAGTACGATCCGCGCATGAATCGCTCAGCAAGACGGCACGGAAAGCCCAGAAGACGTTCGGATCTGGTTTCCTGAATGCCGGATACCTGGCAAGAATCATTGCGGATAACTACCCATATCAGCGGAAGGCGCTTGCGGAAACCACACCAACTTGGGAACCGGCCTTTGACATGTCCGCATCTCAGATTTCAGGAATAGGAGATGCTGCAGTGAAACTGAATCAGGCGGTTCCTGGTTACATCACTCAAGATAATCTGAAAAAACTGACGGGTATGGACGGATCCGCACAGAATACCCAGACTGAGGTTTGATAGATGGCAAAAGCAATTTCGGAAGCTGTACAAAAGGCTGCGACCAAATATGCGGACACATTGCAGGAGATAAAAGACGAATTCGCGAAAAGATGTCAGGCTGATAAAGAAATCAGTTCACTGCTTACCAGAATTCAATCCGGATCCGGATCATACGAAGACGCCTCAGAAGCTTCCAGACGTCTTGGATCAGAGTTGTCAAAGATCTATACACAGAAGATGAGAGACGCCTATGACATCGATATATCGGCGAATAGTGGTCAAATTGACGATATCCTCAGGCAGACACTAAAGCATGATTATGATACGATCACAGAACTTTCCAAAGCGACCCAGGAAAGCCTTAACAAAACAGCTGGAATCAATATGAAGGCGGTTGTTCCAGAGTACAATGTGAATCGTACTGAAGGCATCATCTCTCGTGTCGATGAGTTCTCACAGCGCAATCTGGACGCTGCCATGAACGAACTTGAGACAAATATAGTGAATTATTCGATGTCTGTTGTCGATGATTCAGTAAAGGCAAATGCAGATTACCAGTTTAAGGCCGGGATGGTACCGAAGATCAAGCGCATCATGCACGGATTCAAGCCGTGTAAGTGGTGCCAGGCGCTCGCTGGAACGTACGAATACCCAGATGTTCCGGACGATGTATACCGGAGGCATCAGAATTGCTATTGTACTGTCACCTATACACCGGTCGGCTCCAAGAAGTCGCAAGATGTGTGGAGTAAGAAGTGGGGGAAAGAAAAGGACTTTGAAAAAAACCAGCGGAAACGTGCAGCTGCGGCGGAAGAGAAAAAAATAGTCGAACAGGAAAAAATCAATCAACAAAAAAGGAAGATTGAGAATGCATTGATAGGAAAAAGCGTTAATGGAGTACAAATTACGGGGATAAAAGAGCATTTAGCGCAAAGATCGATTGAACGAAATATTTCTCCGGAAGACATGGCGAATGCAATTGAAAAACCGCTAAATGATGAATATACTATTAAGTACAACAAACGTAATGAGCCATCATTTAATGTGATTGGAGAAAAGGCAACGCTCGCGGTAAATCCGGATAGTGGATTTGTTATTACTGTACATGGATCGCACTCTAAACTGGTTAACCAGTTGAAAGGCAAGAAGAAATGATTATTCATCTTATCAAAAGCCAAATAGAAGCATTAAGAAGCGAAAATATTTCTTTTAATCCTGAAAGAGACTACCAGGAAGAAGAGTTTGATAATCTGTTGGATGCAATCGCGGATGTTGAAACTGGCTACGCAAATAGCGATGATTTAATAAACGCAGATAAATTTGCCGATATTTATGATTATATACAATCACAGAATACAAATTGGTAAGAGGCACGCGCTTCGGCGAGTGCTTTTTTCGATGGAGATGAATTAATATGGCAAAAGATGATTATAATGTTGTGGCATTCAAAATACTGACATATTTGTATGCCTGCCTGAAAAGGATAACTTTGTTTGACGAAGATGTATTCAAGCAGATAATTGATAAGCAGAAAATTGCGGATGAATATCTGACGGATATTTTACACATGATGACGGAAGAGGGTATGATAACGGGATTGGTATTTACCAAAGCATGGGGGAATACATATATTCTGGCAAATGAATACGGAGATATGAAAATCACCTCTTCTGGAATTACATACCTGAATGAAAATAGTACAATGTCAAAAATCAAGGATGCAGTTAAAGACAATACTGGATTGATTGGCGAGCTGGCCAAGATGGTACTGTAAATCGCAAAAAATAAATGATAACGAAGACGATCAGTAATGATCGTCTTTTTTGATGGAGAAAATCAGCATGAGAGAGATCAGAGCACCGGTTAGGAGGTGGGATTAGGTGGGAGAACGGCAAGGCCGACAGACTCCCACAAAATCCTATACACTACCATACAGCAAAACCAAAGGCAAAGAAGCAATAGAGCTATACAACAGTGCAAAATCAGATGTAAAGGCAATGCCCTGGCAGGAACTATTAACCTACGATATTCTTGCCGTAAACGATGAAGATTGCTGGGTTCATATGAAATACGGCTATGCGGTCAGCAGGCGAAACGGAAAGTCAGAGCTCGGCGTGATCCGGTGTCTGTACGGTGTGAAACACAGCGAGCATATTTTGTACACTGCACATAGATCCGATACGGCAAGGGCGATCTGGGAGAGGGTCTGTGACTTTGCTTCATCTCTTGGGTTCAAATTCAAGACGTATTCTTCTTTTGGACGAGAGGGCATTGAATGGCACGATCCGGATGCATCGAATGAAGAAAAGCAGCTGAAGCACTTCAAAATTGACTTCAGGACAAGAAATTCCGCCGGAGCCGGTCTCGGATCAGGGTATGACTGCCTGATCATTGATGAAGCGCAGGAGTATACAACAGAACAGGAATCATCTCTCAAATATGTGGTTTCCGCATCACCGAATCCGCAGACACTGTATTTCGGAACACCGCCTACATTGGTATCCAGGGGAAATACCTTTCCGCAGATGCGAAAAAAGATCTTGTCCGGAGAAATGGCGGATTCCGGATGGTCGGAATGGTCCGTCGATTCCATGCACGATCCGCAGGACGTAGACGCCTGGTATGAAACGAATCCATCATTAGGGATTCGGCTGCAGGAACGTGTGGTAAGAGCGGAAATCACTACAGACGAAGTGGATTTCAATGTTCAGCGTTTGGGGCTTTGGCTGTCCTACAATCAGAATGCATGTATTTCCCCGGCTGAGTGGAACTCAGGCGTTGTTAATGAATTGCCGGATATATACGGGAAGCTATACGCGGCCGTAAAATACGGACACGACAATGTAAACGCGGCGCTGTGCATTGCGGTCAAAACAAAATCGCACACAGTATTTACCGAAGTGATCGACTGCAGGCCTGTGAAGGCCGGAAACGAATGGATCATCCATTTTCTGAAAAATGCAGACATCCAAAAAGCTGTTGTCGACGGAAACGGATCCAAGACACTAATAGAGCAATGCAGTGTTGTGGGATTTAGAAAAATCACAAGCCCGAAGGTCCAGGAAGTGATTCAGGCCAACAACGATTTTGAACAGGCTGTTTTTTCCGGCAACTTGCAGCATATGGAGCAGCAGTCTCTGGACGAACTGGTAACCAACTGCGAACACAGAGCGATAGGTTCGAATGGAGGATTCGGATATAAAACATTGGTCGCGGGAAGAGATGTAACACTGATTGAAGCGAATGCACTTGCCTATTGGTTGTGTGAGACATCAAAAACGGCAAAACAGGTTGTAAATTATTAACCGGTACACACGGGTAAATGTGGGAGGAAAACAACATGACAGAATTTAATCCAATTACAACGCAGGAACAGTTAGACAGTATAATCGGCGAACGGCTGAAACGTGAAAAGGAGTCAACCGCAAAGAAGTATGAAGGCTGGATGTCTCCGGATGACGCCGGCAAGGTCAAGGCCGGTTACGAAAAGCAGATTGCAGATATGAAAACGGCAGCGGAAAGCGCCGCCAAGAAATATGCGGACTATGATAAACAGCTGTCTGATCGTGATGCAAAAATCAAAAATTACGAGACCGCTTCGGTAAAAGCGAGGGTTGCACATGAAACAGGCTTATCGTATGACGCAATACAGTTCCTGCAGGGTGATGACGAGGAAAGCATTAAGGCTTCTGCCGATTCACTGAAAGCACTTATGGGTTCCACGAAAACGGAAACTACTCCATTGTCTAATACAGATACAGACGATGGAAGCGGTTCAGAACTCAAGGGTTTATTACACACATTAAGAGGAGAATAAATTATGGCTACTTCTACAAATGCAATTCTGACACCAAAAATGGTAAGCGGGCTTTTCACCAAGGTAAAAGGACACTCTTCCCTTGCAAAGCTTTCCGGACAGTCCCCGATCGCATTCAACGGAAACGAAATCATGACGTTTTCGATGGACGGCGAAGCTGCGATTGTCGCTGAGGGTGCAAAAAAGCCCGCGGGAGAGGCGGCGTTTAAACCTGTATCGATTTCGCCGATTAAGTTTGTATACCAGCATCGTATTTCTGATGAGTTTACCAAAGCGTCTGAAGAGGATGCTATTCCCTACCTTCAGGCGTTTACTGATGGGTTTGCCGTTAAAATTGCAAGAGCGATCGACATTGCAGCTATCCACGGCCTGAATCCCATTGACGGAACAGAAGCGGATTCTGTATCCGCAAAATCCTTTGACAAGCTTATCACTCAGACCGTTACCTATGATGTGGCAGCCGCTGACGAAAATATTGACAGCGCGGTGGCGGCGATCCAGGCGAACGATGGAAATATCACAGGCATTGCCATGTCTCCGGATTTCGGAGCTGCTATGGCAAAAATTAAGGTTAACGGCGTTGTGCAGTATCCGGAGTTCCGCTTCGGAGGCAATCCGGAATCGTTTGCTGGTTATGGTTCCGACATCAACAATACGATCAGCTTCAAGGACTCCAAAGACAAAGCAATTATCGGAGATTTCGCAGGTGCATTCCGCTGGGGATATGCTTCCAATGTTCCGCTCGAAGTTATCGAGTACGGCGATCCTGACGGACTTGGAGATCTGAAACGGCAGAACCAGATCTGCCTTCGTGCTGAGGCTTATGTGGGATGGGGCATCCTTGATGTCGAAAGTTTTGCGCGTATTGTTGCGGCGGGCGCTTGAGTATGACGTACAGAAACACAAAAACGGGCAGAATCATTACCGTTTCCAGTTATCTCAGCGGGGATAACTGGGAAGAGGTAAAGCCGGAGCCAAAAACTCCGGCTAAAAAGCCCGTGAAGAAGGCGGAAAAGAGGACGCAGCATGGATAGCTTGGCATCTGTCGAGAATGTGGCAACATATACCGGAAAAGTATATACATCCGGGGAACAGGACAGGATCAAAACACTGTTGGAGGATGCGTCAGGATACATCAAGGCGAAAGCGGATGAATGCGGAAAAAACATCGATGAAATGATTAGTCAAAAGCCGTCGCTGGCATATGTGGCAAAAATGGTCTGCATCAATATGGTCGTGCGTGTGCTTGACGCATCCAACGAAAGCAGTTTGTTTTCCCAGGAATCACAGACAACCGGGCCTTACACATGGTCCGGAACATATGCCAATCCTGGGGCAAAACTTTATCTGTCCAACGCAGAAATGAAGGACCTCGGGCTGTTAAAGCAGACAGCCGGATTTACAGAAATGTATGGTGGCAACGATGATTAAAGGACAAAACATTATCCTGTACGACAAGAAACAGACAGAGACTGATCCGCTTGGCGCTCCCGTTTACGAAGAGACAGCGGTGGAAATCTCAGATGTAATTATAGCTCCTGTGTCATCAGAGGAAGCAATCCAGGATACAGATCTGTATGGGATAAAGACGGTTTATGAGCTTTACATTCCGAAAGATGATGATCATGAATGGAAACACAGAAAAGTTTCCTTTTTTGGCTCTGACTGGCAAACTGTCGGGGAACCGGTACAATACATTGGCGATAACGTTCCGCTTCGCTGGAATAAAAAGGTAAAGGTGGCACACTATGAGTAAAACAAGAGTGGTCCTTAATAAAGCCGCGATCGGACAGCTGCTCAAATCGCAGGAAATGACAAATGCCATTATGCCTTATGCGGAGTCCATTGCGAACAGCGCGCCACATTGCAAAGTGGACAAAACGGTTCTCCGCACCCGTGTGCGCGTTGGTGTTGTGCAGAAAATGACGCATGACGATATGGAGGACCACACATTGTTGAGGGCGGTGCATTTCCAGTGATGATTGAGGTTAAACTTTATAATTTCTTGAAATCCAGACTAAACGATGTCACTGTATGCCTGGAACGGCCGGAGACAAAACCGGACTACTATGTTCTGATTAAGCGAACAGGCGGAATGGAAACAAATTATATATCCGGAGCGACAGTAGACATCATTTCAAAGGCACCTACGCTTTACAAGGCGATGGAGCTGGATGAAAAAGTTCGAAACGCTATGCGTGATTTTATCAATGTGGACAACGTTTCTTCCTGTACCCTTAACGCCACAGGAAACTGGACGGACACAACAACGCATGAATACAGATACCATTCGACATTTATTATAAAATATATGGAGGATTAAAAAGTTGGCTAATACAGCTGGTAACGTAACAACCGGAAAAGCGAAAGTAGGTGGTGCAGTGCATTGGGCACCTGCCGGAACCACCCTCCCCAAAGATGCAGTAACAGAACTGGCCGAGACGTTTATTTCACTTGGCTATTGCTCTGATGATGGTTTAACCAACAGCTCGGCACCTGATACCGATAAGGTAAAGGCGTGGGGCGGAGATACGGTAATGAGTACCAACAACGGGAGACCGGACACATATAAACTTACATTGATTGAGGCGGAAAACGTAGACGTGCTGAAGCGTGTCTACAACGAAAGCAATGTAACTGGAACACTTGCAACCGGAATTACCGTCAAGGTGAATTCTGACGATCCGGAAGAAGGTGTATGGGTTATCGACATGATCATGCGCGGGAATGTAGCAAAGAGAATTGTTATTCCGAGCGGTTCGATTACAGATCTTGGAGATATCACCTACACTGATGGCGATGCAGTGGGTTACGAAGTAACGATTACCTGCACACCAGATACAGATGGCAATACCCATTACGAATACATGAAAAAGGCTGCAACGGCCTAAGAGAGGATCGTTAGATTATGGCGGAAAAACGTTTTACCGGCACAACGAAGTCGGGTTTTAAATTCAGCATTGCGGAATCCGCAGTGGATGATATGGAACTGGTTGATCTTCTGGCTGAATCGGATGATAATTTTCTTCTGTTTCCCAAAATCATCGAAAAGCTTCTCGGGAAAGACCAGAAAAAGAAATTTTATGATCATATCAAAGAGGAGCACGGAAGAGTACCGATCGAGGAAGCAACCAAAGAATTGCAGGAGATTTTCAATCTTTGCAATGCAAAAAACTCCTGACGCTTGCGTCCTATATCAAAAATGACGAAAATGCCTTAATCTGTGATTTTGCGGAATATTACCACATATATGATTACAAACGGCTCCCAGCGCGTTATGCCGGAATTTTAGCTTCTGGCTTGCGCGATGAGAGCCGTTCTGTTATGTCTGCGGCCGGACATGCGATTAATCCTGATACGTATCTTTTGGCTACAATTTCCGACGAATTACAGATAATTATGTATCAGCAGAGGGCGGCAGCGGGAAGCAAGCGCAACACTAAACCTAAACTCATAACAGAAATGTTGGAAAATGCACAGAAAGAAAATGAATATGAATCCTTCGATTCTCCGGAAGATTTTGAACGGAGGCGCGAACAAATCATAAAAGGCGGTTAATTATGGCAGGACAAGCAGGAACAATAGCAACTGCCTATGTTCAGGTATTACCTTCCACCAAAGGTATCGGAAGCAGTCTTACCCAACAGATGCAGGGCCCAAGTACGGAAGCGGGCAATGCGGCCGGAAAAAGTCTTGGATCCGCAATAAAGGGCATGATTGCCAAAATCGGAATCACGGCAGCAGTTACGAAGACATTCAAAGAAGCAATTTCGGAAGGGGCGAAACTACAGCAATCGTATCTTGGAGGTATAGATACAATTTATAAGGAATCTGCTAATTCCATGCGTGGTTATGCAGATGCAGCGGCCTCTTACGGAATATCCGCAAACGACTACGCAGAGCAGGCAGTAAGCTTTGGAGCGGCACTCCGGCAGGCGTTCGGAGGCGATACCCAAAAGGCGGCAGAGTCGGCAAACATGGCCATTATGGACATGGCGGATAATGCGGCAAAAATGGGTACGGACGTAGGCTCGCTACAATATGCATACCAGGGATTCGCAAAACAAAACTATACAATGCTGGACAACCTCAAATTGGGGTATGGCGGAACGAAATCAGAAATGGAGCGACTTCTGGCAGATGCTCAGAAGCTGACCGGAGTTAAGTACGACATCAGCAACCTGGGTGATGTATACGAGGCTATCCATGTAATCCAGGGCGAATTAGGCATTACCGGAGTAGCGGCAGACGAAGCAAAGACAACAGTATCGGGATCTTTTGAGGCTATGAAAGCTTCCGCAAAAGACCTGATCGGGCATATGGCGCTTGGCGATGACATTAAGCCTCAGCTCGTCGCGTTTGGCGGCGCCATTAAGACATTTTTAATGAATCTGATTCCAATGATCGGGAACATACTGAAAATAGTCGGAGAAACGGCAGCGTCAGCAATTGTTGCCGGGATCAAGAAACTTCCGGGCTTGATGACACAGGCAGCAGGATTTTTAAGCGGATTAGCCGACAAGATAAACGGGATAACTGGTCCGCAAATGGATCAGGCTTTTTCGAATATACAGGATAAGGCCGGAGCGTGGATAAGCGGTACATTTGTTCCGTTCATGACAAGCCAGTTCATCCCGGCATTGCAGAAACTTGGAACGGCAATATTTAATGTGATCGGTGCGTTTTTTACAAGGATCGTTCCTCAGCTTTTGAGCATGGCGGCGAACGGAATCAAGAGCCTCGTAAACGGATTGATGAGCGCAAGCTCAGGAGATGTAAATGCATCGGTTACCAATGGTCTGAATGCCGTCGCATCAACTGTCGGATCATGGATCACTGGAACGCTTGGGCCGTATCTGAAGAATTCGTTGCTTCCTGCACTCGGACAACTTGGACTTGCAATCCTTGAACTCCTTGGAGCACTGGGGCTAAAAGTCCTTCAGGTTATCGGTTCTCTGCTTTCAAATATCTGGAACGCGCTTACAGCCAAATTCCCGGTATTGCAGACAATTGCGGATGGAATTGTAACGGTAGTCACTACGACGATCGGCGTCATTAAGTCCATTATCATGGGAATTGTGAGCGTAATAAAAACGATTGTCGATTTTGTAGCAACGGCGTGGAATACAATAAAGAACGTAGTCCAGGTTGGGATCATGTTCATTCAGTCTATATTAAATGCGGCTTTTCAGATCCTCACGTTGCCGTGGAGACTTATATGGGAAAATTTTGGCGACGAAATCACAGATGCATGGGAAAATATCAAATCTGTGGTTTCAGCTGCAATGAATGCGATCAAGAGCGTCATTTCCGTAGCCTGGAACGCAATCAAGGCTGTTATCGTCCCAATCCTCGAAGCCATTAAATCAGTAATCACAAGCGCGTTCAATGCAATCAAGAGTGTTATCACAAGCATTTTGAATGCGATACGGTCCGTGTTTACAAATGTATGGAACGGGATTAAGTCTTTTGTTTCTGGCGTAATCAATGGAATCAAATCGATTATATCCGGTGGGATGGGGGCAATGCAAAGAGCGGTATCGGGGCCTTTGAATGCGATACGAAACGCGTTTACATCAACATTCAACGGGATTAAAGGTTTCATGTCCGGGGTTGTTGGGTGGCTGAAAGGAATTTTTAATTTTCAGTGGAGCCTTCCAAGGATAAGCCTCCCGCACTTCAGCATTAATGGAAAATTTTCGCTTAATCCCCCGTCGGTTCCACACCTTTCGGTTGCGTGGTATGCAAAAGGCGGAATCCTTACAAGTCCTACTATTTTCGGTATGCAGGGCGGTAGCCTTCTCGGCGGAGGCGAAGCCGGGCCGGAAGCCGTTCTCCCAATCAGCACATTGAAATCATATATCAGTGATAGCCTTGATGAACACGAACGAGGGAACAGAACGGTTTATAACATATACATCGACGGCATAAAGTACAACACAGACAGCTACATCGATGGTAAGATTGACGGATTTGTAAAAGATATCATTCGAAAGGGGGCTATGTACAGTGGCTGACATCGCGGATGGAACATATGTCGTTTTAACGGCATTAAATACTAATTGCGCATTGGAATGCCGCAGAGCATCCGATGACAATTATGCTAATGTTCGCATCTTCACAAAAAATAACAGTGACGCACAGTTCGTAACTGTTGTTACAAACGCTGACGGCTCTCGTCGTATGCTGTTTACAATGTCCGGAAAATCTGTAGATGTAAACAAGGGAGCATTCGCAAACGGTACAAACGTTCAGCAGTTTTCTAACAATGACAGCAGAGCTCAGAAATGGGACATCGTACCAGATGGAAAAACAGTTACTGTTGGGAGCGCAACATATTCTACATATGTAATCAAATGCACGGAAAACAATAGCTATGCAATGGATGTATCCGGAGGAAACGGTGCTTCCGGAACAAACGTTCAGATTTATTCTGTAAATGGCACAAATGGACAGAGATGGGTATTCATTCCGAAAGATCCCGTTCCTCTTGGAACATACCTTATCCGGTCAGCATTGGATACAAATGCAGTGCTTGATGT
>OCTW011272744.1_pt1 | contig 14533 bp, 10 predicted proteins | sample 1539671 | NCBI WGS metagenome assembly OCTW01 (sample SAMN02144230, study PRJEB22623) | gut metagenome | biome: sheep rumen | host: Ovis aries | place: New Zealand
ATTCTGACTCTCTTAGTGTTTCTTATGGTATGGAACCTGAACAAGAAGCCTTATCTATTGTTTCCTTCAAGGACTGAGAGGCCGCTTCCCCAGTTAATAAATTAAATCCCAATTAAATCCCAAATCGATTTAAATAACGGGTCGCACAGTGCGCCAGACACGCAGCCCCGATCGGACACACATCCTCATTAAACTGTACCTTTGGGTTATGTGCAGAATACTTCCCGCGATCATCCATATATCCGGCAGACAGATACATGAAAGCGGATGGTACCTGTTCTGCAATATTTGCAAAATCTTCAGAAGCACTTGCAGATATGCCTGGGTAAGGGGTTAGTTTCGGAATATCCAGTTCCTTCATGAAGCCGACGATCTGTTCGGTAAATTCCGGATTGCAGATCAGAGGCGGTACTTCCGAGATCATAGTGATTTTGGCTGTTCCTCCGAAAGTTTCGGCTGTCCGGATTGCCGTTTCTTTCATTCTTCGTACCAGAAGTTCTCTGGAATTTTTATCGTTCGTTCGAATAGTTCCTTCGAGAACGGCAGTATCAGGAATGATATTGGCGGCGGTTCCGGCCTGGAATTTACCGACGGTCATAAGACAGGCTTTGGAAGGATCTGTCTCACGGGCGATTACAGACTGCAGTGCAAAATATACATGGGCTGCAATATTGATCGGATCAACGGAATTCTGAGGATAGGCACCATGTGCTCCCTTTCCTTTGATTTCGATATGAAAACCGTCAACGGAGTACATCATAGTTCCTGTACTGTTATACATGTAGATTCCAACCGGCATCTGCCCTGGAGATACATGATAAGCCAGTGCCGCATCTACTTTCGGATTCTCCAGGATACCATGTTCTATCATATTTTTACTGCCTTCGAATGTTTCTTCCGCAGGCTGGAACATAAATTTGACTGTGCCTTTTAACTCGGCCTCATTTTCTTTTAGCATTTTTGCAGCGGTCAGTAACATGGCAGCGTGAAAATCATGTCCGCAGGCATGTGCTTCTTTTCCGGTCGGGCAGGCAAATGGAAGTCCGCTTTCTTCCGGCATTGGGAGGGCATCCATGTCCGCACGTAATAATAAGACTTTACCGCCATTTCCGACAGTAGCAGTCACACCTTCTCCGCACCTCGAAGGCACCAATCCATATTCGGTTAATTTGTCCATTACATATACGCAGGCCATTGGCATATGAAGACCGGCCTCTGCATTCATATGAAAGTAACGTCTGTTTTTTATGGTTTCATCGTTGAGTTCAAGAGCTCTCTTATAATAATCCATTTATTGATCCCTTTCTTTCTATAATTCCATATCCAATTTTGATGATAAAAGGTATTATACCAACCGGATCATATATTATCAAACTTCTGATAAATATTTTTGAAAATATTGATTTTTGCATGGATGTTTAGTAGAATAAATTCAGTAATATTAGGAGGAATCAATATGTCAGAAATTACGGTGATAGCATTGGACGCCATGGGCGGGGATAATGCACCGGGTGAAATGGTAAAAGGAGCAGTAGATGCTCTTGGACGTGAACAGGATATAAAGGTATATCTGCTTGGCAAAGAAGATATAGTGAATGCTGAATTGCAGAAGTATACTTATGATAAGAACAGACTGGAAGTTGTGAATACAACAGAAGTAATAGAGACTGCCGAACCTCCGGTGAATGCGATCAGAAGAAAGAAAGATTCTCCTATTGTAGTCGGAATGAAGATGGTAAAGGAAGGAAAGGCTGATGCATTTGTATCTGCCGGAAGTTCCGGAGCAATTCTGGTAGGTGGACAGGTAATCGTTGGAAGGATCAAAGGTGTAGAGCGGCCACCACTTGCGTCACTGATCCCGACAGAGAAGGGTGTAGCACTTCTGATCGACTGTGGAGCGAATGTAGATGCCAGAGCCTCACATCTGGTTCAGTTTGCCAAGATGGGTTCTATCTATATGGAACATGTAGTTGGTATTAAGAATCCGAAAGTTGGGATTGTAAATATCGGAGCAGAAGAAGAAAAAGGTAATGCACTGGTAAAGGAGACGTTTCCTCTTTTAAAAGAAGAAAAAGAACTGAATTTTATCGGAAGTGTAGAAGCAAGAGAGATTCCGCATGGACAGGCTGATGTCATTGTGACAGAAGCATTTTCGGGCAATGTAATCCTTAAGCTATATGAAGGTGTCGGAGCGGTACTGATCAGTAAGGTAAAAGAAGGACTGATGTCCACACTCAGAAGCAAGATCGGAGCATTGCTTATCAAACCGGCGTTAAAAACAACTTTAAAGTCATTTGATGCAAGTGAGTATGGCGGTGCACCATTGCTTGGATTAAACGGTCTGGTTGTAAAGACACATGGAAGCTCGAAAGCAAAAGAAGTCAGCAATACACTGATCCAATGTGTGACATTTAAAAAGCAGAAAATTAATGAAAAGATCAAAGAAAGTATTCAATCGGAGCAAAAATCCGCTGAATAATATATTACTAACTATGATGAGAAAAGGAGATTTGATATGGAACTTGAAAAATTAAAAGAAATCATCGCTGATGTATTAAATGTAGAAGTGAATGATATTACAGAGGACACAACATTTGTAGATGATCTGGGAGCAGACTCCCTTGATATCTTCCAGATTATTATGGGAATAGAAGAAACATTTGACATTGAGATCGATAATGATGACGCTGAGCAGATCTCTACAGTTGGAGATGCTGTTGAGCAGATCAAGAATGCAACAAATAATAACTAGGCAGATATAAAAAGAACGAAAGAGCCCTGCCAGGGGCTTTTTTCGTTCTTTAGGATGGAGTTTACAATGAGCAAAGACCTTAAAGAATTAGAAGGAAAGATTGGTTACAAATTTGATGACTTTACCCTGTTTACAAAGGCGATGATTCACAGCTCTTATGCCAACGAAAAGCATCTGCCAAAGTATGAGTGTAATGAACGTCTGGAATTTCTGGGAGATGCGGTCCTTGAACTGGTGTCCAGCGAATTCCTGTTTCACAATAATCCGAAGCTTCCGGAAGGGGAACTTACGAAGACGAGGGCAAGTATGGTATGTGAACCGGCGCTGGCATTCTGTGCAAGAGATCTGGATCTTGGCGAATACCTTTTGCTTGGTAAAGGAGAAGATGCTACCGGAGGACGAAAGAGAGAATCTGTAACATCGGATGCAATGGAGGCTCTGATCGGAGCAATTTATCTTGATGGTGGTTTTGCTAATGCAAAAGAGTTTATACATCGATTTATTTTGAAAGATTTGGAGAACAAGAAACTCTTTTTTGATAGCAAGACTATCCTGCAGGAAATCGTGCAGGCGAATTTTAAAGAAGTAATCTCGTATCATCTGATTGGTGAAGAGGGACCGGATCATAATAAGATTTTCCGTGTTGCGGTACATATCGGAGAAGAAGAATACGGAGTCGGAGAAGGCCGGACGAAGAAAGCAGCAGAGCAGGAGGCTGCATATATCAGCATTTTGAAACTGCATGAAAAGAATATAAAGTAGGTGTGGAATGTATTTAAAAAGCATAGAAGTGCAGGGATTTAAATCATTTGCCAATAAAATTAAATTCGAATTCCATAATGGAATCACCGGCATTGTCGGTCCGAACGGAAGTGGAAAAAGTAACGTAGCAGATGCGGTCAGATGGGTGCTTGGGGAACAGCGTGTGAAGCAGTTAAGAGGCGGCAGCATGCAGGATGTTATTTTTTCCGGTACTGAGAACAGAAAGCCGCTTAGTTATGCATCGGTGGCGATCACTCTGGACAATTCAGACCATAAGCTTCCGGTTGATTACGAAGAAGTTACGGTAGCAAGAAAGCTATACCGTTCCGGAGAAAGCGAATATCTGATCAATGGAAGAGCATGCAGATTAAAAGATGTAAATGAACTTTTCTATGATACAGGTATCGGAAAAGAAGGGTATTCGATTATCGGACAGGGACAGATTGATAAGATCTTAAGTGGTAAGCCGGATGAGAGGCGGGAGCTTTTTGATGAAGCAGCAGGAATTGTCAAATTCAAACGAAGAAAAAGTATGTCGGTTAAAAAGTTAGAAGATGAACGCCAGAATCTGGTCCGTGTCAATGATATTCTGTCTGAGTTGGAAAAGCAGGTTGGGCCGTTAGAACGTCAGTCTGAAAAGGCGAGGGAGTATCTGAAACGGAAGGAAGAATTAAAAACATACGATATCAACATGTTCCTGCTGGAAATGGAACGTATCCGAGATCAGATTCGGGGGCTGGAAGAGAAGCTTCGTATTACAAAAGGGGAGCTTGAAGAAGCAACCAGACAATATACGGATACGAAGACGGAATATGAGGCGATTGAAGAACAGGTGGAAGTGATCGACGCTTCTGTCGAAAATGCTAACCGTCAATTAAATGAGACGACGATTCTGAAGCAGCAGTTAGAGAACCAGATCGCACTGTTAAAGGAACAGATTCACAGTGCACGGATGAACGATGAACATTTCGATCAGCGGGCCAGCGTGATTGATTCCGAGATGGATGTCCGTGAAGGACAGATGAAAGAACTTCAGACGGAGAAGGATTCCATTGTAAAACAGATGGAAGAAAAACAGTCGGAAGAAGATCAGATTAAGAATGAACTGACGGAATTACAGGCGAAGATAGCACAGATTACAGGATCCGTTGATGAAAAGAAGAATCATATCATGGAGATACTGAATAACAGAGCATCTACGAAAGCTCAGATCCAGAAATTTGATACGATGATGGAACAGATCCAGGTTAGAAAGTCGCAGATCAACCGAGAGATCCTTGCTAATGACAGTGAGATTGCAGAAGAAAATGAAAATCTGAACAAGTATCAGATGGAATTAAAAGTTATCTCAGACAAGATCATAGCCCTGAACAATGAAAATAAAGAATATGAAAGTAACATTAAGACGTTACAGGCGCAGATATCCAGAGAGTCTCAGAAATTACAGATTGGTCAGTCTGCTTTCCACCGGGAGCAGTCAAGACTGGAATCCCTTAAGAATATTACAGAACGTTATGACGGATACGGTAACAGTATTCGTAAAGTTATGGATAATAAGGACCGTGAGAAGGGACTTCTGGGTGTAGTAGCAGATATCGTAAAGGTTGAAAAAGACTATGAGATTGCTATTGAGACCGCACTTGGCGGTAATATCCAGAATATCGTAACCGAGGATGAAGATACGGCAAAACGTATGATCAATTTCCTGAAGAAGAATAAGTTCGGCCGTGCATCATTCCTGCCTTTAACATCAATCCGTGCGAATTCCGGGATCAATCGTCCGGAAGCACTTAAAGAACCGGGAGTTGTCGGAACAGCCAACAAACTGGTTCAGGTAGAGAATAAATATAAAACTCTCGCAGATTATCTGCTGGGAAGAACACTGGTAGTAGATCATATTGATCATGCAACAATGATCGCAAGAAAATACCACCAGTCAATCCGTATCGTTACACTGGAAGGGGAACTGATCAATCCGGGTGGTTCCATGACCGGTGGAGCATTTAAGAATTCCAGTAATCTTCTGAGCAGACGAAGGGAAATCGAAGAGTTTGAAAAGACCGTTCAGAAATTAAAACAGGAGATGACGGAGACGGAACAGCAGATCTGTGGCCTGAAAGATGAACGCGCAGGGTATTATGAAAAGACTGACGCAATCAGTGCAGAGCTTCAGAAAGCGTATGTCGTACAGAATACCGCAAAGATGAATGCAGATCAGTCATCTGCAAAGATCCAGAGCTTCAAACAACAATTCGATAATCTGCGAAATGAAGCTGCAAAACTGGATACACAGATCAACGAGATAATGGACAATCAGGAGTCTATTAATATAGAACTGGATACGTCAGAAAGTCTGGAAAATGATCTGAATATCAACATTGAGAAAGAACAAAAAGAGCTGGAAGAGATCCACGCAAAGGAAAGCTTTAAGACCAGAAAATCAGAACAGATTCATCTGGAATATGCAGGATTAGAGCAGAAGTATACATTTATTACGGAAAATATTATCCGTATCCGTGAAGAGATGGATAAATTCCGGGCAGAATTGGAAGAACTGACAAAGAATAAGGGTGGAAATTCTCAGGAAATTGCCGAAAAAGAGAAGAAGATCCAGGAATTGAAAACAACAATTGATAATTCCGGGGATCTGTTTGATGAAATCAAACTTCAGATTGAACGTTCAAAAAGAGAACGTGAGGAATTGAATAAACGGCACAAATCATTCTTCGAAAAACGTGAAGAGATCTCAAAACATATGACAGATCTTGATAAAGAGGTTTATCGTCTGGAAAGTCAGAGGGAAGGGTACGAAGAAGCTTCTGAAAAGCAGATTAATTATATGTGGGAGGAATATGAACTCACACTGAATCACGCAAAAGAACTTAGGAATCCGAACCTGACTGATCTTGCAGATATGAAGAGACGGATCCAGGAGTTAAAAGGTGAGATCCGTGCACTGGGTAATGTCAATGTTAATGCAATAGAAGAATATAAAAGTGTATCCGAGCGTTATGAATTCCTGAAGGGCCAGCATGATGATCTGGTAGAAGCAGCCGAAACACTGGAACAGATTATCGAGGAACTTGATAATGCCATGCGTAAGCAGTTCAAAGAGCAGTTTGCCAGAATTGCAGCCGAGTTCGATCAGGTATTCAAGGAAATGTTCGGAGGCGGAAAAGGAACGCTGGAACTTATGGAAGATGTGGATATTCTGGAGGCGGGTATCCGGATCATTGCCCAGCCGCCTGGAAAGAAGCTGCAGAATATGATGCAGTTGTCCGGTGGAGAAAAAGCATTGACAGCGATAGCACTTCTTTTTGCAATCCAGAATCTGAAGCCGTCACCGTTCTGTCTGCTGGATGAGATCGAAGCGGCACTGGATGATAATAACGTAGACCGTTTTGCACAATATTTGCACAAGTTAACAAAGTATACGCAGTTCATAGTAATCACACATCGACGTGGAACAATGACGGCGTCAGACAGACTGTATGGTATCACTATGCAGGAAAAAGGTGTATCTACACTGGTATCTGTCAGCCTGCTTGAAAATGAACTGGATAAATAGGAGGAAGATATGGGATTTTTTGAAAAACTGGTTGCCGGTCTTGGTAAGACCAGAGACAATATTGTATCAGGAATGGACAGCATCTTTCACGGATTCTCCCGTATCGATGATGACTTTTACGAGGAGCTGGAAGAGGTTCTGATCATGGGAGATCTTGGTGTACAGGCAACATATGATATTCTGGATGATCTGAAGGCAAAAGTAAAAGAAAAACACATCAAAGAACCAATGGAATGCCGGGAACTTCTGATCGAAAGTATCAAAGAACAGATGGACATCGGAGAAACAGCATATGAATTTGAAAACCGCACATCCGTAGTGATGGTAATCGGTGTCAATGGTGTAGGAAAGACTACAACGATCGGAAAGCTTGCAGGAAAGCTTCGTGCAGAGAATAAGAAAGTTGTAATTGCAGCGGCCGATACATTCCGTGCGGCGGCCGGAGAACAGTTAAAAGAATGGGCGAACCGTTCGCAGGCAGAGCTGATCGGCGGACAGGAGGGATCTGATCCGGCATCGGTTGTGTTTGATGCTGTTGCGGCAGCAAAGGCGCGGCATACAGATGTGCTGATGATCGATACAGCCGGACGTCTGCACAATAAAAAGAATCTGATGGAAGAACTCAGAAAGATGAATAAGATCATTGACCGGGAATTCCCTGAGGCATACAGAGAGACATTGGTTGTTCTGGATGCAACAACAGGACAGAATGCCCTGCAGCAGGCGAAGGAATTCAACGATGTGGCAGAGATTACAGGGATCGTTTTGACAAAGATGGATGGAACCGCAAAAGGAGGAATCGCAGTTGCCATCCATGCAGAGCTGGGCGTTCCGGTAAAATATATCGGTGTGGGAGAGACTATTGACGATTTGCAGAAATTTAATGCAGATGATTTCGTGAATGCGTTATTCGAAAGACCGAAAGATGATGAGGCTTCAGAAGAGGTCTCAGAAAACGAATAAGAGGAAGAGAGGAAGTACGAGATGTTAACATTAGAAAAATTCAAACAGGCGAGTGCAATCGTAAAAGAAGTAACCCTGCCAACTAAGCTGGTATACAGCGAATACTTAAGCAAACAGACAGGTGCTGATGTCTATCTGAAACCAGAGAATATGCAGTATACAGGTGCTTATAAAGTACGTGGTGCATATTACAAGATCAGTACAATGAGCGAAGAAGACAGAAAGAAAGGTCTTGTAACTGCGTCTGCAGGTAACCATGCACAGGGCGTGGCATATGCAGCAAAGAAATTCGGCTGCAAGGCAACGGTAGTTATGCCGACAGTTACACCATTGATCAAAGTAAATCGTACAAAGAGCTATGGAGCAGAAGTCGTATTACACGGAGATGTCTATGATGATGCCTGTGCATATGCAATGAAACTGGCAGAAGAAGAAGGATACACATTCGTACATCCTTTCGATGATCTGGATGTTGCAACGGGACAGGGAAGTATTGCAATGGAAATCTTTGAAGAACTTCCGGACGTAGATTATATTCTCGCACCAATCGGTGGCGGCGGTCTGATCACAGGAGTTTCGACACTTACCAAGATGCTGAATCCGAATGTCAAAGTAATCGGTGTAGAACCGGCTGCCGCTGCAAGCATGACAGAGGCATTGAAAGAAAGACATCCGGTAACACTTGCAAGTGCCAATACGATCGCTGATGGTACAGCTGTAAAACGTGTCGGAGAAAAGATCTTCCCATATGCAGAAAAGAATATAGATGAAGTTATTACAGTTTCAGATGATGATCTGATCGGTGCATTCCTCGATGTAGTAGAGAATCACAAGATGATCGTAGAAAATTCAGGCCTTCTGACAGTAGCGGCTCTCAGACAGCTTGATCTGAAAGGAAAGAAAGTCGTATCCATCTTAAGTGGTGGTAATATGGATGTGATTACAATGTCCTCGATCGTACAGCACGGACTGATCCAGAGAGACAGAATCTTCTCTGTATCTGTACTTCTTCCGGACAAGCCGGGTGAACTGGTACGCGTTGCATCTACAATCGCCAAAGCAAATGGTAACGTAATCAAACTGGAGCATAACCAGTTCGTAAGTACCAACCGAAACGCAGCAGTAGAACTTCGAATCACACTGGAAGCATTCGGAACCGAACACAAACACCAGATTATGAAAGCCTTAGAAGACGAGGGCTTAAGTCCAAGAGAAGTTAACGCAAAACTTTATTAATAATATATAAAAAATGATTATGGAATCTCCATAATCATTTTTTTTGAATAAATATCCATAATAGAACTTGACAACACATGTATCATTGTATACAATTATACATGTTGAATTTAGTACTTTACTACGAAAAAATATTTTAGAAAGCAGGCGATGAAAAATGGAAAACAGGAAAGTATACCTGGATGATCATACAAATTTATTGCAACTGGAAGAGCACATGTACCCGTTGGTGGATGTGAAGACACCGAATGTATTTCGTAATCTGTTCCATTATGACGAGATTCCGAAAATCGCATTCAATGACCGAATTGTTCCGCATTGTATGCCGGATGAGATCTGGATCACAGATACAACATTCAGAGATGGCCAACAATCACGTGCCCCGTACAGTACTGAGCAGATCGTAACATTATATGATTATTTTCATCGTCTGGGTGGTCCGAAGGGAAAGATCAGACAGTGTGAATTCTTCCTCTATAGTAAAAAGGACAGAGACGCAGTCTACAAATGCATGGAAAAGGATTATAAATTCCCGGAGATAACAAGCTGGATCCGTGCGAGCAAGAAAGATTTCGAACTGGTGAAAGAGATCGGAATGAAAGAGACTGGTATTCTGGTAAGCTGTTCGGACTATCATATATTCTATAAACTAAAGATGACAAGACGTGAGGCAATGGAACATTATCTGTCTATCGTAAGAGAATGTCTTGAGACAGGAATCAGCCCGAGATGTCATCTGGAAGATATCACACGTTCCGACATCTATGGATTCGTCATTCCATTCTGTCTGGAACTTATGAAACTGATGGATGAGTATAAGATTCCGGTTAAGATCCGTGTTTGTGATACCATGGGATACGGGGTCAACTATCCGGGAGCTGTAATACCAAGATCTATTCCGGGAATCATCTATGGACTCAGAGTACATGCCGGTGTTCCAAGCGAACTGATCGAATTTCACGGACATAATGATTTCTATAAGGCAGTCAGCAATTCATCGACAGCATGGCTTTATGGTGCGTGCGGTGTGAACTGTTCACTTTTTGGAATCGGAGAGCGTACCGGTAATACACCACTGGAAGCGATGGTGTTCGAATATGCACAGCTTCGTGGCACACTGGATGGGATGGATACAACAGTTATCACAGAGCTTGCAGATTATTATGAGAAAGAGATAGGATATCATATTCCTTCAAGAACACCTTTTGTTGGTAAGAACTTTAATGTAACAAGGGCCGGAATCCATGCAGATGGTTTATTGAAGAATGAAGAGATCTACAACGTATTTGATACCGGAAAATTTCTGAACCGTCCTCCGCTTGTTGCAATATCTAACACATCCGGACTTGCAGGTATTGTACACTGGATCAATACATATTTTAAGCTGCCGGAGGACAAGAAAGTAGATAAGAACTCAGAACTTGTAAGTTCTGTAAAAGAGTGGGTAGATAAGCAGTATGAAGAAGGACGAGTAACCGTTCTTACAGACGATGAGTTGATCAGAGTTATCGACGAAAACTGCAAGAGACTTGGTGTGGAATTGATATAGCAGAGGTGTTTTTAATGGAAGAATATCAGGACAGATCCTTACGAGGAAGAGTGTTCCGGCATCTTCGGGAAGATATTCTGAATGGGGTATATAAAGATCATGAAGAATTAAGGGAAGTAACAATCGGTGAAGAACTGGGGGTAAGCAGAACACCGGTAAGAGAAGCCTTAAGACAATTGGAGTTAGAAGGACTGGTTACGATCATTCCGAATAAAGGTGCGTATGTGACAGCCATTACCAGAAAAGATGTGAAAGATATCTATAAGATACGTTCGCAACTGGAAGGGCTGTGTGCCAACTGGGCAACGAAATATATTACGGATGCGCAGATTGAAGAACTGGAAGAAGTGATTCTTCTGTCAGAATTTCATTTGCATAAGAAGGGATCCGGACAGATTGAACAGATGTCAGAAATGGATGGTAAGTTTCATAAGATATTGTATGAGGCATCCAACAGCAGGATCCTGGAACATGTATTAACAGATTTTCACAAGTATGTACAGCTTGCCAGGACGATGTCTATTGAAGCACCGGAGCGTGCCGAGAAATCAATAGAAGAACACAGAGAAATCCTGGAAGCGATCAAGGCAAAAGATGCGGCAAAAGCAGAACAGCTTGCAAATGAACATATATTACACGTGATGGAAAATCTGCATCTGGAAGAATAATAAAAGATGCCGCGAACAGATAGAAAGGAGACAAATACCATGGCAAAAATTAAAATGACAACACCGATTGTAGAGATGGACGGAGACGAGATGACAAGAATTCTCTGGAAGATGATCAAAGAAGATCTTCTGGATCCATATATTGAACTGAACACAGAATATTATGATCTGGGTCTGGAACATAGAAATGAGACAGATGATCAGGTAACAATCGATGCGGCTAATGCAACCAAGAAATATAAAGTTGCAGTAAAATGTGCAACAATCACACCGAATGCGGCACGTATGAAAGAGTATGATCTGAAAGAAATGTGGAAGAGTCCGAACGGAACGATCCGTGCAATACTTGACGGAACTGTATTTCGTGCACCGATTGTTGTAAAAGGCATTGAGCCATGTGTAAAGAACTGGAAAAAACCAATCACTATTGCAAGACATGCATATGGAGATGTATATAAAAATACAGAGATGAAGATTCCTGGACCTGGAAAAGTAGAACTGGTATACACGGCAGAAGACGGCACAGAGACCAGAGAACTGGTACACAACTATGCAGGACCGGGTGTTGCACAGGGAATGCATAACTTATGCGGATCTATTGAAAGCTTTGCGAGAAGCTGCTTTAATTATGCATTGGATACAAAGCAGGATCTGTGGTTCGCAACAAAAGATACGATCTCTAAGAAGTATGACCATACATTCAAAGATATTTTCCAGGAAATCTTTGACAAAAATTATGCCGAGAAGTTCAAAGAAGCCGGAATTACATATTTCTATACTTTGATCGATGATGCGGTTGCAAGAGTTATGAAATCAGAAGGCGGATATATCTGGGCATGTAAGAACTATGACGGAGATGTAATGAGTGATATGGTTTCTTCCGCATTTGGTTCTCTTGCAATGATGACATCTGTTCTGGTATCACCGGATGGAAATTATGAATATGAGGCAGCTCATGGAACTGTACAACGTCATTATTACAAGCATCTGAAAGGGGAAGAGACTTCTACAAACTCTGTAGCTACAATTTTTGCATGGACAGGTGCTCTTAGAAAACGTGGTGAGATGGATGGAAATGCCGAATTGGCAGCATTCGCAGATAAGCTTGAAAAAGCAACCATTGATACCATTGAAGAAGGTAAGATGACGAAAGATCTGGCATTGATCACGACACTGGAAAATCCAACCGTATTGAACAGCGAAGGATTTATTAAGGCAATTGCTGAAAAATTAAAATAGATAATATATTACAGAAAAAACCATACAATGTAAAAGATTCTCGAATGAAATTGTCTTATTACAGTTGTATGGTGTTTTTTTAATACCAAATTATTCATGTGGTATTTCCTCTTTTCTGGTGTATATTGTTACATTTTTGAAATCATCAGGTATCGTGTCTAATGCTCCAACATATTTTCCGTTCACATATAAGTGATAACCATTATGAACCTTTAGAAGGCAGACGTTATCATCTTCGAGAGTGAATGTACCGTTTGTATCACTCGAAGGCCCCGGGGAAGATGGTTCGATCACGACAAAAATTGTAATAATAAGTACACCGCATAAAATAATGGTATGTATAACACTTCTAAATAAAGAATGTCTTCTTGGAGCATCTGGTGTGGAGAGCATAAATGTGATACGTGATTCAAGCTCGGAAGTAACCGTACCCGTAAAATTAATAGTGTCTACCATCTGCAAAGAATCCGAAGAACCATCGGTGAGTGTATTTTTTGCAATCTTTAATATTAATTCCGCATATTGGACAGAATCAAAATCAGGGATATGTTTCTTAAGATAATTATCATTGTTAATCTCTAAAGTAAGGAAATATTCTTTTTGAAGAAGATATACAAAGGGATTCCACCAATGGATACATACAATTAACTCGATAAACAATTTCATCCACAAATCATGATTCTTATAATGCTTCAGTTCATGCAAACATATAAGTTGTATCTCTTCCTCGGAAAGAGATATATTTTTTGGAAAAACCAGAATTGGGAATAAAGTACCTGTAATAGCCGGTGATGTCCGTGATGGTATAATGGCAATCTCTATGGGAGCCGGAATATATTTGCGGAGCATCTGATATAGTGGATCAGTATGGTCTGAATTTTGTGTGAAATTTTTCAAATAGTTTCCGAGCCGTATTTTTCTATAAAAGAATATAAGGACTTTTATAACCGCCACAGAAATCCAAAGAATAAGTAAGCAGTCATAGATACTCAGATTTCCAATCTTGTTATCACATAATGGATTCGTAAAACGTGGAAGAAATTTTTCTGAATAAACAGAATATGTAAATGGAAAGTTAACGGGAACAGATAACCTTATAAAAATAAGTAGTATCCCTAAAAACAACCACTTAGTATTTTTCGCAAATACATTCCTGGCACGGTATAAAATAATATAAAGATATATTGTAAGAAACATAATTGCAAAAAAACATGTTAAAAATGGACCAAATGATATTTCCATCAGCGTATTTCCTCGATTTCTTTTTTCCTCTTTTGAATTATCTGTTCAAGTCTTTCCAGTTCTGATGCATCCTGCTCTTCTTTGATAAATGCAGCGATCAGCGATGATGTAGAACTGGTTCCGATGATATCTTTATATTCAGTATTAAAATATTCATCTCTGGAAATCAGGGGACGGTAACTTCTGCTCAGTACAGTGCCGCTATATACAATGTCAGCAACTTCTATGAGATTTTCTTTCAGAAGAACCTTCAGACAGGACTGAACCGTATTGATATTCAATGCAGGGCTGCCGTTAACAATGTCCGAAGCTACCATCGGAGAAGAATGATCCCAAAGAACTTTCATAACATCCAGCTGTCGCTTTGACAGTTTCTTTTTCATAATATTACCTTCTTTCTTGCGTATTCACACATTAATTATAACTATGTAAAAAAAGAAATCAATGAAAATACACAATAAAGCCGGGTGTTTGACACATCAATCATCAAAAAAGTACCGCAAAGCCTTATAATAGGCTTATTTTTTTGTCAACTTTTTTGTTTTATTATCTAG
>OCTW011474350.1_pt1 | contig 14527 bp, 18 predicted proteins | sample 1539671 | NCBI WGS metagenome assembly OCTW01 (sample SAMN02144230, study PRJEB22623) | gut metagenome | biome: sheep rumen | host: Ovis aries | place: New Zealand
CGCCATTGCATTTTTACCAGCCGACTATTCATGGAAAACTTACGGTGCAATGAATCAGATGTTCTGGAAGCGCCATCAGGAAACCAGCCTCGAAGCCGCAAAAGCAATGTTCAAAAAAAGCCACTCTGATGCCATGAAGCTGATTGAAGGTTACAGCAACGAAGAACTTTTTACACAGGCCTACTTCCCATGGACAGGCAATGCGGCCCTCGGAGATTATTGCGTAAGCGATACTTCAAGTCACTACGCCTGGGCCATCAAAAAAATTAAGGCTCACAAGAAGAATTGCGGGAAATAAATGATTAAGGAGGGGGAAGTCATTTTCCACTTGAACCTATTCAAAATATCCCTGATTATCCCTACTCCAAAACATATTCCAATTAGCAACATTCAAGGTTAACACTGATTAATTCTCGATAGAATTAATCAGTGTTTTCTTAGCATGATAGAAAATCAGATTTTGAAATTTGATTTTTTTTCGTAACTCTAATCAATTTCTATTTTATCACAGTATAGTGCATCTGCCGAACCATAAATTTTTATTCCGTGTGCATAAACTCTTACCTTATGATTTTCATAAGACATAAGTTTACGAACGCTCTCAGCAGGAAAATTATAATAGATATTTAATACACCTCCATTTTTACCATAGATGATAAAGCACTGTTCGTCTATACCTGATAAATATGCATCTATTACAACTTTTTTATTATAATACTGACTCTTAAAAGCGTAATATTCTGAAATAGTTATTGTTTGATACGATGCAGAAGAATTATTATTTTGAGATGTAGACTGTTGTGATTTCTGTTGCGGCTGAGAAGAACCTTGCCAGCCGCAACCAAGAGCTATTCGAGAATCAGCACGAATTTCGTTTATAAACTCCTGGACCGGGTAATGAGTAGATTTTGTTCCAGAAGTTACTATATCTATTCTTGGTGTACCATCGGGATTTCTTTTTTTGGGGTTAGCATGACTGTTATAAAGCATAATTGCAGAACCTGCATTATTTTTATCAAATCTAGGAGCTTTGTGAAAATGTATTTGATATTCAATGCCTCTATTATCATATACATAATAAAATATTTCTGTATCCCCGCTCCAGTTTTCAGTTTTATTATACTCATACGACTTAAAAATCGACAGCACCTGATTGATTTCATCCTGCTCGGTGTCAGCATACACAGATGCAGTGAATACCAACAGAAACAAACAGATTGACAGAAAGAACTTTTTCATATTATTTCTCTCTACTTTATGCAATCTACGAGAGCCTTAAAGTAATTAATCATCTTTATGTACTCTCCTGGTAGTTCAAACCATCGATAGTAATAGAATGTATCAGCGAGGGCTTCTCTTAACGCTGTTTTACTGACCTCAACATCATTCGTAAAAAGAACAAAGACTCTCTCGTATTTTCCGTCATAACAAAGCAAATCCAAATCATTTGTGTTGTCGCTAAAAGTTTCTCCAATAAAACCTTCATAGTCGCCTTCATTGGCAACAATGACGAACGCATTCCTATAGTTTTTCGATGTTTTGGAAACAGTGTTGTAAAATTCGGTCTCACTTTGAAAGTAGGTGTCAGCTACAGCCGTTCCTGCAACAGTCAAAGCAAGTACGAGAGTCAGAATAAATTTTTTAAGACCTTTCATATTATTATCTCCTTGTTAGTTTTTCTTTAATTTTGAAATCAAAAAATACATTTTCTTCTTTTTTCTTTACATAACAAGTGTACGATGCAAAACAAGCTTACTCACCTGTATAATTGTAAGTCCACTTTATTTTTTTATTTTTAATTGTTCTGCCAGTATACTCCTCTGAATAAACAGGCCAGATTTGACGGTATGTTAACATATCTTCCGGTTCAACATTACTCAAAAAGTATTCAAGAGTTCCTCTATAATTTATAGTTTTAAGACTGCCACAACCTGCAAAAGCATATTTTCCTATTACAGTAATAGAAGAAGGAATTACAACAGTTTTCAGCTTTTTACAATCCTTAAAGCAATTCTCCGAAATTATTTCATATCCATCAGGAATCGTAATTGTCTCAACCTTTTTATCCCCTGTGTATGTATAAGTTTTTGCCTTTATTTCCTCTTCTGCAGCCTTTTTTGCAGCTTGCTCTGCGGCAAGTTTTTCCGCCTCAGCCGCTTCTTTCGCTTCACGCTCTTTTCGTTCTGCTTCTGCTTTTTGCTGCTTTACAAACGGATTGTCGTTAATAACATCAATATCATTTTCAGCTGCAAGGATTTTCTTTGTATCAATTTTGAGGGATTTCATTTTTGGGAATGAAGCAAGCGGATTTCTGTCCCAATAGCTCGTCTCTGGATCTCCATACCACAGGCTCACAGAAGAAAGTTTTACTTTTGCTTTGCCAGAGTCGATGATTTTCATTGTGGCCTGGTCTATGCCACGGAAAATATAAAAATCTCCTACGATTTCACGTTGTTCCTCATATTCTTTTGTAGAAGCAAGAATCTTTCCGTTCTCGTCTACGATAGAAACTTCGATATCATATAAGTCATGATTATATCCAGAAGAATACATAGTGGAAGGTACAGAATAGCCCTCATACTCCCCAAATCCATCATCAGGCACAAAAAGTGCAATTCCATCCCGCAAAAACTTTCCGTCTTTTTTTGCATCATCTGCCACAACAGATTTTCTTGGCCATTTTACAAGGGCATCCCAGTCCTTTCGACGAACTTTTTCTAGACCAGAAAGTACTATGTCCTGTATTTTCTCTTCTTTTACAGACTTGCAACTAATCACAACATCAGCCTTGTAAGTTACAGTTCTTGTAGCCCTGTCAATGTCTCCTTTTTTGATTCCACGAACTTTGAATACCACAGGCGGATTTTCTGTAAAATACCGCTCAAAATCTTTTACAAGCAAAACCCATTCGTCATAAATCGAAAATTCATCATATTCACTAAATCCAGGTTTACCGCTTCGTATAACTTCCTCAATTTTTTGAAAAGCTTCTATAGCTTCTTTTGATTTTTCGCTTTGTTCCGCTACTACTGCATCCCAATATGTGCCAAGTGCCGATGCATACATTTTTTTTGCTTCATAATCCTTTGCCTTTTTGAGCAGAGTCGTGTACTCCGCAGTCTGGGCAAACAAGGCACACCCCGCCACAAATACAAATACAACAGCAAGACCAACAATTTTTTTTAATTTCATTACGGAAAACCTCCTTTAATCTTCTATTTTAAGCCAATTTTAACGAGGAGGAGTAGTCATTTAATGACCAAGTAACAAAAAAATTGAATTTTTTTGAATTTTTGCCAGAGATATCCTGAACCAAAGGAAAATCCCAAATTACTCATTGCTACTTTCTAATTCTTTTCTGTATAAAATCGTGTAGATGATAATTCCGGTACACCAGAAAAATGTCGCCAAAAAACTGAAGAAAATCGCCATGCAAAGTGCTGGAACGTAAAGCATTGAGATAAAGTAGCCCGAAAAGCCAGCGATTGAGCCTGTCATGCTAATCAGATTGTCATAGGATGCACGCGCTTCGCTTTTTTTGAAGAACCATGCCTTTGCACCTTCGAAAATCTTGTCGCTGATTCCGCCGAAAAAAAAATACATTCCCATGCTCAAACCCCAGAAAATAAACATATTGAGCGTAGCTTCGGAATAGATGAAATAGAGTACGCTCGCAACTGCCTGCATCAGAAAGAACGGAAGCATGAGGGGAAGAAGCTTTTTGTTCCACTTTGACCACATAAAATCGAGCAAAAAGTCCCATTGTCGAGGCAATTGCAAATGATGCCAGAATCAGTTTTTTTTAATTTCAATTGTAGAATTCCTCCAAGTTTTATCGTCCTCCGACATATTTATGCCTAGTGTACAATAGGCATAAAATTCAAAAAATCTTGCTTGAGAAAAATATAAATTTACCTTTCTCTTATTTAAGAAATTACCTGTTTTCTTGACATAAAAATTGTACAATAGTACAATTGTATTATGAGTGAATTAGTAATTGATGCCTCATGCATTCTTGAATTTCTCTTGAATCAAACCAACAAAGACTCTGTTGTAAAGACTGTTGGTTCGGCTCGTCTTGTTGCACCAAGTTGTTTACCATTTGAAATTGGAAATGCACTAAGTAAACTTATTAAACGCAAATTGATTTCCATTTATGATGGAGTTTCGGTATATCATGAGTTTGCAAGAATTCCAATGAGGATGATGGAGCTGGATATTCCGAATGCTATTGTAATTGCCGGAGAAACAGAATCTTACGCTTATGATTCATATTACATTTCATTGGCAAAGCAGCTGTCCCTACCTTTGTATACAATGGATGGAACAATGAAAACAAATGCCGTTTCGCGAGGTGTCGCATGCTTGTAGTAACATATTCCGAAGCAAGACAGAATTTCGCTTCTGTTCTGGACAAATCAAAAAACGATGGAGCCGTCCTTGTAAAACGAGCAGACGGCTCTGTCTTCCGTATTTCCCCTGAAACTTCGGAATCGTCACCATTTGCAGGAATCAAAACACTTTTTGATATCAGACATGAAGATATTATGCAGTCGCTCAGAGAAAGCAGGGAAGAAAACTAAAAAGCCGTAACTTTATTTTTGTGTTCTATTATTTCTGATTCCCGCCCATTCCCCAGTTTTCCAGAGGAGGTTCATTCATCACAACAAAAACATCTGTAGCCACTATCCCCAGTTTTTCACACAACAACCCGGTGATTTTTTCAATGGCAGTTTTTTTCTGTTCGCGCGTTCTTCCCGGGAAAATCGTGAGTTCTATAATCATAAAGTTTTCGGTTTTACCTTCGGGGGCTTCCCAGTTAGTCTTATCAAACTCTTCGATCCGCTGGAACCTGTCCCAATCGGCAATTTCAAAGGCGTCAATTAGGCCTTGGTGAATACAATCAAAAAGAGTCTTCTTAAATTCGGGAGTTTTCCTGGCCAGCATGTTAACTTTTACTAAGGGCATTTTTTTTCTCCAGATTGTGGATTTCTTCCAGTTTTGGTGGATTAAGTGGCAGTGGGAAACGTGAAATTGCAATGGCTGAGCAGGCACTTGCAAAACGAACAAGTTCATCATCGTTCAGGCCATGAAGAAGACCATAAACACAGGCTGCTTTAAAAGTATCTCCGGCACCCAGGGTGCTTTTTACTTCAACATTAAAGGGCTTCATAGATTTTATAGTGCTGCCTTTTCGGGCATACAGCATTTCACTGCCACCTTGAGTTATGATTGTAAGTCCATCGGATTGCTCTTTCATAAGACAAAGAATTTCTTCAACCGACATGTCTTTATAATATTGGCCCAGGCATTCGTGAGAGACCACATTTATTGCAGCCATTTTATGTAAAGGTGAATCATGGGGAGTGTCAATTGTAATAAAAGGAATATTGTGCTTGAAGCATAGCTTTGCAGCCTTTAGACTTTCTTCTCCAAAATATGGGTCTATTGCAGCAACTTTGCAACCGGAAATATCTTCTTCCTTTGGAATATTCCACCATCGTTTACCGGAAGAAAAAAGAGTCTGAAAGTGACCCATAGGTGAACGGACAAGTCCTGAAATCACAACGTAATCCATAACACCAGGTTCGCTTGTAAAATGAAGGAGCGACAAATCGACATTTTTATTTTTATAAAAATCCCTGAGCAGGGATGCAACTTCAGTGCCAATCCAGGTGCCATCCATTTTTACACTGGCACCAAGCGAATCAAGAACTGTTGCCGCTGTCCCCGTTTCTCCGCCTGGTAGAAAATATTGTTCTTTAATTTCTGAATACTCATCCGGGCGCAAAAATCCATCCTTGAGTAAAAAGGAGTGAGTTCCCAGAATTTGTCCAAATAAATAAACATCAGCAGTTTTGTTCATAATTATTACTATATCCTAAATGATTTTTACAGACAATGGCAGGATTCCTTTTTGAAGATAACCTTCTTCCAGATTCCTGCCAACCTTACTCACTGAGAGCTATCATCACAACTTCTCAGCGCTCTCCGTAAAAGGTTCAATGTATTTCTGAATAAAATCCACCCTGTCAAAAACCGTCGGCTTAAAATACGAGGCCACGGCAACAACCAGCTGTTTTTGCGGATTTATGTAAATCACGTTGCCGCTGTTACCGATGGCTGCATAAATATTTTTCTTGCGGGAAATAATCCACCAGAGGTAGCCGTATTCCATTCCGCGGAAATAATTGCCTTCAACTTTGCGTGGGCCGGTCATCTCTCGAATCCAGTTGGCTGAAACTATCTGCTGGCCGTAAAACTCACCCTTGTTCAGACAGAGGAGTCCAATCTTTGCCATGTCCTGTGCCGTCATACAAAGCCCATAACCCGGAGTGCCAAGATCCTGAGGGTCGGCAAACCAAACAGCCTCTTTTGGCAGCTTACTAATTGTAAACTCCTTGTGCTCTTCGGCAGACTTTGCATAAAAGTTTTTGTGGGCCGGAATGCCAAGAGCTTCAAAAAGATATTTGTTTGCGTAGTCTACGGTTAGCATGCCGGTGGCCTTATACAAAATCCCCGTCAGAATATGAAGACACACCGACGAATACTTAAACTCATTAGTAAGCCCCTTACGTCCGCCAAGAAAATCAAGAGAAGTATAAGTCCAGTTTTCGCTGGCACAAACCTTACTCCATGGGTCGCCCTTACACTTATAAGGAGCCCGCATCGTAAGCAGATGCTTTATCGTCACCTCGTAAATTGTCTTTTCGCCGCGCTTCACTTTATACTCGGGAAAATAATCCAGCACCTTATCGTCCACACTTTTAATCTGCCCCTTGTCTATGGCAATTCCGACCAGCAGAGCCACAATGCTTTTTGTAACAGACATAACGTGGAGGCAGTCCTCGCGCCTGTAATTATTCCAGGTGTCGCTGTAAACAGTCTTGCCGTCACGAATCGCCTCAATCTGGCAGATGTTGGACTGCTGGCTTTCAATCATTTTGTGGAGTTCTTCTTTTGTCATAAAATCCTCATTCATGTATGTAAGATTTAGGTGCCTATATCTGAAAGAATAAGGTGATTAAAAATTGAATTCAAGAAAAATCTTAAAATTTTTTTTTGATTGATTTGGGCGTACCCTCTGCAACCTTCGGTCGCAGAGGGCGGGTGTTTCCCCTTGATCGAAGTTCCGTTAAAAACGACAGTCCATCGCGACTGTCGTTTAGGAACATCGAAAAACGGGTGGGGCGAGATTTATCGAGCCATTCCGCTATCGCTCCAGCCGCTTCCCTCATTCACTAACTAACGTTAGTTCACTCAGTCCAGTGCCGCCTTCGGCGTAGCTCCGCACCCTTACGCATCTGCAGAATTTATAAAAAAGATATCTTCCCGAACGGGAAAATGTTTTCGCATATCAGGTCTTTTTTTAATTGATTTTCCCGTTCGGGAAAGTTATACTGTTGATATGAGAATAATTTCTGTTGAATCAATATCAGAAGCTGTGAAAAACCGCCGAAAACAGCTGGGACTTACTCAATCAGAAACAGCTGCAATGTGTAATGTTGGAGCCCGTTTTTTCTCAGAACTTGAAAATGGAAAAGAAACTTTACAGATGAATAAGGTGCTTCATTGTCTTGAAATGCTTGGGATAAATCTTTATGCGGTAAATCGGGAAGATGATAAATGAAACTGAACGTTTTCTTTGGAAATAAAAAAGCAGGCTCTCTTGAATCAACAGAAAATCACGGAGGAATCTCCTCAAAAGCAATGCATCCCTTTTTTCTCAGGACTTTTGCCGGAAGAAGATTCGCGAAAAAAAATTGCAGACTATCTTCATATTTCTGAAACCAGCACTCTGAAATTACTTGAAGCATTAGGTGGAGAATGTGCAGGTGTCATTTCAATTTTGAGTGAAGATGAAGATGATTCACTTTCCGCAGAAACAAGTTATAAACTTGATTCAAAAAACTATGAACTTTTGAACGATAAGAGGCTTTCAGAGTTTATCGAAAAAATGAATACCCGGCCTCTTATTAAGGCAGACGATAAGTTACGGCTTTCTCTAGCAGGAGCTCAGGAAAAACTCGCACTTGCAAAAATTGATGGAGAATGGTATTTACCATTAAACGGTGCTCCTTCAACTCACATCTTAAAACCAACGCGAACAGGCAGTCTTTCTTCCCTTGCACAAAATGAATATATCTGTATGAAACTTGCAAAAAGTTTTGGACTTCCTGTTCCAGATGTTGATTTGCTGAAGATTGCAGGAAAAGATATTTTTGTAGTTGAACGCTATGATCGTATTAAAGAAACAGACTCGATTCAACGGCTTCATCAGGAAGATTTTTGCCAGGTACTTGGTATCATGAGTACATCAAAATATCAGAATGATGGAGGACCAGGCATTGCTGATATTTTCAAAACCATATTGAAAGTCTGCACGGTTCCGGCTTTGGAGAGCCAGAAATTCTTGAGATATGTTCTTTTTAATTATGTGATGGGAAATTGTGACAGTCACGGAAAAAATTATTCTCTGCTTTACAAAAATAATCGCGTAGAACTTTCTCCTTTGTACGATGTTGTCTCGACAATAATCTATTCAGGTCTTACTGACAAGCTTTCAATGAAAATTGGAAAACATTATGAGATTCAGAAAGTAACCCAAGAAGATTTTTCTCTTTTGGCTGAATCTTTGAACATTAAGTATTCCGTTCTTTCAAATATATTTGATGATTTTGCTAAAAAGTACATACCAGCTTTTGAAGAATTAAAGGATGATGAAAAGATTTCCAGAGATGTACTTAATTCTATTTTTGACGTTACTTCAAAGACATTTAAAAGTCTGCTAACGTAAGAATATGGAACTTGCAGAAAAAATCTATGCGGCAGTGCGTCTCATTCCTCGCGGAAAAGTTGCAACTTATTCTCAGATTGCAGCACTTGTCGGGAATTGTAATCTCCGCCGCTACGTAGGAAATGCTTTGCACAAAAATCCCAGCAATGTAATTACACCCTGTCATCGCGTTGTAAATGCAAAGGGCTTTTGCTCCGGCAGTTTTGCTTTTGGAGGGCCCGGAGTTCAGCAGGAAAAACTTGAAGCCGAAGGAGTGATTTTTGTTGATGGCCATGTTGATATGGAACGTTTTGAAATCACCCCTGATGATTTTGAGATGATGAGGGCTACCCTGGTTTAATATCATATGATAGAAAAGTTGGATTCACAAAAGATAATTCATCAAATCCCAGTTGAATGTCTTCCAAGTACAAGTCCGGCAAATGCTGCCTGCTCCCTCGAAAAACTGATTGCGGCGTATAAAGTAGTGAATATTTTCTAATACTTATTTTTTCAGAAAGTCTCCTCTCTTCGCTTATATAAACTCCAATTGAAAATCCCTCAATCCTCGTTTACACTTATTCTATGACCGGAGTAAATCAGACCTTATTTATCCCGCTTTATGGCAAGGCAAAAGTCAGCAGGCAGGGAATCATTTTAAAAGACTCAATGGCAGAAAAGATTTGGGCTGCCGAAGCCTTTGAAGTTCATGGAAAATCAAAATCAAAGTGGCTCACCTACAACATGGCAATGAGGGCAAAAATTTTTGACGACTGGGTTGAAAAAATGCTCGCTAAAAATCCCGATGCACTTGTTCTGCATATTGGCTGCGGACTGGATAGCAGGGCTTTTAGAATTGCGGCCCCTTACACCAGCTGGATAGATGGAGATTTTCCGGAAGTTCTTGAAGCCCGCAAAAAATATTATTCCGAAAACGACCGCTACAAGATGATGGTCTTTGATGCTTCAAAATCAGAAATGGTGGAAAAGCTACCGGATGAAAAAAACGTAATCGTAGTTTTTGAAGGAATCAGCATGTATCTGCGCAATGAAGAACTGAATGCTTTTGTTCGTGCACTGGATAAGAAGTATCCGCAGGTTCATATGTTGCTGGATGTTTATACAGTTTTTGGTGCAAAGGCAAGTAAGTATAAAAATCCTATAAATGATGTTGGCGTAACGACGGTCTGGGGGCTTGATGATATAAATGTGGTGCTGGCGGGCACACAATTCAAGTGTGATGCCGAGCATTCTCTGACGCCAGAAAATCTTGTGAATCAGCTGCCAGCTTTTGACAGAGGATTTTTTAAGTTCCTTTTTACCGGAAGCTTTTACAGAAAGATTTACCGCTTGTATGAAATCAGTAAAAACATTTATGGAAGATGAAAATGGAGTACTTCATTCGATGTGGGGAGATTCGTTAAATGATAATAATAATCACTGGTGCGTCGCACACAGGAAAAACTTTACTTGCACAACGCATGCTCGAAAAATATAAGTTTCCCTATCTTTCCGTAGACCATCTTAAGATGGGGCTTATAAGAAGTGGGAATACAAAGCTTACTCCTGAAGATGATGAGGAGCTGACAACTTACCTCTGGCCAATTGTCCGCGAGATGATTAAGACTGCCATCGAGAACAAGCAGAATCTCATTATTGAAGGATGCTATATTCCCTTTGACTGGCGCAAGGATTTTGATGAGGAATATCTGCGCGACATCAGCTTTATCTGCCTTGCCATGACGGAAAAATATATCGACGCACATTTTGATGAAATTAAAAATCACGCCTCGGATATAGAAGAAAGGCTTGATGACAGCGACTACACGTCCGACTGGATAAAAGAGGAAAACCGTCACATCATCAAGGGCTTTGAATCCGCAGGGGAATTAATTTACTTGATTGACTCCAACTATAAACAGACAATAGAAAAAGCCCTTCTTCTGTTTTAAGAAACCTCCCTTCGTTTAGAAAGAAACTCAAGATTTTTTTTAAAGCTATAGCTTCAATGCAGAAGGCGTTGCCGCAAGAACCAGTTCGATTATCAAAGGCATTACAAGTTTTATAACTCAAAACTATTACACTAAAACCACTTTTACAAGTGATAATTTTTCCGAGTATGTATAATATTTTATACTACCATTATAGTTACTTTCTTCTGTAATCTTAGTTACATCAAGTACTTCTCCTATTAAAATCTGAAGTTCATAATTTTCATAAGAATACTTGCTAACCAATCAGCAAGAGTTTGCCCACCAATAACTACCAGTATACACTGAACAAAAGTGCAAAAAATTACTATAATTATAGAAGAAAAATGAAAATACTTCTTGTTTCAGTAAATGCAAGCTACATGCATACAAACATCGCCATTCGCGATTTAAAAAATTATGCAGAAAAATTTTATAAGGCTGAAATGGATTTAGACGCTACAAAATGCCCTGAAATCTATCTTGCCGAATACACAATAAATCAGCCAGTGGGCGAAGTTCTTCGAGGAATTGCAGCTTTTGATGCGGACTGGATTCTTTTTTCTACCTACATTTGGAACGCCGAATATGTGTGTAAACTGCTTCCCGAAATCAAAAAGATTTTGCCAGAATGCATTTTGGGTGCCGGTGGGCCTGAGTTTGGCTATAGTGCAAAAAAATATCTGCTAAACACCCCTGCCCTGGACTTTATCATCTTTGGCGAAGGTGAAGAAACTTTTAAGGAGGTGATTTTTAAATCTCAGGGAAATTCCAAAAATCTTTTACATCAGCTCAATACTATAAAGGGCGTTTACTACAGAAATAGTAAAAATGATGATGGCATTTCTTTTACAGGAAGTCGCGATTTAATCCACAATCTTGATGAAATTCCTTTCCCATATCCTGAAATCCTATCTGGCACTGCAGACCCTGATCACAAAATCTATTATTACGAATCTAGCAGGGGCTGTCCTTTTTCTTGTTCTTACTGCCTTTCTTCCGTTGATAAAAGGGTTCGTTTTAAGAGCCTTGAACGGACCTGTAGCGAACTACAGATTTTTTTGGACCACAATATCAAGCTTGTAAAATTTGTAGACCGTACTTATAACCTGGATGAAAATCGATATATAGGAATCTGGGATTACATTATGAAGCATCACAACGGTAAGACCATGTTTCATTTTGAAATCGAAGCAGAATATCTTTCCGATAAGGCGTTGGATTTTTTGCAAAAGATTCCGGAAGGCATGATGCAGTTTGAAATGGGTGTACAGTCGGCTAATAAAAAAACTCTGGCAGCAATAAATCGCTCTACAAACATAAATGAACTTGCAGAAAAAATCAAACGTATTCCACGAACAATTCATCAGCATCTGGATTTGATTGCAGGCCTTCCTTATGAGGATTTGGAAAGTTTTGGTCATAGTTTTGATTTTGTAATGGCCTTGAGACCGGATGCTTTGCAGCTGGGATTTTTGAAAATTCTTGGAGGCACTCAAATGGAGGAATACGCCAGGGCCAACGGCTGGAAGTGGATGGAAAGTCCCGCCTACGAAACATTTTCTACGCCCTACCTCTCCTTCAATGAAATTGCCTTTTTGAAAGATATGGAAACTGTCACCGACGCATACTGGAACAAAGGAAGTTTTTCTAACACAATGAATTATATTTTCCGCAAAACAAGTCCCTGGAAGTTTTTATCAGCATTGGTGAAATACGGCCGTAGTGTGGATGCATTTGTTCAGGCAAGAAGAGAGGCTTACTGGTTTGAACTTATTTGTAATTTTGTGATGAAGGAAAATTCGGCAGAAATTGATGAAGTTTTCATTGCAGACAAGCTCGATAAAAATCTGATTTACGATTTACTGCGTTATGATTTTGTACGGGCAGGCAAAAAAGGAAACTTTCCATCCTGGTATAATCATCATTATGATAAAGATAAGCACAGGAAATTGCTCAATGAAAATGGCCTGCTAGAAAATTCCAGAATTGGTTTTGCAATTACCGAGTACGAGGAATTTGACTATAACGTTCTTTCCGAAATGCCAGAAGAGGAAAAAGGTCACAAAGAATTACTGATAAGGTATAAAGCCTCATAAAATCAGCTATGTCCATACTAGTACTTTCCGCTCAGACCCCTTATAAACCAAGCCGAATCATAATCATATAAACAATAGTGCCGCCAAAAATGCTTAGAAGAGAGTTTTTCTTCCATATATATGTAACTATTGTAAAGGTGATGGCGGAAATTTGTGGCAGCCATAGGGAAAGACTTGTAAAGCGGATATCACGAAGACTGTAAATCAAAAGGCCTATCATAACTACAGGAGGAATGTAGCGTTCAAAAATGTGAATCAGTTTTCCAGGCTTTCGTTTTGAAAATACAGCAAAAGGGAAAAGTCGTTCACAAAAAATAATCAGACCAATCAGAAAAGAAACAAGAAGAGCTTTAGTTATCGTCATCTTTATCCCCCTTTCTTTCCTTTACAAACTTTTGAATCTGATCGATGGTCAAAACCGCAAACAAAGCAGTAAGGGCAAAATCAACACCTGTCATATCAAAAGGAATGATTGCACCAACAAGTCCACCAATCAAAGAACCACCCACCCAATAAATCTGATCTAATAAAGAAACCATAAAATAATATTCTTCTGCTTTTACACCGGCGGGAACTTGAGTTGTAGTCAAAAGAGAAAAAGTTTCGTCGGTAAGAGCATAAATCAGATAAGGTTTAGTACGTCTGCATGCATTGAACTGATTAATCAGTGGCAGTCCATAAACAATATGGCGGATATTCAGCAACAGTTCTGTAGCAAGTATTGCCAGTACAGGAGTTCCAGCAGCAAACATAGGAATCGCAAGAAACTGCCCTGCCCCTGCATACATCAAAATCCCCATCGCAGGTGCAAGCCACCAGGAATAACCCGCATTTACTGTAACAAGACCAAAAGCAATCCCACAAGAAATATAACCCAGAAATACCGGAATAGTAGTCCTGAGTGCAACCTTCAAACAGTGTGTATTCATAATCTTGGATTATATCAGTAACCATGCTATTATTTCCATACACAGGAGACTATTATGTCATTTTGAAAGGAAAGGTAATTTTAATTGTAAATACAGCAACAGGCTGCGGCTTTACACCACAGTATGCACTTATTGAACAACTGTATAAAGATTATCATGAAAAAGGATTTGAGATTCTTGATATTCCATGCAATCAGTTTGGAGCACAGGCACCAGGCAGTGATGAAGAAATCCACAACTTCTGTACAACTCGTTACAACACTACGTAATTGATCGTTCTGGAAACGTAGTTGCCCGCTTTGAGCCAACTGCAGATATCGCCAAGGTTGAAGAATGTATTAAGGCATTACTCTAGCTTACTGTGTTTGGGGCCGCAATGGCCCCCGCAACGCCCCCAGACTGTCCTTAATAATGTGGCGGCTTGCGATTTGGGATATCGCCTTCCATTGCATTCGACATTTCGCGGATTCTGTCCGACATCAGTTTTATTTCTTTCTGCAGCTTATCAATAGTTTTTGCCTGATCAACCGCAACGTTCTGAATCTGGCTTACAAAATCTTCCATGTAGGCAAGCTTCATTTCGATTGCAGTCAGACGCTCTTCTGTTTCTTTTTCCATAAGTGTTATTTAATCCTTAAGCTCACAACTCATCCAAGCAAAACTGGTTCAACTCCCGTATCAAACTTCCACATGTAACACTATCTTAATGATGGTACTTTTTCGAGTTTAATCTGATAGCCTAAACTTTTTAGT
>OCTW011553545.1_pt1 | contig 14526 bp, 12 predicted proteins | sample 1539671 | NCBI WGS metagenome assembly OCTW01 (sample SAMN02144230, study PRJEB22623) | gut metagenome | biome: sheep rumen | host: Ovis aries | place: New Zealand
GTATGGAATGGAAAGTTTTCGTGATGGTTGCAGTTTCCTTGTTGTCAAAGTCGATGATTACCTGTTCAGACGCCAACTGTTCTTCTGTAATCGTCATCGGGTAATATCGAAGCTCTAATGGAACATTTGCTTCCTGCATTTCATCTTGAGTCTGGCATTCAAGATACCAGGTGTAAGAGCCGTCCTCGTTTCGAATAAAATCGCATGAACAGTCGCTCCATTTCAGATCAGCATCCAAATTGATTTCAGCCAAATGCCCATCATATACCCTTAGCGCGTATGCACCAATGCTTTCCTGCTCCGTCTTTTCATCTTCCGGATCCAACGTTCGCCAGGACAGATCCGAAATAGGGTCTTCCGGTGAGGAACCCGGGCCGATCAGGAGTGTATTGACCTTTGGGACAATTTGCGCTGTCAGACGGAGTATTTTCCCATCAAAATAGGACTCCTGAAGCGTGCATCGGATACTATCGGTTTCAATGATTTCATTCTCCTTTGTAATGCTCTCTTCATACTTGGGTGGAACGTAGGCATTCGCGTGGTCTCCCGCGAAGTTGATAATTCCCCAGCTGTTTAGAGCAGCAGCAAGCGCAGCTGTCATTGAAACAACAATCAGTGCAATAACAAGAATGGCAGTTACAGAAATCTTTTTAACCACGGGTTCTTCTCCTTTCGCTTTTCGCGCAATCTGGTAATGCAGCGAAGGCGCTTCTTCAATCCCGCGAGTGCAATCGTCAATCGCAGCGCGGATGCTGTTCATGATTTCCTGATCACTTTTCATCGTCTTCGCCTCCTTCCAGTTCGGTTCTCAGTTTCTGCTTTGCCTTATGGATTCTGCTGGAAACAGCTGGTTCCGTCAGGTTCAGCATTTTTGCGATTTCTTTGATGGGATAGCCCTCATAGAAATACAGCAGAACGACTTCCATGTATTTGGGCTTCAACTTCATGATCGCCATGGTCAGTGCAATATGATCATCGCTTGGTGGCGCAGATGACAGAAAGGGCAGCTGGTCGATGGAAACACGAAAATCAATGTATCGATACCAGGCACTCCGTCTGTAATCCCGGCAGCAATTGATTGCGATCCGGATCAGCCAGGTCTTTTCACTGCTTTCCCCACGAAAAGAATCCATGCTCCTGAAAGCCTTCAGAAAGGTTTCCTGTACCACATCCTCCGCAGCAGTACGATCTCTCAGGTATATGCAGCAGATTCGGAGCAGATCCTTTTCATATTGCTGCACCATTTGATCAAGTCGGTCTGCCGGGGTTTGATTCGGCGCCTGAATCATTCCCACCGTTGATCACCTCCTCAATCATTTAGACGATGGGCAGCACCAAAACTTAAATTTATTTCATAAAATTGTTTCTTTGAAGTGGCTTTTCGACGCCACCATATTGTTATACACGATTTTTGACCTTTCATCTACACAAAGAGGATTTGCCTGGCTGAAAAAATACGATTTACATGATGATTCATTAATATGGGAAGGTTTTTCTTGCAACGGCCGGGGTTTCGTTGGTATAATATACAATGGTTTGGTATCTGAATCTGCGGATGCCGGGCCGGAACCAAGGGAAGAGGGTTGTTCCTTATGATTGACATCAGGGATTATCGCGAAAAACGCGTACATATGATTGGCATCGGCGGGTCCAGCATGTCCGGGCTGGTGGATTTCCTGCTGGACGAGGGCTGCGTGGTCACCGGCTCGGACCGGGCGGAGTCCCACTATGTGGAGGCGCTTCGGGACAAGGGCGTGCGGGTGTACATCGGCCAAAAGGCGGAAAACGTCCGCGGGGCGGACCTCATCGTCTTTTCCGCTGCGATCGCGCCGGAGAACCCGGAGCGGGCGGAGGCCAAGCGCCTGGGCATCCCGGAGATGGAAAGGTCCGTCCTCTTGGGCGAGCTGATGCGCGGGTACGTCCAGCGGATCTGCGTCTGCGGCACCCACGGAAAGACCACCACCTCCGCCATGATCGGCCAGGTGCTGACCGAGTGCGGGATGGACCCGTCCGTCCACATCGGCGGCCAGCTGGACGCCCTGGGCGGCGGCACGAGGCTGGGAAAGCGGGACGCCTTTGTGGCGGAGGCCTGTGAGTATCATTCCTCGTTCCTGGAAATGAGCCCGACTATCGCGGTGGTGCTGAACATCGACGGCGACCACTACGATTATTATAAAGACATCGACGATTACGAGCTGGCCTTCCGGGATTTCCTGGAGAGGCTGCCGGAAAACGGCGTCGCCGTGGGCTACGGGGAGGACGCGCGGGTCATGCGGCGCTTTGCCGCAAGCGGGCGCAGGTGCGTGACCTACGGCTGGTCCCGGGTCAACGATTTCGCGCCGGAGAACCTCACGTTCAACGATTTCGGCTGCCCGTCCTTTGACGTGCTGGAGCGGGGGACGCCTGCCGCCCACCTGGACCTCCAAATTTCCGGGGACTTTTCGGTGCTGAACGCCCTGGCGGCCTTTGCCGCCGCCCGTCAGGCCGGGGCAGAGCCGGAAGCCATTGCCCGCACCCTGAGCCGCTTTGCCGGCGTCCACCGCCGCTTTGAGCTGACCGGCGTCATCGACGGGGTGAGGATGTACCACGACTACGGCCACAACCCGGCGGAAATGCGGGCGGCCATTTCCGTGGCGAAAAAGCAGAAGGCGAACCGCGTCTGGGCGGTCATGCAGCCCCACACCTTCAGCCGGGTCAAAAACTTCTTTGACGAATACCTGACCTGCACGAAGGCCGCGGACATCACCCTGGTGACCGACATCTGCGCCGCCCGGGAAAAGGACCCGGGGGACATCCACTCCGGCATGCTCGTAGAGGGCATGAAGGCCCACGGCATCGACGCCCACTGGACCCCCTCCTTCGACGACACGGAAGCCTACCTCCGTGCCCACTGGCAAAAAGGCGACCTGGTGCTGACGATGGGCTGCGGGGACATCAATCTGCTGAATGAGCAGATGACGAAGCACGGGGACACGAAGGGCAGGTAGTACGTTCGCTTCGCTCACAGGTAGGAGGTAGCGCTCGCTGACGCTCGCTAAGGTAGCAGGCATTAGGCAATAGGCATTAGGCATTAGGCAGTAGGCAGTAGGCAGTAGGCAGTAGGCAATAGTTTGTTAAGCGTCAGAATCATCACTATTCACCTCCTACCTCCTACCTTCTACCTCCTACCTTTTTCTTCCCTTCTTTACAACACAGATAACAAAGGGGTATTCTATGGCCGACAAGTCACTCGAACGGATCCGCAATTTCTGCATCATCGCCCATATCGACCACGGCAAGTCCACCCTGGCGGACAGGATTCTGGAGAAGACCGGGGTGTTTGAAAAGCGCGAGATGGTCGAGCAGATCCTTGACTCCATGGACGTGGAGCGGGAGCGGGGCATCACTGTCAAATCCAAGGCGGTGCGGATGAACTATACCGCCAGGGACGGGCAGACCTATGAGCTCAACCTGATCGACACCCCCGGCCACGTGGACTTTTCCTACGAGGTCAGCCGCGCCCTGGCCGCCTGCGAAGGGGCTCTGCTGGTGGTGGACGCCACCCAGGGCGTGGAGGCCCAGACGCTGGCCAACGTCTATATGGCCCTGGAGCACGACCTGGAGACGGTTCCGGTGATCAACAAGATCGACCTGCCCAGCGCCCAGCCCGAGGAGGTCCGCAAGGAGATCGAGGACGAGATCGGCCTGGATGCCGCGGACGCCCCGCTGATTTCGGCCAAGATGGGCATTGGCATTGAGGACGTGCTGGAGGCCATCGTGCACCGCATCCCCGCCCCCAAGGGCGATCCGTCCGCCCCCCTGCAGGCCTTGGTCTTTGACGCGGCGTATGATAATTACCGCGGGGCCATTTGCTTTGTCCGCGTGAAGGAGGGCACCGTGAAGCCCGGCATGCGGATGCGGCTGATGCAGACCGGCGCGGAGTTTGACATCGTGGAAACCGGCGTCTTTACGCCCGGCTACACCCCGGTTCCCTCCCTGGGGCCGGGGGACGTGGGCTACATCGCCGCCTCCATCAAGGACGTGGCGGACACCCGCGTGGGCGACACCATCACCGACGCCGTCCGCCCCGCCCAGGAAGCCCTGCCCGGCTACCGTCAGGTGCAGCCGGTGGTGTTCTGCGGCATTTACCCGGCGGACGGGGCCGACTACGAAAACCTGAAGGACGCCCTGCAGAAGCTCCGCATGAACGACGCCTCCCTCCACTTTGAGCCGGAGACCAGCACGGCCCTGGGCTACGGCTTCCGCTGCGGGTTCTTAGGCCTGCTCCATATGGAAATCATGCAGGAGCGCCTGGAGCGGGAGTTCGACCTGGACCTCATCACCACCGTGCCCAACGTCGTCTACGAGGTGGTCAAGACCGACGGCCAGGTGCTGGAGATCGACAACCCCGCCGCCCTGCCCCAGACCACCGAAATCGCCGAGATGCGGGAGCCCTTCGTCCGTGCCACCATCTACACCCCGGAGGAGTACGTGGGCCCGCTGATGGACCTGTGCCAGGGCAAGCGCGGCGTCTTTGTGGACGAGCAGTACGAGGGCAAGCGCATCCGCCTGGTGTACGATATTCCGCTCAACGAGATCATCTATGATTTCTTTGATCAGCTGAAATCCCGCTCCCGCGGCTACGCCTCCTTCGACTACGAGATCACCGGGGTCCGGAAGTCCGACCTGGTGAAGATGGACATCCTCTTAAACGGCGAGATCTGCGACGCCTTCACCATGATCGTCCACAAGGACCGGGCCTATCCCCGGGGCCGCAGCATCTGCGAAAAGCTCAAGGACGTCATCCCGCGCCAGCAGTTTGAAATCCCCATCCAGGCGGCCATCGGCGGCAAGATCATCGCCAGAGAGACGGTCAAGGCCCTGCGCAAGGACGTGCTGGCCAAGTGCTACGGCGGCGACGTAACCCGCAAAAAGAAGCTGCTTGAAAAGCAGAAGGAAGGCAAAAAGCGCATGCGCCAGTTCGGCACCGTGCAGCTGACGGGCGAGGCGTTTATGACGGTGCTCAAAATGGATCAGTAAGAGTTCCTGACATCAATAAGCGCTTGACAAAGTATATACTAAAATATATACTTGTATTGGGGTGATGATAATGATGACAGCGAAAGTATTTACCAATGGTGGCAGCCAGGCGGTTAGACTGCCTAAGGACTGCCGGTTTGAGGACAGCGAGGTGCTCGTGAACCGTGTCGGCAATGTCGTGATGTTGATCCCCAAGGACGATCCCTGGGCCAGTTTTGAGGCTGGCATGATGATGTTTACAGATGATGTTTTTGAAGACGGCCGTCCGGAAGTCATTGAGTCACGGAGAGAGTCTTTATGAAATACATGCTGGATACGAATGTCTGCATTCATGTCATGAAGCAAAAACCGCTGTCCGTCATGGAGAACTTCCGGCGGCACGCATCTATGGATGTGTGTATTTCATCTATCACCTATGCGGAATTGTGTCACGGTGTTGATAAGAGCAGGAATACGGAGCAGAACCGGCTGGCCCTTTCCATATTCTTGGCGGGTATACAGATCATTCCGTTCGATTCCGCGGCAGCTGCCGCCTATGGACGGCTGAGTACTTATCTGGAATCGGCTGGGACGCCGATTGGCGTCATGGATACGCTGATCGCGTCACATGCCCTGTCTCTTGGACTGACGATTGTCACGAACAACACTCGTGAATTTATCCGGGTGCCTGGACTTACGGTCGAGGACTGGGTTTCCTGAGGAGGCCATTCTTTGAATCTCTTTGACGTCTTCATCTGGGCGGTGATTCTGCTGAGCCTGGCCTACGCCCTGTACCGGGGGTTTGTCCATTCGGTGCTCAGCCAGGGGGCGCTGCTGCTGTCCCTGCTGATCGCCCTGCCGCTTTCCGCCGGGCCGGCGAACCGTTTGCAGGGGGACACCTCCTTTACCTCCCTCCTGGTCACCTATACGGATGCCGTGGCCCGCGTGGGCGACTGGGACCTGGCCAACACCCCGGTGACCGGCATCGGGGACGACACCATCGACCAGGTGATTCATAACGTTGGCCTGCCCAGCGCCCTGAGCGGCGTCCTGGAAAGGAATTTGCTGGTGGGCCGGAACATCGAGTCAGACCGGACGATCAACGATTACGTCCAGGGGGCGGTGGTGTCCTCCGCCATCCGGATTCTGTGCTTCCTGGCCTGCGCGGCCCTGGTGTATGCCCTTTTTTCCCTGGCCCTGGGGCTGATCAGCCATGTGTTCCCCTTCCCCCTGCTCAAGCTGTTTGACTGGGCGGGGGCGGCCCTGTTCGGGGTGCTGCGGGGGCTGACCTTCGTGTGCGTGCTGTATCTGCTGATGCCCCTTTTGTCCACGGTGATCCCGCTGGAGGATTTCCGCAGCGTGCTGGACAGCAGCGCGATGTCGCCGGCCTTCCTGTCCGACGCCTTCTTCACCGCCGTGCTGAACGGAAGGCTCCTGTGAGCGGCGGCTTTTAACCTTGCGGAGGAAACGCTTTGATGAACATTCCCGGACCTATTACCCAAATCAACCTGGCGGACGTCTCCCCGATTTTCGGGCCGGATGGGAAAAAGCCGGAGGGCCTTTCCCGGAGCGCGGCCTGCCTTTCGCTGGAGCTGGCCACCGCCGCCTATTCGATGGACACCGCCCCCTGGCAGAGCGCCGGGTGGCGGGATTTTTCCATCCTGGCGGACAGCGACCTGCTGACCGGCAGCGCCCTGAACGGGCCGGCTGCCTCCCCCCTGGAGGGGCTGAGCCGCGGCGTGCGGCAGACGCTGACGCACATGCGCGTGACCATGCGGGACCCGGTCACCCAATACCTGGGCTTTAAGCGCCAGCAGGACGAGAACGCCAGCGCCTGCAAGTCCGTCGTGATGGCCCGCCGCTGCGGGGCCCAGACCGTGATCGCCATCAGCTTCAAGGGCACGGGCAAGCGCCTGTTCGACTGGATCCCGAATCTGCGCATCCGCCCGGAAAACGGCTATCACGGGGGCTTCGCCCAGCTGGCCAGCCAGTTCATGGCGGCCTGCGGGCGGATCGACTTCCCGGAAACCGCCCAGGAAATGGGCCTGCCCAAGCTGACGCTGGCTCTGGTCCTGACCTATATGCGCAGCCCGTCCAGCCCCTTCCGCCTGTGGATCTGCGGGCACAGCCAGGGCTCCGCGGTGGCGCAGATTGTTATCGACTATCTGGTCAAAAGCGGCGTCTCCCGGGAGTGCGTGTCCGGCTTTGGCTTCGCCTCGCCCACGGTGACGGAGGAGCCCCGGCAGGACGCCTGGAAGATGCCCATGAAACACATTCTGAACGCGGACGACGTCGTACCCCGCGTGGGCTTTACGGACCATCTGGGCTCGTGCTACCTGTTCGTCCCGGACGACGGGAACCGGGCGGAGCTGTACGGAGGCGACTGGGATTCCCCCTGCTTCCGGGAGATGCTGAGCTTCTACCGGGAGGTCGACGATACCGACGACGCCCTGCTGACGGCGATGGCCGCTCTGAACCTGATCGGGGATCAGTCGTCCGAGTCCCTCCGCCGCTTCCTGTCCGGCACGGAGGCGCTGTCCTTCCTGCCGGAATGGGCGAAGCTGGACGCGGACATCACCATCCCCGGGGTGAACGCCCTGGCCCGCCAGCTGCGGGACCAGTACCGGGCGGTCACCGGGCTGGAGGATTTTCCCCAGGAGGAGCTGGCAGCCGCCCGCGCCCGCTTTGGGGACATGGAGGCCCGCTACGGCCTGACCAACTGGTTTTCGACCCTGCTTCGGGCCGTCGCCCTGCCGCACAGGATGTACGGCGTCCCGGCCAAGGGCGAGGATAAGACCGCCTATCAATACATCGTGATCGGCCACAGCGACGAGCTGGTCCAGGCGGACCATGCCCTGGGCACCGGCGGCTTCCGCCATGTGATGAAGCCCGTCGGGCTGACGGTGGAGCCGGTGAAAACGGGGAAAGCGCCCGCTGTTGCTCTGCGCCATCAGATCCGCCGCCCCGCCGTCCCCGGCCCCGCCCGCCCGGCCCCGGACAGGCCGGCCGTCCGTCTGACGCTGCCGGACACAAAGGAGCCCAAGGCCCCCGCCACTTCTTCCGGCCCGGAGGGGCGGGACGATCAGACCTGAAACCAGAAACAAAACCGCCGCCCAGGCGCTTGATGAGCCGGGCGGCGATTGTTGTTTTTGGATTGCTTTGCTTCTTCCGTCAGGTCCTCTGATATACATCACTGATACGGGGCCCTGATAGAATCAATTGACTGGGGGACAAATATCTCGCAGGTCCTGGTTGTGTCCCCCTATCGAGCAATTACTGTTCTGTGTCTATGGCGATTTGGAATTCTTCATTCGTGCGCCAGATGACCACGCGGGTCGTGTCGCCGGCCCAGTCGAAGCTCAGAACGACCATCGTCTCGGCGTCGGGCTGCCAGATCAGGGTTTCGCCGTCCCGGTCGGCCGGGTCCACGGGCTCCGCAACCGCGCCGTCCGCGGGCTCTGCGCCGCCATCCTTCCGGGGCTCGCCGAGCTGTTCTTTGTATTCTTCCGCGAGCTTGTCGAAATAATCCATTTCCGGGTCTTCCACGGCGGCCTCAATGCTGTACAGGGTGTCGCCGGGGAGGAAGCTGTACTGCACGTTGCAGGGGAAGCCGTCCACCTTCGTCTGGTACAGCAGGGCGGCGTACCCGCCCAGACCGGGAATCTCCCTGAGGGGCTGGACGCCCATCACCCAGCGGACCTGCCGCTGGGACATGCCCAGCTTGGCCCCGTTAAAGCTGGCGGCGGGGGCAGCGCCCTCTCCCAGGGCGGACAGGCAGGAAAGACAGAGAGCGGCCATCAGGACCAGGGCGACGATTTTTTTGCGCATAAAAATCTACCTCCGATGCGTTGCTTTCATTCTTATGGGGGACGCTGAGGAAGCCTCAGACGCCCGCGAGTTATTTCAGGAGCTTCCTGGCGAGCCAGATGATCAGGCAGGCCCCGCCGATGGAAAGCAGGATGCCGGTCACCCAGCCGTCGCCGACGCCGATCAGGTTGCCCATGAACCCGCCGACAGCGCCGCCGGCGATACCGAGGATCACGTTTTTCAGTGTGTTGGACGAATTGCTCTTCATCAGCTTGTTGGCCGCGCACCCGCTCAGACCGCCGATGACCAGTTCGATGATCAGTTTGATCAGCATTTCCTTCACTTCTTTCTTTTTGTATGATCCGGCGTTTCACCGGGCAGGCCGCCCGATGCAGGCCGTTTCTGTTCCGGGCCATTATAGCACATGTCGGAGCGGATGAAAAGAGCGGTTTTTTGTATATAGACGGGCAGCCGCTTTGTATCCAGATATATAATCTTTTCCAATTTGTCTATCCCGCTCCTGCCACCCTCCGTTTCTGCTGCATATATAGAGGTGAAGGGAGCAAACAAGCTCCCGGAGAAAATAAAAACACGACGCCATAAAGGCAGAAAGAGAGGAATATAAGTCAATATCAATTTGGATCAATGGAATCTAAATAAACAAAAAAAGCGAGAGCGTGATGATGCGCTCTCGCTTCTTTCAGAAATAGATGTTCTTTGTCGTGGTGATTGAAAAACATATTGTAAATCAGCGAGAGGGTTTTTATCATAGCTATTGCTATAGCTACAACGGTCTTGTTAAACTACGCATTTTTCTCTCGCGTTCTATTTTCTTCCTGTTCATTTCTTTGCGCATCTGTACTGCCATAAAAGTCATGATTAATAATTCAAGATCAAAAGAATTGCTACAATCGATAATATATGTGGAATCGCCAGGGTAATAGATTGAAGCAATTTCTTTTTCATCTTTGTCCAGAATCTCATAGGCATGAAACCCTTTTTCAGTCATTTCCCAGGAATCAAACTCAGGTTTTGCATATGTTTTTATGATTCTATCGCCAACTATTATATGCCCCAAATCATTTCCGTGTAGAGTAATGGAGTATTTATCACTATCTTGAAGTGGATTCTTAATCAATTCAGTTTTTTTCTGTATCTCGCCAATGAATTGGTTATTACTGCATAAAGAGATATGTTTAAGATTCTTTGAAGATTTGTTTATTTGATATACGGCATTTCCTTCGATATCATAGAATACACTCTCATTGCATATAGAATCAGCCATATGAAAAAAGACTTTCTTTCTGTCCGGATTAATTGCAAGAATGCTTCTGGTTTTTTCTTCAACAGTTTTTAGAAAGGGAAGCTTAAGCAATAACTTACCATCTTCACTTTGCACTTTTGTCTTGACCAAAAGGCTGTTAGCGGCATTGGCAACAGCATGCCCTATAGCAGAACCGACCATTTTGTTGACTGAGCCTTTTTTTTTTAGTGTTGCTTGAGTAGCGGCTCTGGCAGCCAATCCTAATAAGTCACCAATACCAGCCATTCGCAAGCCCTCCTATTTTCAATATATTTATTTTACCAGGTTTTCATACTCATTTCAAGATATTACCATCCCAGGCAGCATCACCAACATTGGGGATAGTGTTTTCTCCGGCTGTACCGGTCTGACCGCTGTCACAATTTCTAATGGCGTCATCAGCATTGGCAATGTGGCTTTCGACCGCTGCACCGGACTGACCGGTATCATCATCCCAAACAGCGTCACCAGTATAGGACCGGAAGCTTTCTTCGGCTGCACCAATCTGACCGACATCATAATTCCCGACAGTGTCACAAACATTGGTGGGGGTGCTTTCAATAATTGTTCCAGTTTAGCCAGTATCACCATCCCAAGCAGCATTACCAGCATTGGTGATCGCGTTTTTTCCGAGTGTACCAGTCTGACCAGCGTAACAATTCCCTATAGCGTCACCAGCATCGGCGAGTATGCTTTTGCTGACTGTACCAGCCTGCAAGAAGTGATCTATTTGGGCTCAAGGGAGCAGTGGAATAAAATAATTGTCGGGATCTATAACGAGGCTTTGTATAGCGCTGATTTATCTTTATATAGCACTGATATATCTCAAATTATATCTTCTGGTATCTGTGGGGACAACCTAACCTGGACACTGGATGATATGGGAACGCTGACTATCAGCGGGACGGGTGATATAGTATATAATAATGGGCTTGATTCTCCTCCATGGCATGATAAAAAAGCATTCATTCAATTCGTCTCCCTAGAAAATGGAGTAACCAGTATAGCTTGGGGGGCTTTCTCAGGCTGTTCCAGTTTGGAGAGTATTACCATCCCGGAAAGTGTTACAAGTATTGGCGGAGAAGCTTTCTATGGTTGCACTAGTTTGACAAGCATTACAATCCCAAATAGTGTGATCATTATTGAAGGACATACCTTCTATGGATGCACTGGCCTGACGAGCATTGCGATCCCCAACAGCGTGACCAGCATTGGCGAATGCGCTTTTTGGGGATGCACCAGCCTAACAAGTATAGAGATCCCTGACGGTGTAACCCACATTGGTGGGGCAGCTTTCTATGGTTGTACTAATTTGACGAATGTGACGATCCCGGATAGTGTAACCAATCTAGAGTTATATATAGATTATGATTACTCTGAATACGAAGGGATATCACATACATACTACTATGGCGTTTTTGACGGATGTACAGGATTGAAAACAGCAGGCCCTATTGGGGGAGGCTACAACATAGAATTAGGATGGAAAAGTCGAATTCCTGCTTATGCTTTCTCTCGCTGCAGCAATCTGACAAGTGTGACGATTCCATATGGTGTCGACAGAATTGAAGAAGAGGCTTTCAGTGTATGTGTCAACTTAACAAGTGTCACAATCCCGGATGGTGTCACTAGCATTGGTAATAAAGTTTTTTTTGATTGCGCCAGCTTGACGAGTGTGACGATCCCGGGCAGTGTGAAACAGCTTGCGGGGGGTGTTTTCGGAGCATGCTTGAACTTGAAAACAGCAGGTCCTCTCGGCGGAGGGTACAACATAGAATTTGGATGGACAAACTGTATTCCGGATACTGCTTTCAATGGTAGCAACGAACTTATAAGCGTGACGATCCCGGACGGCGTTACCAGTATTGGCAGTGGTTCTTTCAGTTTTTGTCCAAACTTGACGAGCGTGACGATACCGAATAGTGTCACCGACATTGGTAATGAAGCTTTTGATGGATGCTGCTCTATGATAAGTGTCACCATCCCTGATAGCGTCACCAGTATTGGTGATTCTGCCTTCTCCAGTTGCACCAATTTGACCAACATCACGATCCCAGACAGTGTCACCAGTATTGGCAGTTATGCTTTTTCGGCTTGCTCTAATCTGGCCAGCCTCACGATCCCAAACAGCGTTACCAGCATTGGCGATTGCGCTTTCTGGCAATGTACAAATTTGGCGAGTGTCTCCTTCTCCAGCAGTATTATCAACATTGGCAATAATGCTTTCTATGGTTGTTACAGTCTGACGACTGTCATTGTTGAAATCTGCGGTTCCTATGCGCATGCATGGGCGGTGGATAATGGATATGATACAGATATACTCTATCATCAGATGATTGTAACGGATTCCGCTGTCAGCCCCGCCTGTGAGATGACAGGACTAACAGAAGGCAGCCATTGCGATGCTTGCGGCGAGATACTTGTTCAACAAGAAATCATACCCGCCCAAGGACACGACTGGAGCGAACCGCAATATACCTGGGCGGAAAACAACACGTCGGTTACTGCCATCCGAGTCTGCGCCTATGACGCGTCCCATATTGAAACGGAAACAGTTCCCGTGACACCGGGAGTGACCAGGCTTGCCACCTGCGAGGAAATGGGTCAGACGACCTATACCTCCGCCGCTTTCCCGAATACCGCCTTCTCCATACAGTCGAAGACCCTAACGGATATCAGCGCCTTAGGCCATCAGTGGGGTACGTCGACCTATACCTGGTCCGCCGACAATACCCAGGTCATCGCTGTGCGTATCTGCGCCCATGACGCAACGCACATCGAAAGCGAAACGGTTTCAACAAATAAAATTGTCACGATGTCCCCGACCGATACCGATCCTGGCGCATTTGATTATATCAGTGATGCTTTCATAAACAAAGCTTTCACTGTCCAGCAGACAGAAGGCGGCACGATTCCTGCGCTTGGTACACTGGACATTCTGTACTTGCCAGCCGGACTGAGAACTATCGAAGACGAAGCTTTTGCAGGATTGAACTGTCAGGCGATTATCATCCCCAACGTTTGTGACACCATCGGGCACAATGCTTTTGCTGATTGCATCAATCTGGTCTATGTATACATCCCTGGCAGTGTAACAACCATTGAAACAGATGCATTCTCTGACTGTCCGAATATCATCATAGACAGAGCGAGCGAATAAAGTAAATCGTCCAGGTTGTTATTCAAGCTTTTATTAGGTGCGTTTCCCTGTGGAACGCGCCTTTTTATTGTCAAGTATTCAGAACACCCAATTATCCAACTCTGCCAAACATTTGAGCAGCAGCATAAATTATGGTATACTTTTTATATAAAAAACTCAAAATCAGTATCTAAATACAAGTGCTTGGTGATTTTCAAAGCTTCGAGCTTCGCTCTTCGCATTGAAAACCACCAAGTGATGCTACGCGCTACGCGCTTCGCATCAAAATTTCCCCTTCGGGGAAGGGGAAAAAAATAACAGATATGCGGCTTTCTGGTAATTGGAAGCCCCATAATAAATAATATGGAGGAAATCTTATGACTGCTCAGTAGATTTATAACAATGATGAACTTTACAGGTATCTGATCCTGTACTTTTACGAAGAGTTATCTGAACCCGCAATCGATAATGAAATCATGGAAAGCAAGGATCAGCGGCTGACCATATGCGTTTTTTTTGAGGAATGGATTCCTTGGGATAAGAAACTGCCTTAGATTTTGGAAAAATCGCGCCCGAATAGTAAAGGCAGTCAGAATCCCTGACTGCCATGTTAAGAATGCTTTTATCATTGCTGGTTTGCGGTATCTTCAAACAGCGGTTTAATTTTATCCCAGATCATTGTGCGTTCTGGTTCCCACCATGTATCACCCTTATGCGTCACATAAACCGTAGTACCGCTGATTGGCAGAAGCTTCACACTTCCCACACGTTTGAGCAATTCGCCACTTTGGGCGTCATAAATCCAGATAGTTGTCAACGGATAATGTACATATGCCCCTTTGTCCTTAAGCCCACCTTCATATATTGTTTCGCACGATATGATGTAATCAGCTTCGTCAAGTGATTTCGGAATACGATCTGCTGGCAAAGCAGCCTCCATGATCACATCATACCATTTTTCAGGATCCTGATCTGGAATCTGAAGAGAGAATAATACAAGATAGGTCCCATCAGGTTTCAACTGAGTTTCATTTAACACATTCCCGTATTCGATCTGAGGTACAGGAATTTTACCAACTGTTACAGTATCACATTTATCCAAGTATGCACTGAGAGGATCATCTTCCCATTCAGCAAGTGATGGTATAAAATCGGATGATATCGGGATTTGACGATTCATTCAATACAACGGAGGACAGGCAATATGGATCTGCATGATTACGAAGATGTCGCTGAAAACTACGATCTGTACCTTGATGCAATGTACCGGAATGAAGAC
>OCTW011499858.1_pt1 | contig 14524 bp, 8 predicted proteins | sample 1539671 | NCBI WGS metagenome assembly OCTW01 (sample SAMN02144230, study PRJEB22623) | gut metagenome | biome: sheep rumen | host: Ovis aries | place: New Zealand
TTGCTTATGTCCTTCTTTAATCTCATTTAATGCATCAGCATAAGTGTATGTTTCTGAATCCTGAGCATTCACAAATCTATCAAGGTCATAGACGACTTCTCCACCTTTAAGTGCGTTAACAAGACTTTTGGGAAGGCAAATGTTCTTAACCTCCAGAGCAGCCTTAAAGAATTGAGCCATCTCCTCATCACTATACCCACCAATACCACATCCGATGCGAGTAACGAAAAAGAACAGTTTCTCGTTCTCTTTTGCAAAGGCTATGAATTTGTCAACGGAGGCTTTCACTTCTGTATCTTTGCGTATGCCTTTACCAAAATCCACCGGGATTGCATAACTCTGTCCTTGCAATCCTTCTGCCTGGCCCCATACTGCACCAAACATCTTCCGAGCAGTACCAGATGCTCCACCTGTATGATATCCCAATGCATTGCTGCCAAATACAAATATCTGATTTGGCAGTAAAATATTGATGTAGTCTGGTGTGAATCCCTTATTATTTTGCTCTTCCATAACCTTTTCAAAATTACTAATGATATCGTAAATATTCCCCTACGTTTAGTGCATCTATTGCTTTACGTCCATTCTTCAAGAAGAAATCTATTACCCCCATTCTATAAAAGAGAAGGGTGGCATAGCTAACTTGGTCATCAAAACTTGCAGAATCTCCTGTCATTATTAAATCTGTATATGATTTGCCTCCATCAATGGAATATGAACCTGCTATTTTATTTGATCCTCCCTCCATTGTCCTAAATTTGTAAGTTGAATGATTCGTCAACCAAACAGGCATTATGTATTCAGCACCTTGAGCTTCACCGACTAAACTATTAGTAATAGCCATATAAGAAAAGAATGGATGCTTAATCACTCTTTCATATTGTTGTTTAATAAACAATCTGTTCTGTAACATATAATCTTCAAGAATAGGCTCCTTCTCTTTTCCCTCTGGCTTTATAGTATTGGACGGAACTGTCTTTTTTGTTTTTTCCTTCGCTTTTATATCTTCTATTATTTTCTTAAATTCAAACTCATCATATTCCTTAATTATGGAAAAATAGCAGACAAAAGGAATTGACTGTTTGAAGAATTCAATGACATATGCACTATTTTTTTTCATCTCATCATTAGTCGAAATGAAATCAATGATTAAAACACTCTTATATATGGTATTTTCGTTTATAGATTGAATGTCGTTTAGATTACACCACGTATATTCATTTTCATCAAGTCGCGAGCGTAAATGTTTATAATGGTAATCAAATGTTTCTTTACTCCATTCTTTACTGTTACTTGTTATGAATAATATCAAGGGCTTTTCTACTAATGTATTGGTAATTCCTTCAATAAATGAATAAACGCCATCATAAACATTGCCGTAATAGTATCTTTTCTTATTTGCAAATTCTGGAATTTTATTTAACATATTACGGTAATACTCCGATTGCTCTTCTTGGTAAAAAGGCGAATAACTGGCTTTGAAGAACTGCCAGATTTTAAATTCAGACACTTCCAGTGTGCCATCAAGCTTAGGCTTTTGAAATGGAACCATATAAGTATATCTGCCATTATTAGGAAGAAATTTCTTATTTACATTCCATATATCAGAACAAAAATTCTCCTGTTTCTTCTCCCAGCCATCAAATATATGGTATTCGTTATATTTTTTTTGTATGTTTAGTATTCTTTCCTTATTTCTTAGAATTTCTGCTGATGACACAAATGAGGCTTCTCTAAGGCGGATATAATCCTTACCACCTTCAGGGCATTTATTTAATAGAGTTGAAGCATCAATACGTTCTTGGTTTCTTTTCTCCCAAACATCCTTTGGCTCAGATTCTATAGATCTTAATTCGTAAAGAGTAAGACATTCTATTTTATTAGAAACAGACGTTTTTATTGGCGAGTTTTTGGTGGACGGTTCTTTATATAAATTTCTTTTGGGAATGTCTGGATAACATTCCTTGAGGAATTCGTCAAAAGTAGCAGGAAATGCATTTGCAATAGCTGATACTTTAACTATAAGGTCTTCCCATTCTTCCCATTCTGAATCAGTTAATGATGCAATAAGCCGTTTCTGCTCATTACTAAGCGTCGATTGATCAGGAAGGAAAGCCAAATTCAATAAAGACGGTATACGACGAGAGTAGTTCTTATACGCCTTATCAACTAATTGTGTAGTCTTATCTGGGCGCATAAATAATACTGTGACTGCAACTATCACGATACCAACCATTATTATAGAGATCACTTCCATAGATACATTCCTAATTGTTGTCGTTTGTATTTGGCGTCGGTCTATTTATCTTCGGTATTATTTGTAAGACAAACCGTTTATTGTAATCCTCAACACGCGTATCACGGTTTATACCATTGAATCCACTACCAGCTAAAATAACTTCTGTGTTATATTTCCTGAAGTCTAGACCTTGAGCCATCCATCTCCTATAGAGTGTCAATGCGCGGTTGTAACTTAATAGATACATTGATTCGTCATCCGGGTCATACTGATGAGATTTGAGTTTATCCCATTTTATTGCAGCATTTCCTTCGATAACCATCTGATACTTAAATTCTTTGTTTTCATTAAGAGATTTAAGGACTTTCAATATTTCCCTACCAACCCTATCAACAGTCTCTTCGTATTGAGGATCAATGACTGGCTGGTTAGGGAAAAATATTTCTTTGTTTTGGAAATCCTTTGCAAAGAACATTTTCTTTTCCGAATCATATTCCAAAGAGGTTGATTGGCTCAGTACCTTGAATTGTTCTTCAAGTTGTAAGATGTTCCTTAGCTGTTCGTTTGTTGCTTGAACACTATCTAACAAATGCTCTAATTGCCCCTGTTTATCTTTTAATTCATTGTTGGCTCCACCAATTTTAACAAGGCAAATGATGAATAGCACAAGCATGACAAAAAACAGACTTGTCATTAAGTCAGAATAACTGGTCCAGAATGAATCTTGTTTGTTCTTTGCCATACCTTAATTCTTTATAGTCTTTATTGCAGAAATCATTTCGCGCACTGCAGTAAGTAGGTCTGCATTTAGCTTTGAGTTGTTGGATTGGACTGAAAGTTGAGATTTCTTCAATTCATTAATTTCTAACTTCAAATCTTTGTAGCAAGATGCTTGGACATCTGAATATTTAACGAGAGTTTCAAGAACCTCTTTAAAGTTTGCAATTGAAGAAAAAGCCTCCTTATTATTATCAGTAAATGAACGAATATATTCAGTTGATGCTTTCAGCTGACGGTTCAATTCCTCTGAAACCGAACTTGCGTCAGTTGTCAGTTCGTCGAATTGTTTTCTCCACATTTCTCGCGCATCTGAACCTGTTGGAAAATGGGTTTCAATAGCAGCGCTAAATTGTTTTTGTAAATCAGCAGCTACCCCTTGATTTTCAACTACAAGTTTTAATGACTTAGAAAAATCGTCAAAGGTCTCAACAATATCATCGATTCTTTTAACTGCAGAGTTTACTTCTTCTACCGTCTCATTTAGACTTTGTTGATATGAATTGAAAACATTCAATGACTCAGAAGCATTTTTGAGTGTGGCAAATGTCTTCGCAATTTCAGCTGCAACTTGGGTTTGGTTCATTTTGTTTATTTCAACCAACAGAAGATGCTGCTTCTCGATATTGTCATTTAACAATTCAGCGGAATTTGCATAAGCCGTAAGATTGTGACCAAATTTACCAATAAACTCTCCTAATACGCTTTTGAGTGAATTGAGACTCGATGCCATGCTATTTGACAAAACGGGCATTAGTTCGCGACGAATAAAGTCATAATAGCCATTCTTGTGCATGTTACAATTGACAAGCGCTTGTTTGTAATTAATAGCGGAATTCCTTACCATCAGGCCTAGTCCAAACAAACTTGCGAACATGGCAATAACGACACCGGCCAATAGCGTAGTAAGAGACGATAAATTAGCATTTTGGCCAAAAAGCGAATTAACATTTGTCGCAATACCAACGAGTCCGATAATAATACCGACAAATGTACCTGCAAGTCCTAAGTACAGTGGTACATTAAGGGAATTTGAAATCTGTGACTCCAGCGATTCTATCTTTCGCTCACAAATATCTTGAATAAGAATGAAATCTGCAGACGAACCAACATTCTTACACAAATAGGCATTGGTCTCATTAACGACTGCTTCAAATGAAGCACTTTCAACATTTTTAGCAGAGATTAGGTTTACATCAATATACTCTGTCACTTTGGGAGAGAACATTGTTTCATCGTTATTCTCCTCTTCTTTCCATTCTTTGGCCACCTCAATATGTTTGGATGGGGGATTTTTCAAAAAGGCTTCCATTTTTGCCTTTGATGAAAGAATATCCATTGTTATGGAACTCTCCTTAATTGTTAAGTTTGATTCATCTGGAAAGAAAGATGCTAATTCGTCGATTTTTTCTTTTGTTCCCTTGTAGAACCGATATTGTAAAACTAATACTATTGCAACAATTATTGCTGCAATGACAATAAGAGAAACATCCCACAATCCCATGTTCTCAAAAATTGGTCTAACACTATTCATTTTTAAAAATGTTTAATTGTTCTACATTTGATTTATTACTCTTTTTTGATACTTTCTTTCTCTCTTTAATATCATTTTTCCGTTGTTTTATTTCAGCAATTGAAAACGGAGTATATGTCGCACCTTCTTCTGGATAATTCCCTTCTATGTAGAGTTTTACCAAACCTGCATGAGAAAGTGGCGAAGAAGTATCTCGGAACTCAGTATTTGTATTGTAATCCAATAATACAATATCATGATCCTTTGAACGTTCTTTAATCCTCAAGAGGACATTATGAACCTCTGGAACGTTGTCCAAAACCCATTTGTATGTAGGAATATAAATCTGCATTCTTGCATCAAAATAATTCAATAGCTCTTTCCCGTGCACGCCTTTCCTATGTCCAAGGGGCTTTCCGTACATCCTTACAGTCCTCTTTAATCCCTTCATTGTGTCATTCTTGAAAGAATTTAAGTCAATGTCGCAAGAATCAAAAACCTTTAATCCTTGCCATACAGCTTCAACACATGTGGCTTTAAGACCCTCAGTAAATGGTATAGGAATATTCCCATGAGGATAAAATGGACTTAAAATCTGAGCATATCTTAACTCTGAAGATGAAGTAATATCCAAAATATCTGCATTCGGATATTGCTCCTTTATCTTCTCTATTTTTCTTCTCTTGTTTTCTATATAAATCATGAAAAATACATCTTTTGAGGGTTATCAATATTTACTATGAATTCTATCGGGACAAACGTTTTAACCATACACTCTGCTTGATGATATTTGAAAATAGGACTATCTCTGCTCACATAATTTTCTTTTGTCGCACTTATGTTTACTTTACGTAATGCATCAAAATCGCTTCCATGTTGCTCGTTTTCGTCTGCAGCATTTATATCTGAAAATTGAGTATCCACGAAAGTAGCCACTTCGACATTAATTTTTAGTAGAACTAACCGAGCTCCATCATTGTGAACCCTATATGCCATAGGATGGTCGTTACAAAAACTTAATCTAACAAAATCCTCTAATCCATGACGCTTATCATATATCCTCGATTTGATATCACCACCAGCCTTGGGAATTATTATATCATTTTGCTCCAAATAATACCAAGAGTAAAGCCCTCGATATTTCTTAATTGACTGCAAATTATTTTCGTCAGTAAAATGATAGAAATATTTAACTCCTTTCATTCTAAGATAATTAAGAAATTCATCGGCATTTTCTTTTCTTCGTGTAACTATTTGCCTTTGCCGCTCAACTTCTAATGTTTGAGCTTGCTCTTGTTTAAGAAGCCTTTCATTATATTGTCTTGCTTCTTCTTCCCTTCTTAATCTTTCTTCATCGTCTTTTCTTTTTTTCTCAGCAAGTTCTTGCTCTCTTTGTAATTGTGCCTCTAATTCTTTCTGCTTTTCCAATTTCCTTCTTTCTATTTCACGTAAACGAATTTTCTCCTTTGCGTCCATTATTTCTGAAAGGAAATAGTCATACTGGTCTGATAATGACTCGTCAGAAAGTTCTTTTAACGAAGAGGATATTGCGTATAACAAGTACTCTGCTTGCTCGACATCTTCTGTGCTTAAAAGTAAAGATATAGTTTCATAACATTTCTCAACTTCGCTTTTTAATTTCTTAATTCTTTCAGCCTCTTCTCTTTTTCTGCTCTCAAATAAGTCCTTCATCGTTTTTACTTTTCCTCTCTTCAAGGGAGTAAAAACGGATATGCTAATTTCTTTATTGTTGTTAATGGGAAACACAAACCAAGACACATCTGGATTGTATGTGCGCATTTTTTCGATACGCAAATCCAAGTCTCGCTTGTCTGTGTTCAATTCAATAATTCTCGAAGACAGCTTTGATTCTGTCTTTTCAAGTTCATTGCCTTTGAAAAAAGAATATAATCTATTTAGGAATCCCATTTATAATTGATATTGTTTTATTGCTTTTAAAGATATAATTTTAAATTATCTTTTCCACTAAGCTTGTGGGAGCACTTTTTTGCATTATTCACAACCTTATCAAATCTCTCGCTGACATCCACCATCCAATCAGGAAGCTTCTTCAACGCTTGGTAAACAAGGGCATCTGGCATCTTTTTATAAAAGGCATAGGCCATTGGACCTGCAATGGCAGCGAGAGTGTCGGCATCGCCCCCAAGGGAAATGGCAAGTTTGATACAATCAACATAGTCTTTTGACTCCAAAAAACAGATTATAGCAGGGCCAACGGTGCCTGCACAGGTGGAAAAGAATCCATAGCTATCATGGATAGCTGCATACTTCTTATTTGACCAGTCCGGATAGTATCTATCAAGGATTTGCTCGCGAACGAACTCCTTGTCTTTACCATTCTTCAGATGAAAGATTGCGAGGGCAGTTGCTTCTGCACCTTTGAAGCCTTCTGGATGATTATGCGTAGGAGCTGCCGTTTCATGTGCCATACGAATGCACTCTTCTTCAGTTTGTGCCAACCATCCTGCCGATGAGCAACGCATAGCAGATCCATTACCAAGACTACGGTAGGGTTGAGGTTTGTGGCTGGCCATCCAAAACTTGAACTTGCTGCCAAAACCTGCATGACGATGTTCGTTGGCACATTTCCAGAGATTCATGGTCATATCGATATTATCGATAAAGGTTTCTGCACAAGCAAAGGTAAGAACTGTATCATCAGTGAAGTGGGCTCTGGAACTGAACATTTTCACCTTGTCATAGTCTTTTATACGGCGAGACTTGCCTTCATAAGCACTCCCCGCTATATCACCTATTGCCTCGCTTATCAAATAATTCTTCATACGCATCTGACATTTATATGTTGCAAAAATAATCAAAAATCGTCTATTTTGTAATAGGTATGCATCCCACAAGGCTTGTGAAAACTCATTTTGAGTTTATTTTGCAATGAACTGCAATGCCGCCAGTATTATAACGCCTGCTATGATTATCCATCTGTTAATGTTTGATTGGCGAACAATGTCATCGACAGATGCCTTTATGGTTTGCTGTAATTCTTCTGCCTTCGTAGCATTTGAGCTTATGCTATTTTCTATTTTTTGAATAATGGTATGATTCAATTCTTTAGTGGCTAAGGCTTCCCTAAGAAGGCTGTCAGAGTTAGATCTAATATCTTGACAGCAGTTTTCAATAGAATTTGATTTCTCCTTTATATCATCGCAAACCTGTTTTACTGAGGATATGGCATTTGCAAGTTCCTGGAGTTTTGTATCTTTCCCTGAATGAAGAGTTTCTATTTTGCGTGTCTGCTCATCAACATAGCCCTTTATTGTGTTTGATGTTGTATTCGAGATTCTACCAACATCCTCCTTTATCACGTCAAGAACTTCATCCTGTGACCTCTGTGATTCTTTTAAGTCATTTGATAGGGTTTCCAATAAAGCCTTAACATTGTTTACATCTTTGATGGCATTATCAAAAGAAGAACCAAGGATCTTCAATGCATTAACCTGTTCAGACAACTTTCCGTTCTCTCTTTCTAACTTAACTAAGAAACTATTCGTATCGGCTTCAAATCCATCCTTGGTTTCGTCAAGTTTGGATTTAAAAAAATCAACCACCTCTGAGCATGTTGCCCTCATTTGCTCAATGGCATTTTTGAATGCTGTATCGTTACCAACTTGAATACCTTGAAGTTCCTTCTCCCATTGTTTCAGTCCCTCTTGAACGGAGACGAGAGTGTTAACATAGCCAGAAACGACCTGTTGTAGCTTGTCGCTGGCATTCACGGTAGCCTCTACCTGTTTCTTCGCTGAGTCAAGATCCTTTAGGTTCTGCTCCAGTCTCTCTAATGCTGAATTAATATCGTATGGCATATCCTTTAATTTAAATATTTATTTGCTATCTCATTTAATTTCTCCTCATGAATGAATAGAAGTATACTGTCCTTACCTTGATTTACAATGCTCTCCTCCAATTGTTGATCATGTACTTTAGGCTTTATCATGGCTGTATATTCGTCAATACAATCCCACACATCCATTCCGTCCTTCTTTGAAAGTGACATAAAACCTTCATGAAAGTTTTTAATGGCATCTGTCCTTAATGTGTCGTTAGTTCCGACTCCTAAGAAGGTCACGCAATAAGTGAAAAGTAATTGAAGTGCTGCATTGTCAGGGTGTGCACGTAAAGACAGGAGTGTTGCACCGTATAAGTGCTTTACATTGTCAACCTCACTGCCCGATGAGTCCTTATTCATGATGTCAATATACTTCTTCACTATATCAAAGTCATCTCTTCCCTGATCATCTGTGTCAAAGGTAAGGGAATAAGGCTTGTCTTCCACCGTGTATCCTTCTCTGGCGTATTTTGAGTTGAAATATAGGTGGATAAACTCTTTAAGCCAATTGTCATTCCCTGACTCTGCTCGTTTTAAAACACTATCTTTGCATGCTATTCGCATATCCTCTATGGCACGATAACGCTTCTTTTCCAGATTCTGATAGACGAATTTTGTTAGATAACCTAAACATTTGTCCAAGTAGTTACGACCGTCCTGAGAATTTATCTCATCAACCCTCTTTTGTGCCTGTTCAGAAGAATAGTATTTCCTAAAGAAATCAAACATATGAGCCTTGAACTCATCATCAGTCTGCTTATGAATCTTCAACTCGTATGTTTCCGAAAGATAATCTATCGTTACATCCTCAACCAAACCAATACAGCACAGTCTGTATATCGCTTTGTCTGTGTCTGCTTTGTCTCTCTTTTGACAGAATATCCTCTTAAGTGATTTGTATGTAGCCTCGTCTCCATGACACCTAAGCCAACTTGAATCATTTGAGCATTTAGCAATCTGGGCAATTAACGAATCAAAATCACCCACCTTGTTCAGTTTTAATTTCCCATAATGATCCTCATCTATATTCTTCCATTGCTTCTGAACTGCGATTCTCTCTATCTCAGCTTTTATCGAACGCTCGAATCCATCGGCATCTTGCTGGAAGTTGTTCTCCCAAGAAACAGTTACAAACACGTAGCCATCTTTATCAGCTTTCGACATCGCAGCATATATGCCCTCCATTATGTCATCTTCACCATCTATAGGACGAAGAAGAGCTCTTGCTGAGTGATCTTCATATTCTGATAATATACTGATTAGTGCCTCAGAAATGACCTTACATACATTATACGTGAAATTTGTATATCGATAATTAGCCTGAAGGTCACTGAGATAGATGTAACCGTATTGCTTTTCGTTTTCTTCCTCAGATACTATTGTAATAGAGTTCGTTGCTACATTAACTCTCAACAAAAGATCCTCATTACCTAATTCGTCTCTTAATCGTGCTTGAATGGCTCTGAGCTGATTAGGCTTGACATTCATAAGTCTGTCGGTCATCTCCCAGAGGATAACCTTTTCCTTGTACAAACCTCTGAAAGAATTGTTGTGGAACCACATGTCGATATTCTTGTCGATATTCTCTATGAAATCTCTATCACGTAAGATGTTGATAATAGAGCGACTGTCTTCTTCCGAACAATTATTCTGAATGCAAACATTCAAAAAATCGTCAAATAGTATGAATTTATTAAGATAATGTTCTAGCCAAGTAGGATCTTTTTCTTTCCCCATGACATAGCGAATATCATTTATCTTGTCTGCTGTTAGGTGTACATATTCTGTAGGATCAAACAATATATATGCTATAGCATTTTTCCGATCACGCCCTCCACGACCAGCTTCTTGAACAAAACTTTCAATTGATGACGGATGGTTGAAATTAACGGTAAAGCGGATGTTGGGCTTGTCTATGCCCATCCCAAATGCTTTGGTAGCAACCATGAGATTCTGTTCGTTATCGTTGAATAGTCTCATGTCACCAGACGGCTTATCGCCTCCGATAAAAGTTCCTATTTTTAAATACTTAGCCTCGGAAAGTAATGAAGAAGATATACCAGGATGATTGCCATGACGACTACTAACAACTCCCAAGGAACCATGAGCATGTGGGCAAAAAACGATTCCTGCATTGTCATATTTCTTTTCGGATGATGGTAAAAAGAATGCCTCCGTTGAAAAATCCGCGATCCTACATGGCGAGTCTATTGATGCTTCGTTAATTGTTTCTATATCTTGCGGTACATTTCCTATAAGTTCTACCAGTTTCTTCTTTTTCGTATCTGCTACTATATTCTGAAGTTCTCTATCAATGTTGGCATTTAACACATTGGGGTCATTGGAGTCTCGTAACTTATCATAATCAGAATGTACTTCAATTATGCGATAAGTCAATTCCTTTCTTTCATCATTCTCAGGACGAACGATGGCATCACTGTCAATGGCTAAGTTTCCTCCAAGTGTAAGTTCACGTTCCACATCAGCCAAAACATCAAAAGAAGCTGTTGCTGTAAGCCCCATTATAGCAAGTGGCCGTTCTGACTTTGTGCGCATAAAGTTTATCATATTGCGGCCAAGGTGCAAATATGATGTTCGGAAATCATGTCCCCATTCTGAAACGCAATGAACCTCGTCAATTACGCCATAGGCGAAATGGACATGATTCTTTTCTGTCATTGTAATGAGGCTTTCGCGGAAATTCTCCATCATAAAGCGTTCAGGGGAGAGAAGCATAAACTGAACAGCCCCTTTTTGGAGGAGATTAAGTTTATGAGTTTTTGCAGCACCAGACATAGTGCTATTGACGCAATCGCAAGCATCAATCCTTACATCCCGCATTCCTCGAACTTGATCAACCATCAAAGAAACCAATGGATCAACAATAATTGATACTCCTGGCTGTAGCATACACGATAGTTGATATGTCAAAGACTTACCCCCGCCTGTTGGTAATAGTCCGATAGTTGTCTTATCGGCTAATGCATGGCTAAGAATTGGCAATTGGCCTGGTCTGAAATTGGGCTTGCGGAATATTTCTTGCAAGAAATAAGTCAACGTTTCTTCTCTATCCGTTATACTAACAAATAGTCCAGAAGTGTCTTTTTTGACAAGTGCAGGGTATTGTATATTTTCAGCAGTACATACGGAACGGTCTTTTTTCTTGTAGTGAGAGGTACGAGTAATATATACAACATCTGCATCTATAGGCAAGGGTAAGGCGTCAATACCGTCCTTTAGCAAAATCGCGATGTCTATACATAAGTCAAACCTATCCTTGGGGACTTCTATTGATGGCTTAAGGCTCAAATGTAAGTCTGAGTCCTTGAATTCTTTAGTAGAAACAATCTTTAAACTTGTCGTGGGAAGATGAACTTGCTTCCCAGACAGATCATATATCTTCTGAAGTTTTGTTTTCAAATCATCTACAGCAATGGCGGCGCATGGAACATCCCTTTCCACAACAAGTATGTTCCATGATTCTGCATCCATTTTAAGGTGCCCAGACATCATTGCCTCCAACAATAATAATTCAACACGGGCTATCGCCAACGGAGAGAGGACAACTTCTAACGTTTTACTCCATTCACCTGATATAGTCTTTGTATAGTTGTTCTTTAGAGTTGATAGGAACTGGTTGACTATAGTTTCCTTTTCCCATCCATTTATGAATGAATTGTCAGTTAGATGCTCTATGCGATACGTGTCCCACCCGCTCATCAATGAAGATTTGTCTCTTTGCTCATCTCTTAGTCGTTGGAATATGTTTGAATGATAAGGATGACCGTCTAATTCTACGATAAAGCCTGTCCTTCCTTCGCCATAAGGTATCTCTAAAGCGAAATCAACTCTTTGGTCTCTACTAAAAGTTCTATCTGGAATAGTAACTATGGAAGACAAAGAACGCTGTGGCTCCAAGACTTGGCATAAATACTCACCTTGACTTCCTTTAAGATAATTGCTGACAAACTGCCTTTCAAAAGAGCTTTCAAGCATATCTCCATTATAATATTCCACATCAAACCGTGGATCAATAACGTGTAATGCTTCAAAGATGGCTTCCGCTGTTATAGAGTGTGTTGAATGATAGTCAAGGACACTATCCTTTGGAGGCTTATTAGAGATATGAAAAATGTCTGAAAAGAAATTCTCAATATCAATTGGTGCTTTTGTTGGGAGTCCCCTAGATATTATGTTAGAAAGAACTGCTAGTTCTGAGTTATCGTTGATATACCGACCATCCAACGAGACATTTGATTTAACATCAAATGCGCAGAGAGAATTATACAAAGCCTCTGCTTCTTGAACCTTGTCAGAGTTTGTAAGTTCTTCAGAGATTGCATCAAGAATATAGCCAGCAAAGAATTGGTCTTGCTTATGTGATTCTTCGATACGCTTCCTAATATCTTTAATTGGCTCAACATGTACAAACTCTTTAAGGAAAACGCGCATCGAAATAGTCCATTCTTTCAGCCATGCACCTTTCTCTCTGTTCATGACAGCAAACACTGCATCGGGTGCTGTTGCTGCGACAAATTCATCTACTCGTCTATTGTTGCTATAATATGGACCAACGCATACAAAGTAGTTTGTGCCACTGAAACATTGTTGGAACAGGTGGATAAAACGTGCCAGATCAAAACTGTCGACATCCAATATGTTACTGAACAAATGCAACTTTATTGCTTCAGATGGAATAAAGTCTGCTTGCTGTAGTTTATCAAAGACCTTGGTTGTTGTAGCAACCGAAATATCAGCATCCATACATTCTATTACATCGCAAGCACGTTTGACTGCAGCTGCCGATGGTTCTATAAGATGAATGTATTTAATATCATAGTTGATGTGATTCGCCTTTAAATAATCGAGCAGGCAGATTGTCGCTATACCTTGACCACATCCCCAGTCATATATTTCAATATTATTGGAAAACAAATCCGTAGCAGTAGGTATGCATGCAAAGGCAGAATCAAGTTTGGCCTTGTGCATCTTACCAAAGCATCTCAAATACATATTAAGATGGATTTCATCATCCAAGATACCTGTGCCGCGTTTTAGGTCATTGTACAGTTTGTCAAGCACCATCCTGTCAGAAGGCAACATACTTATCGCAGTATCTCGCATACCAAGGAAAGATATATTTCCTCTTTCCCTAAATCTATTTATGAATTCTGACACATTATTTGTGGAGAGAGTTTGCTTTGAGTTATCGGTTGAAAGGAATTCGCCTTTTTCATTAATCGCCAGTTCTCTTCCTTCAAATATAACTTTACAAATTCCGCAATCCCATACAACATTATGGATAAATTCTTCTGGCCGCCAACATGCTCTTTTTTGGCTTAGCACTTCTCCAACAAAGTCAAATTGTGGACGAATTGCAATCGTAAAGTTGGAGTTGACGAATCCCCACTTTCCTTTAATCCTAATAGGACACAATCCATTTTTGAAATTCCACCAGGCCTCATAACAATATTCATCTGGTGAAATATCTAATGGCTCAAGCGTCATAGACTCACCTATGTATTCACATTCTATTGGTGACTCGTCATATTCAACCTCGGAGCCATCATGGAATTTTATAGTCCACCTCCTGTCAACAATATAAAAACTATCAACCTTATTCATGTCCTATTTGCCAGTTATTGTTTCACCCCACGGGTTATTTTTATGACAGTTGAAATTAAACATTGCTGTCTGCTTACTGGTATTCGCATAGCAATACTCACACAAATGAGGGCAAGTATTGTATTCCCCAATATCCTTGCTGACGATACAACCACAAAACATTCTTTGCCCTTTGTCGCGATTATCACCATGTGTTGCATAAGTATTGTTGGGCAGAACAATAGCATCTGGAGGTAATGGTTCTGAATTCCCGAAAAGATCGGATGTTGGCATTGGGAACGCTTTAACTTTAAGGAAGTCCATCAGCGCTTTATCATCGTAGGCAAAACGTATCATGAGATTATCATCTACACAATGGTTATGCTCTATCCCAAATTGTTGTAAGTCAACTTTCTCGCCACAAGTTGCAAGGGTATAACCCCATTTCTTATTCAATTCGGCAAGTCGCTCAGCAAAATCAAGCATCTGAGGTTCCGTCCATTCATGATAAGGAATATGGCTCTTTTCA
>OCTW011568285.1_pt1 | contig 14523 bp, 14 predicted proteins | sample 1539671 | NCBI WGS metagenome assembly OCTW01 (sample SAMN02144230, study PRJEB22623) | gut metagenome | biome: sheep rumen | host: Ovis aries | place: New Zealand
CCAAGAAGCTGCACCTGAAATCGATTATATATGAACTGCTGTGGTTCCTGCGCGGCGACACTAACGCCAAATGGCTGCAGGAGCGCGGAGTGCGCATCTGGAACGAGTGGGCAGGCCCTGATGGCGATTTGGGTCACATCTACGGCTACCAGTGGCGCTCATGGCCAGACTACAAGGGTGGCCACATTGACCAAATAGCCCAGGCTGTGGACCAGATAAAGAATAACCCCGACTCGCGCCGCATAATTGTCAACGCCTGGAATGTGGGTGACCTTGACAACATGAACCTGCCTCCATGCCACATGTTCTTCCAGTTCTATGTAGCTAAAGGCAAGCTGAGCCTGCAGATGTATCAGCGCAGTGCCGATACGTTTCTCGGGGTGCCGTTCAATATTGCCTCCTACGCGTTGCTGCTGCAGATGATGGCGCAGGTGTGCGGCCTTGAGGCAGGAGAACTGATACACACCACGGGCGACACTCATCTATACCTTAACCACCTGGAGCAGGCTAAGCTGCAGCTGACCCGTACACCGCGGCCGCTGCCCAAGATGCATATCAATCCTGACGTTAAGAGCATCTTCGACTTCCAATATGAGGACTTCACTCTTACGGATTACGACCCTTACGACCATATTAAAGCAACAGTATCTGTATAAGAATATGACACTATCCATCATTGTTGCCATAGCCAAGAACTTTGCTATCGGCAGAAAAAACAACCTGCTCTACCACATGCCCATTGACATGAAGCGGTTTAAGCAGATTACCACCGGGCATACCGTGATTATGGGCAAGAACACGTTTGCCTCGTTTCCTAAACGTCCGTTGCCTAACCGACGCAATATAGTCCTGGCTCTGCCTCATGAGGTGCCGGTGGATAAAGAGGGCGCCGAATGGGTTAACTCTCTGCAGCAGGCTTTTGACCTGTGCAAGGACGAAGATGAAGTCTTCATCATCGGCGGTGCCTATGTATATGGCCAGACATTGCCCCTTGCCGACAGGCTGTATCTTACAATCATTGACGATGAGCCCGATGACGCCGATGCTTTCTTTCCCGTCATTGATTTCGGCGAGTGGGAGGAGACCTTCCGCGAGGAGCATCCTGAAGATGAGAAGCATGTAAAGCCTTTCGCTTTTGTCAATCTGCAGAGAAAGGCTGCCAATTAGCGCGTGAATGAGACGTATTCTGTCTTTTGTTGCGATAACCTGTTGCCTGCTCGGCACCAATGTGGCTGCGCTGGACAATATGGAGTTGCCGGCAGTGAATATTGATTCCTGCCTATGCAACTTCTTTGATAATTACCGGCGTGATTTCCGCACCAACCTGCCGGTGACTTTTGACCGTTACATCATTGACGACAAACAGCGCATACTTGACGTTTATGCCAAGGAGGGATTTGCCAGCCAGGTGTTTACCCCGCAGAAAGTCTCTGCGGCATATAGCGGTCTGCGCTCTTGTCTTCCGCAGCCTTATAACGGATATGCCCTGCGCCTGTTTGGATTTGAGCGCGAGATATCTACGCTTGTTCCTAATATCTATCGCACAGAAAAAGACAGTAGTCGCCTGTGGACTTGTGCCACCGGCACAGCCAATGAATGGACGCGTAATATATCGCGGCCTGTAGAAATTGAAAAAGGTCTGCAGGGTGTTCACATGACTATATGGCCCAGTCATGGCCGCTACTATGATCATGCCAAGAAGAAATGGCGATGGCAGCGCCCTAATCTGTGGTGTACCACGGAGGATATGTTTACACGCTCATTTGTGGTTCCGTTCCTGCTGCCGATGCTTGAGAATGCGGGCGCTGTGGCTTACTGTCCCCGCGAGCGCGACTGGCACCCGGAGGAAATGCTGGGTTATGTCAGCGCTGACTCCGACAGTTACTATCCGACAATACCATATGCTGACGACTATGCCGTATATGTGCGCTATCCGGTGGATGCAAACGCAGCTGACGATGCCGTCTATACTATCAGACATGGTGATACCAGCACCAGAGTGAGAGTAAATCAGCAGATGGGTGGAGGCGTATGGACATATCTTGGCACCTTTCATTTCAGTGAAGGAAAAGGCTCCGATAACTCAGTGTCACTTAGCAAGATAAGTTCTGGGGCTAAAGTAGTGCTGCCAAGTGAAGTGCGTATAGGCGGCGGCATGGGCAGCATAGAAAGAGGGGGTAAGGTCAGTGGTATGCCTCGTTTCTTGGAGGGCTCCAGATACTATGCCGAGTATGCTGGGTTTCCGCAGTATGTTTATGACACCAAAGACGGCCATAATGACTATGCCGACGATATCAATGTGCGCTCTAATGCGCTCAACCATCTTGCCGGAGGATCATGCTATCTGCCTGACACTACAGGGGTAGGTGTGCCAATGGAACTGAGCATTGCCGTGCATAGCGATGCAGGGTGGTTTAAGGAAAACCGTCCTTTCGGCACACTATGCATTTATACCGTCAAGGGCGATACCGATAGCGATACTCTGCTCTCAGGCGTGAGCCGTATGGCAAACTCCGACCTGGCCTGTATTATGCAGGACAATATTTGTCGCGACCTGACTGCTGCCCTCGCCACCGATTGGCCCCATCGGGAGATATTCAACCGCAATTATAGCGAAAGCCGTAAACCCGAGGTGCCGTCAATGATTCTGGAGACTCTGTCGCACCAGAACTTCCAAGACATGCTTTACGGCCATGATCCAAACTTCAAGTTTATCCTTTCGCGCAGCATATATAAGTCAATCGTGCGTTTCGTTGCTACGCAGCATGGTCGAGACTATGTTATTCAGCCGCTCCCCGTAAATCAGTTTATGGCTGAGGCTTGCGATAGCGTGGTGAGGCTCAGCTGGCAACCGCAGGCAGACAGTCTGGAGCCTACCGCTGTGCCCGCACATTATATAATATATAGTGCACAGGAGGGCAAGGACTTTGACAATGGCACCTTGGTGGAGGGTTGCACCGCCAATGTCCCTGTTGAGAAGGACAAAATCTATCGCTTTAAGGTGACAGCCTGCAATGACGGCGGTGAGAGCTGGCCCAGCGAGACCCTGACAGCCCTATGTGCCAGCCAAGAGGAAGAACGGGTGATGGTGGTCAACGGGTTTACGCGCCTCAGTTCACCAGCTATAATAGAGACAAGCGAGAAACAGGGCTTTGACCTCAAGTCTGACATAGGAGTTCCTTATATCAATACTGCTGAGTACTGTGGCGAGCAGACAGGATTTAATAGGGCCAACATCGGCAGCGAGGCTAAGGAAGGCCTGGGCTTCAGCGGCTCAGAGCTGGAGGGCGAGGTAATTGCCGGCAACAGCTTCGACTATCCGTCAGTACATGCCCAGGCACTGCGAAGCGATGCTTGTGTCCGCAGTATCTCATCGTGCTCAATGGATGCCCTCCGGCATACTCCTAAAGTTCTTGCGCCTTACTCTCTGACAGACATAATCTTTGGGCTGCAGAAAGACTGTGGGCGCAGCAGCATCGTCAGATACAAGACCTTCTCTCCGGAGCTGCGTGAGATACTTACCGACTATATCACCACGGGGGGCAATGTGCTGGTGTCAGGCAGCTATGTGGGTAGCGATGTAAAGAGTGTGGAGGAACTGGAGTTTACAAGGAAATATCTTGGCTACACCCCCGGCAAAGCCAACGATGAGCACAAGCTGCGCCTCGGCAGTACCCGTTTCTCCCTTATTCACGAATGGAACCAGCATCACTACGCTGCCACTAGTGTTGACGTGCTTAAGCCCGTTGAGGGAGCAGAGGCGCTGATAGAGTATCATAACGGTGACTGTGCGGCAGTGGCTACGCCCTCAAGCATAGTGATGGGATTTCCACTTGAGGCTATTACAAACGCTCATGATCTCCGCGTAGTTATTAACCGTGCAGCACAGCGATTGTTGTATAAATTCTGATCTTCTGACATCAAATATAAAGTTATGCTAAATAAACGCAACTTCACTATGGACCTCCTCAGGGTAGTGGCTTGCTACCTTGTAATACACCAGCACTGCGCTGAGCAGTTTTATGCCATTACCGGTCACGTAGAAGTCGGCGACGATACTTTCTTCATTGGTTTGAACACCTCGTTGGGGCGAGTCAGTGTACCGTTGTTCGTGATGATTTCGGGTTATTTCCTGTTGCCGGTAAAGATGGGGTTGCGTGATTTCCTGAAGCGGCGACTAAGCCGCATACTCATTCCCTTCGTGGTGTGGTACCTGGCATACTGCCTCTTCTTCATTTTCTATAGCGGCGATACCGTGGGACAGGCAACCGCTAATTTCTTCAGTATGCTTATTAACTTTGACGACAGGCTTGGCCACATGTGGTATATCTATATGCTTGTAGGACTCTATCTGCTTGCTCCCATCATCAGTCCATGGCTGGAAAGGGCTGGCAAGCGACAGATGCAGTTCTATCTCGCAATATGGCTGATAACCACCCTGATGCCATATCTTAATCGCTTTGTAAGTCCTGAGATATGGGGGGCTTGCTTTTGGAACCCGTCGCCAGCGTTTTACTATTTCACGGGCTTTGCGGGCTATTTCCTGCTAGGCTACTATGTGCGCCGTTTTGGTGCAGCAAACGCTTTTTGGGCTATAGGGCTGATAGTTGCCGGCTATATCCCCACGGCATACTTCTACATTGACAGCATGTACCATTTCACGGAGTTTCAGGATCTCGAGATGAGCTGGAACTTCTGCACACTCAATGTTGCCATGATGACTTACGGTGTATTCTGCCTATTCACTAAAATCCGTTGGCAAGGCAGCCTGGAGAAGAAAGGCCTGCTTGGCTGGCTTGGCCGTCTGCTAAGCGATTTTGCCCAGCGCAGCTACGGCATCTACCTTTTCCACATCATGGTCCTCCTGCTTGTTCGCGACTGGCTGGTGCAGTCTTGGCCGGATATCTTCCTGTTTTCTGCAGGCGACGGCTATACGCTCCATCGTGTGATGAGCAATATCCCCGCAGTGCTGATAGCAGTGCCGACCCATGCCGTCATCACCGCAATTATAGCCTACATGGCAGCTCGCTTGCTTGGCCTGCTGCCCAAGTCGCGTCGTTGGCTCGGAGTATAGAGCAGTTGGCAGGTGAAGGTAGAAAACAGACATGTTTTTTGCCTTGTGCTAAAAAAATGTTCAATGTTCAATGTTCAATGTTCAATAATTTTACTACCTTTGCAGCCGCATTCAGCAAAATGGTCATTTTTTCGGGGTGTAGCGCAGTCCGGTTAGCGCACCTGCTTTGGGAGCAGGGGGTCGAAGGTTCGAATCCTTTCACCCCGACATTCAAGAGAAACAACATCCAATTATGGCGGTTGTTTCTCTGCCTTTTTTACAGATAGATTTGAAATAAAATATGATATCGATCTGCGAAATGTCATGCATATTTTAAATTTATTGTATATTTGCAAACAAAACTAACATCTGACATTATGAAAAGAATATCATTGGCAATCTTGTTTGCCCTCTTTGCATTGATTCTTCCGGCGCAGGATGATGCAATTCGTGTAAACTATAAAGGTGTAAAGCCTTCAATCAGTGATTTTGCATGGGCTTTTCTATCTGATTACACTTATGACGAGGATGGCGACGATTGTCTTGACGAAGCACGTAATGCAACCAAGCAGGCATGGATTCGTCATCGCAAGGGGCTGCCTCAGTATGAAGGCCAGACATTAACCGTTGATGAGAAGAACGGTTATGTTGTCTATGAGTCCAAGTACGATGATGACATGGTAAGAATTGAGATGTGTTATTGGAATGAGTCTGACGGTAAGCATAAACTTTTTGCCTACAACGTAGCATGCTTCAGAAAAGGGAAATACGAGCCAGGACAGTTTGATGGCCTGCTATTTTACCGCTACGATAATGCCACAAAAAAGATGACTTATTGTGGCGATCCCGGTTTCGATATGCAATGTGCAGCAGAAGATGGTTCCTGGATATCTTACTCGTTACCTCGTACAGGCAAGGACATCACCGTTACTACATGGAAAAATAATGGAGGTACACAGAAAAAGACTCTCAAGTGGAACGGACGCCGCTTTAGCTACTAAACAATCACAAGTCAGCACAGCCATTAGTGAGTATGCTGACTTCAACGATACAACAAAATATAATCTCTTGCTTAATGAAACACAACAAGGTATTTGGCATTTTAGTAATGCTTCTTACGTTCTTTACGGTTAATGGTTTGGCCGATGGTTACAATAAGGATGCCTGCACCAGCATTATGGTCGGCAGAAAGGCTTCGGTGGACGGAAGCGTGATAACCAGTCACACTTGCGACTCATGGTATCGTACATGGATGAGCATAGTGCCGGCTAAGGATTACCCTAGAGACACGGTGATGAGCATATATGAGGGTACGATGCATACGGAGCATTTTGCTGACAAGACAGGTGTAAAGGAGAAGGGGCAGATACCGCAAGCCAAGCATACATACCGATACCTAAACACGGCTTACCCTTGTCTGAACGAGCACCAGTTAGGTATTGGCGAGACAACATACGGTGGGCGTGATACCTTGCGCAACAAGAATGGTATGTTTATGATTGAGGAGTTGGCTCGTGTGGCTCTGCAGCGATGCCGTACAGCCCGTGAAGCCATACGCCTGATGGGTGAGCTTATCAAGAAATATGGCTATGGCGATGCTGGCGAATGTTTGACAGTTGCCGATCCCAACGAGGTCTGGATTTTTGAGGTACAAGGAGAAGGACCGAAGAAAATAGGTGGCGTGTGGGCTGCTCAGCGTATTCCTGACGACGAGATTGCCGTGAGTGCCAACATCAGCAGAATAGGCCGTCTTGATTTGTCTGACCCTGACCATTTCATGGCATCAGAAAATGTGTTTGACGTGGCTCGCAAGCTGAAGCTGTGGGACGGCAAGGAGGAGTTCTCCTTCTGGAAGGCCTATAGTGGTGGAAACTATTTTAATGAACCTAAGAATTATTCTGTTCGCGAGCTATATATTATGCAGCAGTTGGCTCCGTCTAAAGGCTTCACTGCCGACATGGAGGAACTGCCCGTAAGTGTTCGTCCTGACTCTTTGGTCAGTGTGGAACGTGTGGCCAAGTTGCTTGGCTCCTATTACGAGGGGACAGAACAGAGCATATCCTGTCGCATTGACAGTCTTGCAGCAAAGTCAGAGGTGAAAGGCAAACCAATGATTACCAATCCTTGGATGAGGCCGGATGAGATTGCGTTATACGGAAAGCTGCTGAATGATTCTACGATGAAGAATATACGTACGGTCAGCGTATCGTGGTGCGCCTACAGCACCATCATCCAGTTGCGTTCATGGCTTCCCGATGAGGTGGGCGGCGTAGCATGGGTTTGTCTGGACAATCCCGGTCAGTCACCCCGCTTTCCCATTTTCTCCGGCAACACTGTATTGCCAATGATGCTCGGCGTATGCGGTCAGCACCGTCTGCGTGATGATGCAGCATTGTGGCATTTCCGTCAGACTAACCGTTTGGCTACCGTGAGGTGGGAGAGTTGCCGCGAGGCCATGAAAACATCACAGCAATATTTCCTGGACAAACTGTTGCGTGAATTGCCGTTTGTGGAACAGACCTGGGTGCTGCTTGGTGACGAAATGCAACGCGAGGCATTCCTGGATGGCTATACACGCGACTTCTTTGGCGCTACTGTCACCCGGTGGGATGAATTGTTTAGGCAGTACTCGCGCCAGCTTTGGTCTGGATATTAATGTTTGATATACATAAACGCTTCATTTAAGCCGAAAGCAGAAACTCCTAATTCCTAATAAAGCTGTTTTCATTATGCTGAGGCAAGAAAAGATGGTCGCAAATAATCCAAGAAATAATTTGATTGAAAACATGAAGAGCGATAAAAATCCTTCAACAGAACGCGTGTTTAGTATTTTCCGTGAGTTGAACCAGATACCGCGCCCCTCGCATCATGAAGAGCGAGTGGCTGACTACCTATGCCGGTTTGCAGAGCGCTTGAACTTAGAGTATGAACGTGACAAGGAAAACTGTGTCGTTATTCGTAAGGCTGCCAGCCCCGGCTATGAAGGTGTTGAGCCTGTTGTGCTGCTCAATCATATGGACATGGTGTGTGTCGGTATGGACAATCCGTTGAACGACCCCATTGAGGCTTATGAGGATAATGGCTGGATGAAGGCACGCGGCACTTCGCTAGGAGCAGATAATGGCATAGGTCTGTCAATGGCTCTGGCCGTGCTGGAGGATGATGCTATCTTGCATCCTGCCCTGGAGGTTATCACCACTACCAATGAAGAGGATGGCATGTCGGGTGCTGCGGCGTTGTCAAAGGACTTTATCCGTGGCCGCAAGGTTATCAATCTGGACTCGGAAGATTATGACACCATCACTACCGGTGCCGCAGGAGCCTGCTTGCAGTTTCACCGTATTCCGATGAAACGACTGCCGGCTCCAGGAGGCAAGAGGCGTTGGTACCGTATCCGTTTTGACGGTGGATTGGGTGGACATTCGGGCGTTGACATCAACAAGGGGCGTTGCAGTGCGGTCATAGCCACCTGGGCTATATTGAGTGCCATATACAACAGTTACGACTTTGATGTGGCCAGCATTAAAGTGGGTGAGGCTAATGCTTCGATTGCTTCATCGGCAGAGATCATTGTATGTGTACCGTCAGGCGAACCCTGTGAATTTGTGAAAGCGCAGCAAGAAATGATTAACCAATGGCTGCACGAAGAGTATCCGCAAGATCCGGGTATGACATGTGTCATCGAGAAATGCGAGGGACAGGACAATGTTATTCCTAAAGATGCACTGGAGGCTCTGTTGGCCAGCCTTGAGGAGGTGCCGCAGGGAGTAGTGAAAATGAGTGAATCTATGCCCGGCACCGTAGAGACATCAAATAATGTTGGGCGCATATCAACAGAAGCAGACCATATATTTATCTCTACACACACCCGGAGTTTTGTTGACCGCGACATGGAAATGCTGAGTAAGGATATTGCTCAGTCCTTCAAGGCCGTAGGTGCGGACTCGGAGGTGGTAATGTCAGCTCCTGCCTGGCAGGAAGACCAGCAATCCCCATTCTTGCAAATGGTAAGCAACACTTTTCAGGACATACTGGGGTGGCGTCCTCGCATGGTGGCCATGCACTTTGTGCTGGAGGCCGGGTTCTTTGTTCAGCATTATCCCGGCATTCAAATTGCCAGCATCGGTCCGCGCATAGTGGAGCCCCATTCAACGAGCGAACGTGTAGAACTCAAGACAATAGATGATATATGGCAGGTGTTGTTGGAGCTGCTGAGGAGATTAGCTTTGTCCAAATAGACACTGCATTCTTAAAAAATATTAATTTTTATGTCGCAAATGTGGTGTAAAATTATTAACTTCGCGGCGCATTAGGCAGACAAAACAGGGTAACACAAAGCTCTTGGATTGTCGAAGCAACTGATAGACAGAGAATAATATAAACAAACGAATATAGTTATGCCATTAAAGGAAGGAAAAATTTCCCAGGTTATCGGCCCCGTTGTGGACGTGTATTTCGACACTGAGGGTCAGAAGGCCGAGGAGGTGCTCCCTAAGATTCATGACGCTCTTGAGATTGACAGGGGCGAGGCCGGCAGGTTGGTGCTTGAGGTGCAGCAGCATATCGGCGAAGACACGGTAAGAACCGTGGCTATGGACTCTACCGACGGATTACAGCGCGGTATGGAGGTTAAGCAGCTTGGCGCTCCCATCAGTATGCCTACGGGCGAACAGATTAAGGGGCGCCTTCTCAATGTGATAGGCGAACCTATCGACGGCATGAAGCAGTTTAGCCAACAGGATGCAGCACCCATTCATCACCCCGCACCAAAGTTTGACGAACTGAAGACCTCCAAGGAGGTACTGACTACCGGTATCAAGGTTGTTGACCTGCTGGAGCCCTATATCAAGGGTGGCAAGGTCGGTCTCTTTGGCGGTGCCGGTGTAGGCAAGACGGTGCTCATCATGGAGCTTATCAACAATATCGCCAAGGGGCACGACGGATTCTCCGTCATAGCCGGTGTTGGCGAGCGTACCCGTGAGGGTAATGATATGCTCCGCGAGATGATTGAGGCTGGCGTTATTAAGTATGGCAAAAAGTTTGAGGAACTGATGGAGGAGGGTAAATGGGATCTCTCTGCCGTTGACTATGAGGAACTGGCCAAGAGCCAGGCCACCCTCGTGTACGGTCAGATGAATGAGCCTCCCGGTGCTCGTGCATCAGTAGCTCTGTCGGGCCTTACCGTGGCAGAGTCTTTCCGTGATATGAGTGCAAAGACCGGCAAGGAGACTGATGTGCTGTTCTTCATCGACAATATCTTCCGTTTCACTCAGGCTGGTTCTGAGGTATCGGCTCTGCTGGGGCGTATGCCGTCGGCAGTAGGCTATCAGCCCACACTGGCCAGCGAGATGGGTGCCATGCAGGAGCGCATCACTTCTACCAAAAACGGCTCTATCACCTCCGTGCAGGCTGTGTATGTGCCGGCCGATGACCTCACCGACCCGGCCCCGGCAACCACCTTCTCACACCTCGACGCAACCACGGTGCTTAGTCGTAAAATCACTGAGCTGGGTATCTATCCCGCTGTTGATCCGCTGGCATCATCATCGCGAGCCCTTGATCCCAATGTGGTTGGCAAGGAACACTATGATTGTGCACAGAGAGTAAAACAGATTCTGCAGAAATATAATGAGTTGCAGGATATTATAGCCATTCTCGGTATGGACGAGCTCTCCGATGAAGACAAACTGACCGTCAACCGCGCTCGCCGTGTGCAGCGTTTCCTGAGTCAGCCGTTTACCGTAGCCAGCCAGTTCACAGGTCTGCCTGGCGTTATGGTTAGCTTGCCTGATTGCATCAAGGGCTTTAACATGATTCTGGATGGTGAGGTTGACGATCTGCCAGAGCAGGCATTCCTCAACGTCGGTACCATAGAAGAAGCCATAGAGAAGGGCCGCAAACTCATGGAGGCTGCAAAAGGATAGTAAATCTGTTAACCCTTCGACTAATGAAACTGACAATCGTAACACCGGAGAAAACAATCTACGACGGAGAGGCCATCAGCGTGGCAGTGCCTGGCACCAAGGGTGCCTTTGAGGTGCTTGACAACCATGCACCAATCATCTCCAGTCTGCAAGACGGTGTAATCACGGTTAAAACCGACGAAGGAGTGCAGGAGTATCCCATATGCTCCGGCTTTATAGAGGTAGCCCGCAATACGGTGTCGATTTGCGCAGAAGAGTAGAGTCCAGACCACGAACAAGTAAGACAGTTATGGAGAAGATAACAAGAGCACGCAACAAATATATCTTTGGCATGGTCTTAATGATTGTGGCAGGGTATGCCCTGATTACTTGCGGTACACTGCTCTTCAAACTTTCGCCTGACTTTCCTGTAGTTCCATTGGCCATAGCATCGGTGTTGCTGATTATATATAATGTTTGCGCAATCCTTGTATATATACGCATGGTGCGTACAGCAGAAAAAGGACTTGTGCCTTTCTACCTCGCCAACAAGGTGGTGCGCATGATTTTTGCACTGGCGCTTATAATTGGCATAGCACTGCTCACCAAGTCAGGCAAAATATCCTTTGTCATCAGCTTCTTCGTGCTCTATCTGGGCACAATTATATATGAGAGTGTATTCTTTGTACACATAGAAAAGAAACTAAATGAATTGTCTAAGAAATAGAATAGCTCTGCTTGTCGGCTCACTGCTGCTGATGATTGCCCCCGTGTCGGCTGACAATGCCGACAAGGAGGAAGGCAAGATTGATGTGCAGGAAATTGTTTTGGGCCACACCGGCGATGCCCATGAGTGGCACATTACCACATGGGGAGAGACGCACATCTCTATTCCCCTGCCTGTAATCTTCATGGCCAACGATGGCAGCTGGCACTGCTTTTCTTCCGCCCGGTTCCACCATTCCAAGGATGGCAAGTATGAAGGATTCTATATTCCCTCTGAGGGCGAAAACAACGGCAAGATTTGTGAGGTAGTCAACGGGCAGGAGCAGAGAGTAAAGCTTGACATCTCGCTTACCAAGAATGTGGTACAGCTTTGGATTATAGTGCTGCTTATGCTCTTCATCTTTATTGGCTGCGCTCGCTGGTACCGCAACAAAAGGGCTGACAGCGATGCTCCAAAAGGGTTTGTCGGGTTCATTGAGATGTTTGTGATGATGGTCAACGACGATATCATCAAGGCCTGTATCGGCGAGAAACATTACAAGCGTTTTGCCCCATATCTGCTCACTGCATTTTTCTTTATCTTTTTAAGCAACCTCATTGGCCTTGTGCCCATCTTCCCTGGCGGAGCCAACCTCACCGGCAATCTGGCCGTAACACTTGTCCTGGCATTGTTCACATTCCTTGCCATCAATATTTTTGGCAACAAGGAGTACTGGCTCGACATCTTCTGGCCTAAAGTGCCGACATGGCTTAAATGCCCCGTTCCCATGATGCCGGTAATCGAGCTCTTTGGCATCTTTACAAAGCCCTTCGCCCTGATGGTGCGTTTGTTTGCTAACATCTTCGCAGGCCACGCCATTGTGCTCTCCCTCACCTGCGTCATCTTCATCACCTGCCAGCTGGGCGCCCTCATCGGCTCAGGCCTGAGCTTCGTGTCTGTGGTGATGATGATATTCATGGACTGCCTCGAGCTGCTGGTGGCTTTCATCCAGGCTTATGTGTTTACCATGCTCAGTGCCGTCTTCATTGGATTGGCACATCAGGAAGAGCACGAGGAGCACAACGCTGACACTCCGGCCAACATTCAGATACAGAGATAGGAACATGACTGTTCGAGAAAAACAGAATAACAATAAACAAAAATAATAACCTAAAAACAAAAAAATTATGTTGTCATTAATTATGTTGCAGGCAGCTGCCGCAAGTTTTGCTCAGATTGGTGCCGGTCTTGGTGCTGGCCTTACAGCCATTGGCGCAGGTCTTGGTATTGGTAAGATTGGTAGCAGTGCCATGGAGGCCATTGCCCGTCAGCCCGAGGCTAAGGGCGACATCCGTATGAACATGATCATCATCGCCGCTCTGGTGGAAGGTGTTGCTCTGTTCGCAGTAATCGTATGTCTGCTCTGTCTGTTCATGTAATATAGGCGGTTCAATTCACACACACTCAACGGACTAACCATTACATTATGCCGTCGTTTCTAACACCCGATCCTGGACTGCTCTTCTGGATGCTCATAGCATTCCTTGTGGTCTTTATCCTGCTGGCCAAGTATGGTTTCCCCATCATCACCGGCATGGTAGAGAAACGCAAGCAGTTTATCGACGAGTCGCTCAGCAGTGCTCGCGAGGCCAACGAAAAGCTGGCCAACATCAAGGCTGAGTGCCAGTCACTGCTCAAAGAGGCTCAGGAACGGCAGTCGCAGATACTGAAAGAGGCCACTCAGACCAGCAATCAGATTATCGCCGAGTCTAAGGAGAAGGCCCAAGAGGAGGCTGCACGCATCATTGAGGATGCCCGCCGCCAAATCCAGGCCGAGACAGAGAAGGCCCAGCGCGATATCCGCAGTCAGGTGGCCGACCTCTCGCTGCAGATTGCCGGAAAGATTCTTTCCCGCGAGATGCAGAAGGAAGAAGAACAGGACCGCTGGATTGATCAGGTACTGTCGCAGATTCCCAACTCCTAATCCCTGATTCCAATGGATATAGGTATAGTTTCTTCCCGCTACGCCAAAGCCCTGCTTAAGTACGCCTCTGCCCACGGTCAGAGCGAGGAGGTCTTTGAGGCCATCAAGGTGCTTAGGGATTCATTCCTCAAGGTGCCGCGTCTCAAGGTTGCCCTCGGTGACCCCCTGCTCAGTGCCGACAAGCAATATCGGTTGCTTCATGTGGCGTGCGGCCAGAGCAACAGCACCTGCGTGCAGCAGTTCTTTCGCCTTGTGATAAAGAATAGGCGTGTGGCCGTAATGCCTTTCATCGTAACATCCTATATCGAGGCATACCGCACCCAGAAGAATATGGTACTCTGCAAGCTGACGGTGCCAGCCAAACCCAAGGATGAGACCGTTAGCAGACTGAAGCAGATTGTGAAGCGCAAGACCCATAAGGATGTGGACTTTGCACTGACCATCGACCCCTCAATCATTGGTGGATTTATCATAGAGTACGATTCGCAGTGTCTGGATGCCAGCGTGGCAGGTCGCCTGCGAGAGCTGCGCAAGCAGATAGTGTAGCCGCCGATGCCTGCGGCATTCATAAATTCCTAATATTCAATTCCTAATTTAAGCAAGAAAAGATGCCAAGCAATATCAAAGCAAGCGAAGTTTCCGACATCCTCCTCAATGAACTTGAGGGCATCAAGAGCGATGTGCAGTTTGAGGAAGTTGGCAAAGTGCTTAACATCTCCGACGGCGTGGCCCGTCTGTATGGTCTGAGCAATGTTACCGAAAACGAACTCGTGGAGTTTGAGAACGGCACCATGGCCATCGCCATGAACCTGGAGGAAGACAATGTGGGCGTAGTGCTCTTCGGCTCCTCCGAGGGTATCAAGGAAGGCGATACTGC
>OCTW013393093.1_pt1 | contig 14521 bp, 11 predicted proteins | sample 1539671 | NCBI WGS metagenome assembly OCTW01 (sample SAMN02144230, study PRJEB22623) | gut metagenome | biome: sheep rumen | host: Ovis aries | place: New Zealand
GACTATGAGGTGATTGGCTATGATCAGAATCAGTTGGTACGTGTGCGCTTATACCCGCATACCGGCCGCACCCACCAACTGCGCATGCACTGCGCCCACCCCGACGGTCTGGGATGCCCCATCCGCGGCGACGAGCTCTACGGTCAGCCCGCCGACCGTCTTTACCTGCATGCCGAGACGCTGGAACTGATTCACCCAACATCTGGCCAACGCATGACTTTCCGCCAGCCGGCTGATTTTTAGGCTTATTATTAGAAAAATCCTTAAATTATGCCGCCGTTTAGAAAGTTTAGGCTAATTTTGCAGCAAAATTGTCAGCAATGAACTTAACATCGATAGCGCGCAGCGTCTTCAAGCCCCGGCAGAAAGAGCTGCAGCGACATAATAATGAGGGTGAGCAACTGCAGCGCGAGGTGCTGGCTCACCTTGTGGACAGAGCCAAGAACACTGAGTACGGACTGGCTCACGCTTTCAGCGACGCCACAGACTATGAACGCTTTACAAAGCACGTGACCGTCAATACCTACGAGGAACTGAAGGGCTATATCGACCGTATGCGCCACGGCGAGAAAGATATTTTATGGCCGGGACGAACGAAATGGTACGCCAAGTCGAGCGGCACCACTAACGACAAGTCAAAGTTTATACCTGTCACCAGTGAGGGCCTTCAGCATATCCACTATGCCGGCGCCTTCGACAGCGTGGCCCTTTATCTGAGGAACACCCCGCAGAGCCGGCTCTTCGACGGTCGCGCACTGATACTCGGCGGCAGCCATGCGCCCAACTACAACTTGCCTGGCTCGTTGGTAGGCGACCTCAGCGCCATACTTATAGAGAACATCAATCCTCTGGCGAACCTTTTCAGAGTGCCTAAGAAACAGACGGCACTGCTCTCTGACTTCGAAGTCAAGCGCGACCGCATAGCCCGTGAAGCAATGACCAAGGACGTGACCAACATCTCAGGTGTGCCCTCGTGGATGCTCTCTGTGCTCGACCGCGTCATGGAGCTCAGCGGCAAGAAACATTTAGAAGAGGTGTGGCCCAACCTGGAGGTATTCTTTCATGGCGGCGTGGCCTTTACGCCCTACCGTCAGCAGTATGAGCGGCTCATCACCAGCCCCAGGATGCACTATATGGAGACTTACAACGCCAGCGAGGGATTTTTCGGACTGCAGAGCGACCCCACGGACAAGTCAATGCTGCTGATGCTGGACTACGACGTGTTCTATGAGTTCCAGGAAATGGGCACCGACACCATCGTACCCCTGTGGGGCGTGGAGACGGGTAAGAACTACGCCATGCTGATCAGCACATCGTGCGGCCTGTGGCGCTACATGATTGGCGACACCGTGAGGTTCACCTCTACCAATCCCTATAAGTTTGTTATCTCCGGCCGCACAAAGTCGTTTATCAATGCCTTTGGCGAGGAGCTCATCGTCGACAATGCCGAGCAGGGCCTAGCCTATGCATGCCAGCAGACGGGGGCCCAGGTGCTGGAGTATACCGCCGCGCCGGTGTTTATGGACGACCACGCCCGTTGCCGCCACCAATGGCTCATAGAGTTCAGCGTGACTCCCAAGGACCTGCAGCAGTTTGCCGCCATCCTCGACAAGCACCTGCAGACGCTCAACAGCGATTACGAAGCCAAGCGTTATAAGAATATCACCCTGCAGCCATTAGAGATTGTTGCTGCCCGCCAGGGGCTGTTCAACGACTGGCTGAAGATGCGCGGCAAGCTGGGCGGCCAGCACAAGGTGCCGCGGCTGAGCAACAGCCGCGAACAGATAGAACAACTTCTGATGCTAAATGAGAAATGAGGAATGAATAATGAGAAAATGAAAGAACAGAAATTGGCATATAAGTTACCCAGGATTTCAGGAAAGCGAGCCACGAGGATAGGGAAATTGCTGTTTGCAGCATTTCTCATTTCCCATTTCTCATTTCTCATTTCCTGCGCCCGTATGGGTAGCCCCGACGGCGGATGGTTTGACGACACGCCGCCGAGAGTTATTGGTTCTACGCCCGTTGACCGTGCTACTAATGTTACCACGAAGCGTGTAACCATCAACTTTGATGAGTATATCAAGCTGGCAGACGCACAGACGAAAGTCATCATCTCGCCACCGCAATTGGAGATGCCCGACATCAAGGAGATGGGTAAGAGCGTGAGGGTGACACTGAACGACTCGCTCAAGGCCAATACCACCTACACCATTGACTTCGGCGACGCTATCAGCGACTTCACCGAGGGTAACCCTATGGGTAATTACGCCTTTACGTTTTCTACCGGCAGCGAGATAGACACCTTGCAGGTAAGCGGCTACGTGCTTAGTGCCGAGAACTTAGAGCCAGTAAAGGATATCATGGTGGGTCTTTATAGCAATCTCTCGGATACCGTCTTCCAGAAGGAACCCATGATTCGTATCTCGCGCACCGACAGCCGCGGACATTTCACCATCAAGGGCGTGGCTGCCGGTGAATACCGCGTATATGCCCTTAAGGATGCCGATGGCGACTACGTGTACAACCAGAAGAGCGAAATGCTCGCCTTCAGCCACAATACCTATAAGCCCTCCTGGAAGCCTGACACTCGGCAGGACACTATCTGGCGTGACTCGCTGCATATCGCCAACATCCTGCGTGTGCCCTACACCCACTTCCTGCCTGACGATATCGCACTGATGGCTTTCACCGCCGTGCAGGATGACCGCCATCTGCTGAAGACCGAGCGTGCACAGCCCAATAAACTGGAATTCTATTTTACCTATGGCAGTCCAGAACTGCCCGTCATCACGGGTCTGAACTTCAATGCCGACAGTGCCCTGATAGCTGAGCCAAGCCTGAAGAATGATACCATTATATATTGGGTGCGCGACACGATGCTTGTCAATCAGGACACGCTGAGCCTGACGCTCCAATATATGATGACCGACACCGCGGGCGTGCTCGTCAGCAAGACCGACACACTGGACATGCTGCCCAAGGTGGCCTATGCCAAGCGTCTGAAGGCAAAGGAGAAGGAGCTGGAGGAATGGCAGAAACAGCAGGAGAAGAAAAAGAAGAAAGGTGAGCCCTACGACTCCATACGCCCGCCAGAGATGCTGAAGCTGAAGATTACCCCGTCGGGGTCGCTCGATCCCTATAGTCGCATTGTTATTGAGTCGCCCACTCCGTTGCAGCGTCTTGATACTGCTGCTATACACCTGTATACACAAATTGACAGCACATGGTATGAGGCAAAGTTCAGTTTCAAGCCTGTGAAGGGAAGTATCCGCCAGTATGAGATTAGTTCCGACTGGAATTTAGGCGCCGAGTATAGTCTGGAAATCGACTCTGCGGCTATTGAGGATATCTATGGACTGACTATCAACAAGGTGAAGCAGGGGCTGAAGGTGAAGAGCGAAGACGAGTATGCTTCGCTAACGGTCAATCTCAGTGGTGTGCAGGACACGGGGCTTGTGGTGCAGCTGCTCAGCAGTTCGGATGCCGTTGTCAGACAGCAGCGGGCCGTCGAGGCGGGTAGGGTAGCGTTTGACTTCCTGACCCCGGGCAAATATTATATGCGGGCCTTTGTCGATACCAACGGCAATGATGTGTGGGACACCGGCGACTATAAGGCCGACCGCCAGCCGGAAGCGGTTTATTATTACGAGCTGGAGACGGAGTGCAAGGCGAAGTTTGACATTACGCGCAACTGGAATCTTACTGCTCGTCCGCGTTACGAACAGAAGCCTCTGGCTATTACCAAGCAGAAGCCCGACAAGGAGAAGAAGTTACGCAACCGCAATCTCGACCGCGCCAAGGAATTGGGCAAAGAGTATATACAGAAGACTACCGGCGTAAGGATGTAGCGGCCTGGGGAAAAATTGAAAAGTTAGAAAATTGAAAAATTTACAGGCGGCGATGCTGGTTTAGCGTTAAACCTTCTTTCTAAAGAAATGTCTATGAAGCAGAATATGAGTAATATGAAGAGACAATACCTGATGGTGATAGTTTTATCATTTATCATTTGTCATTTGTCATTTAGCCCCGCCGTGGCGCAGAGCCAGTGTGGCATACAAAACACCGCTTTCAGCAGCGGTGAGAGGCTGACTTACAACCTCTACTTCAACTGGAAGTTCGTGTGGTTCAAGGTAGGACAGGCTTATATGAATACCGACCTGACTTACTTTGAGGGTAAGAAAGCCTGGAGGTCGAGCCTCGTTACCGGCGGCAACAAGCGGCTCGACAAGTTCTTCACCATGAGAGATACGCTCCTGTCGTACTGCAATCCCGACCTCTCGCCGCTATACTTCCGCAAGGGTGCCCGTGAGGGCAAGCGCTACTATGTTGACGAGATGTGGTACAGCTACCCTAATGGCAACTGCCATCTGAAGATGCACGCCATCACTTCCAGCGGCGAGTCGCTCTGGCGCGAGGCTACCTACAAGCAGTGTATCTACGATATGATGAGCATCTTCCTACGTGCGCGCAACTTCAACGCCTCCACAATGAAGGAGGGCGACAATATCACGCTGCCCATCAGCGATGCCAGCCACCTGAACACCGCCTGGCTGCAGTTCCGCGGCCGCGAGACGTTCAAGGTGGAGGATACCAAGGAGAAGTTCAACTGCCTGGTGTTCTCATTCTTCCAGAAAGAGAACGGCAAGAGCAAGGAGTTGATACGCTTCTTTATTACCGACGACCAGAACCATATCCCCGTGCGCCTTGACATGCACCTCTCCTTCGGCTCGGCCAAGGCCTATCTGAAGAACTATAGCGGCGTGCGGTCGGCCATGACGTCGAAGATTAACAAATAGGATCCGCTTCCGAAAAAAAAGAGTTATTACACTCTTTTTTGGGAAATAATGTGTAATTTTGCAGCCAAAGAACAAAAAACGAAGAGACAATGATGAAGAACAGGTCTTTGACGCTGATGTTGCTGACCGTGTTGGCGTTTGTCAGCACCAGTGTCGGCGGTGTGTCACTGCGTCGCCAAAGTATCCACGACCCCAGCGTAGTTTACGACACCGACTCTAAGTATTACTGTCTGTTTGGTACCCATCGCGGCCTGGCACGCAGCAAGGATATGATGAATTGGAACGCGCATACCTACTATTTCGGTCTTGCCAACGACGAGGGTGTCATCACCAGCCGCACCAGCAGCAATGCAAATTCTACAGGCAACACCTTCAGCAAGTTTTTCCAGACCAACATGACGAAGACCGTCACCATTGGCGGCGAGCAGAAGGCGTTTGGCAATTTCGACGTCCATGCCTGGTCGGCAGCGGCCTCTAACAACTATGAGATTGACGGCAACATGTGGGCGCCCGACGTGGTGTATAACAAGAAGATGCAAAAATGGTGCCTTTACTTCAGCATCAACGGCGACGCATGGGCATCGAGCATCGTGCTGCTGACGAGCGACAAGATCAACGGACCCTACGTGTACCAGGGACCGGTGGTGTTCTCGGGCTTCGGCAATACGTCGAACGCCAACCTGTCGTATAAGAAGACCGATCTGGAGCTGGTCATCGGCACGCAGTCGAGCCTGCCCAGCCGTTATGCCGTGGGCAATAACTGGGGCCGCCGCTATCCCAACTGCATCGACCCATGCGTGTTCTACGACGAGGACGGCCAGCTGTGGATGACCTACGGCTCGTGGAGCGGCGGCATCTGGATGCTGCAGCTCGACGAGGAGACAGGCCTGCGCGACTACAATGTAAAGTACACGCAAACGGGATCCGGCGACGGCGTGACCCAAGACCCCTACTACGGCAAGAAGATTGCCGGCGGCTACTACGTGTCGGGCGAAGGGTCGTATATTGAGCATATCGGTAACTACTATTACCTTTTCGTGACCTACGGCTTCATGCTCTCGGCCTCTGAAACAGGCAAGAATGACGGCGGCTACCAGATGCGTGTGTTCCGCTCGGAGAAGCCTGACGGACCGTATAAAGACCGCAGCGGAGTGAGCGCCGTCTACACCGGCTATCAGATGAACTACGGTCCCAACGCCGCCACCAACCGCGGTGTCAACATCTTCGGTGCCTACAGCCAGTGGGGCGGTATGACCAAAGGTGAGCGTGAACAGGGGCACAACTCTATCATCGACGCCGAAGACGGCCGCACCTATCTGATTTACCATACGCGCTTCCAGGAAAATCCTGAGTGGCAGTGGCACGCCGTCCGCGTGCACCAGATGTTCCAGAACGAGGACGGCTGGCTCGTGGCAGCGCCCTTTGAGTATACCGGCGAGGAGGTGACCAATGCCGACATACCCGCCACGCAGCAGGTGGCTACCGACAAGATTCCCGGCCAGTACAAGCTGCTCATTCACCGCTATAAGCTGGGCTACACCTGGGGCAACCAGCAGACGGTGACGCCCGTCGACATCACCCTCCACGCCGACGGCACCATCAGCGGTACTTACAAAGGAACGTGGAAGGTCACCGACGGCACGTCGTATATGACCATACAAGCCGGCGGCGTGACATACAAAGGCGTGATGGTGAACCAGCTCATAGAGCCCAACACCGGCAACAACAGTATTACCTTCAGCGCCAACGACGAGACGCGCACTGTGGCCTTCACCGGCCTGGCATCGTCGGGCGTCACGGCCTGGGCCTACCGCACCGGCGACGATCCCACGGGCATCAGCGCTACGCAAAATGATCAAGGAGAAATGAAAAATGAAAAATGGTACGACCTGCAAGGCCGCTCTGTCAGCGCTCCCATGCAGAAAGGCGTCTATGTGCGTGGCGGCAAGAAGATTGTTGTTAGGTAAGCGCATCAAGAACATTGTCCGGCAAACATATTAAAGAAATAAAGAAAACAATAAACATACTCACACAATTATGAAAATAGCACTGATAGGCTACGGCAAGATGGGCCGCATGATAGAGCAGATAGCCCTTGACCGCGGCCACGAGATAGTAAGCATCATCGACATTGACAACCAGCAGGACTTCGACAGCCCTGAGTTTCGCTCGGCCGACGTGGCCATAGAGTTTACCGCGCCCCAGGCGGCCTACGGCAACTATCTCAAGGCGTGGGCTCAGGGCGTGAAGGTGGTCAGCGGCTCTACAGGCTGGATGAAAGAGCACGGCGACGACGTGCGCCGCGCCTGCACCGCTGAGGGCAAGACCCTCTTCTGGGCTTCCAACTTCTCGATAGGCGTGGCTATCTTCTCGGCTGTCAACCGCTACCTGGCCAAGATTATGAACCAGTTCCCGCAGTACGACGTAGAGCTTGAGGAGACCCACCACGTGCACAAGCTCGACCACCCCAGCGGCACGGCCATCACCCTGGCCGAGGAGATTGTAGAGCGGCTGGACCGCAAGGAGGGATGGGCTGAAGAGACCACCGACCCCAAGCTGTTGCGGGTGGACGACATCCGCCGCGGCGAGGTGCCGGGCATTCATACCATTCGCTATGACTCCGAGGCCGACCTCATCACCATCAGCCACGACGCCCACTCGCGCAAGGGGTTTGCATTGGGCGCCGTCCTGGCTGCCGAGTACACTAAGGAGCATGAGGGACTGTTGACCATCAGCGACATGTTTTCTTTTTAAGGAGTTATAAGGAGTTATAAGGAGTTAAAAGGAGTTAAAGGTCAATAGTGATTGCAACTTGTAACCGTAGAGTTGCGTCAAAAGTATGTATAATCGGACTAAAAGAATGGAGAAAAAAACTAAAGTCAACCCGAAGATGCAGTGGACGAAGTTCGCCGTCGTGCTGGTGCTCTATCTGCTGTTTCTCTACTGGGTAGGTTCGTGGTGGGGACTGCTGGTAGTGCCCTTCATCTACGACGCTTATATCACGAAGAAAATCAAGTGGCAGTGGTGGAAAGAAGAGGAAGGCCCCGTGAAGTGGGTCATGTCGTGGGTCGACGCCCTGGTGTTCGCCCTCATTGCCGTGTATTTTATCAACCTGTTTTTCTTTCAAAACTACGTCATACCCTCGTCGTCGCTGGAGAAGTCGCTGCTTACGGGCGACTATCTGTTTGTGTCGAAGGTGAGCTACGGCCCCCGTATACCCGAGACGCCGCTGACGATGCCGCTGACACAGCACACGCTGCCCGTCTTCGAGTGTAAGAGCTACCTGGACTGGCCGCATTGGGACTACCGCCGCGTCAAGGGGACGGGCAAGGTGCAGCTGAACGACATCGTGGTGTTCAACTACCCAGCGGGCGACACCATCTGCAACAACCAGCCCTATCAGACGGAGTATTACCACCTCTGCTATATGCTCGGCTACCAGGCGTGGCCCAACCGTCCCAATCCTGACTCGCTCAGCGCCCTGGAGCGCCGTAAGTACTATCAGCAGGTGTACAGTCTGGGGCGCCAGATTGTCAACGACCACTTTGTAGACTTCGGCGGCGTGAGCACCCGACCCACCGACCGCCGCGAGAACTACGTGAAGCGCTGCGTGGGACTGCCCGGCCAGACGCTGCAGATTAAGAACCGCATCGTCTACCTCGACGGCAAGGCCAACAAAGAGCCCGACAATGTGCAGTACACCTATTATGTAAAGCTGAAGCAGCGCCTGCCCGAGGAGATGCTCCAGGAACTGGGTATCTCGATGGAAGACCTCATGAGTCTTAACCAGCTGGGCTATATGCCGCTGACGCAGAGGGCCGTCGACGTGCTCGGTGCACGGAAAGACCTGGTAGAGAGCATCACCCTCAACACCGATGCCGGCGAGGGATGGGACCTCTACCCCCAGAACGGCAATATGCACTGGACGCGCGACAACTACGGCCCCATCTGGATACCCAAGAAGGGCGAGAAGCTGAAGCTCACGCTCGACAACCTGCCCATCTACGAGCGGCCCATCCGCGCCTACGAGGGCAACGACCTGGAGGTGACCGACGACGGCAAAATCCTTATCAATGGCCAGCAGACCGACGAGTATACCTTCAAGCTCGACTACTACTGGATGCAGGGCGACAACCGCCACAACAGCGCCGACAGCCGCTACTGGGGCTTCGTGCCCGAAGACCACATCGTGGGTAAGCCCATCTTCATCTGGTGGAGTAGCGACCCCGACCGCAGCGGCATGAACGGCATACGTTGGCACCGCCTCTTCCGCTTCGTCGACAACATCAAGTAGCCTCCCTCGGTCGTGTAAACTGCGCTAATAGCGCAGTATACCGAACCATAAACAGCGCAGCCCCCTTAAGCCCTATGCGCAGCATGCTGAAATTCCTCATGGCGCTGGCGGTAGCCCTCATAGCTATGCTGGCTTTCCGCGCGCTGGTATTCACCATCTACACCGTCCCCGGCTCCACACTGGAGCCAACGTTCAAGGCGGGCGACAGAGTGCTGGTGAACCGTTGGTCTTACGGCCTGCGCACGGGGGGTGGCGGTTCGCTGTTCACCTACGGCCGCCTGTGCCGCCGCCCTGTAGCCCGCGGCCACTGGCTCGCCATTGAGAATGAAAACGGCAGCGTACTTATAGGCCAGTGCATGGCGCTGCCCGGCGATACTGTACGCTGGTATGACCGCAAAGCCATTGTCCCTGGTCGCAAAGCCACCTGTGCGCGCCACGACTACTACAGCATCCGCCACCTGGGGCTTGTGCCCGAAGAGCGTATCATCGGCCGTGTATCGCTTGTCCTTTATAACCTGTGACCGCACTGCTGTCAATCACTAACGTGCTTTATAACCTATGATTGCACTGCTATCTACCACCTATTTCGGGCCGATACAATGGTATCAGAAGCTCTATCGTGCCGATGCCGTCATGATAGAGCGCTGCGAGAGTTTCCAGAAACAGACCTTCCGCAACCGCTGCATTATCGCCACCACACAGGGGCTGCAGGCACTCACCGTGCCCGTCGTGGGCAGGGCCACCCTCTCATCACCCACCCTCCATCACCCAACACCCATCACCCGTCACCCATCACCCATCAAAGACCTCCGCATCAGCGACCACGGCAACTGGCGTCACCTCCACTGGAACGCCATCAAGTCGGCCTACGGCGAGTCGCCGTTCTTCGAATACTACGAAGACGACCTGCGGTCGTTCTTCGAGCAGCGGTGGGAGTACCTCCTGGACTTTAACGAGGCCATCCGCCAGAAGATGTGCGAATTGCTCGACATCCATCCACGCGTAAGCTTTACCAGCGAATTCATGCTGCCGTCGTCGCCATCACTCATCCCCCATCCCCTATCCCCCATCCCCAATCAACTATCATCCATCACCCATCCCCCATCCCCCATTACCGACTACCGTGACGCGATACAACCTAAGCACCCGGCCGAGGATCCTGACTTCAAGTCACGACGCTACTATCAGGTGTATGAGCAGAAACATGGCTTCCTGCCCAACCTCAGCATCCTCGACCTGCTGATGAACATGGGGCCGGAAGGCATCTTTTGGCTGTAACATGACAGCGATAACGTATGTAAATCTGTAAAAAGTAAAAATAGTTTTAATTGCCACCCGTCATCTGTTATATTTTTGCGTAAATACTTGATGACTAGGTGTTTATAGACTGACTGATGGGGCGCTGACTGGCGCTTTTGCATAAATATGCACTCAAGACGGCCGCTGCTTTTCCCAAGTCGGCCGCTGATTATCAGCATGACTAAGCAGATGTATGCCGGTGGCTTGTACCTCCGACAAAGCGCCACGAGTACTGCAGCACCGTGTAGAACAGAGCTCCGGAGACGATGCCACCGATGACGTCGATGGCGTAATGGGCACGGATATAGACCGTTGACAGGCACATCAGCAGCAAGAAGGGCAGCACGGTGAGCAGCAACCGCCGGCTCTGTGAGCGCCATGCTAAAAGCAGCAGCACCATCGTGATGCCCACATGGCTGCTGGGAAAGGCCGCCGTGGGGCGCTCGCCTGCAACATGGGCACTCACGATAAACTGATAGAAGAGTCCGTCTTGATAGCCCGGCATGGTGAGCATCTCGTCGTGGGTCATGAAATAGTTGCCTACACTGGGGAATACGCCGCGGGCGATATTATCGATACCAGCCGCCAGATAGTAGTACTGTGGACCTGTGACGGGCAGCAGGACAAAGATGACGTAATAGGCAAAAAATGCCGCTAAGATGACGTAGGCCGAGCGCAGGAACTCGTCGTAGCGCTGAAAGAAGTAGTAAAGCGTAACGATGGCCACCAGGAAGAAATAGCTGGAATAGCCTAAGTACATCAACTCGCTGAACACGGGATGCGACCACTGCTGCGAAAAGAGCAGCGCCGGCTGGCAACCGAAGAGCCGCTGCTCCATCGACGCAAACCAGGGGTCGAGGTTTGGCAGTATGCGGTTCAGGTCGAACGTGTCGGGATACCACCACGAGAGCATCAGCAATTGCAGTCCCACTCTGCAGAACATCGTCAGGCGGCAGGGCACCATCCTGTAGACCGCCCACAGGGCAGCCATCGACGTCAGGACATGGAAGCGCCCCCACAGCATCGGCACCGGGCTGACTATCTTGGTCCACAGGAACAGCATCAGCAGTGTTGTTATTACGCCGTAGATGACTACCACCCACTCCGCCGCCAACAGTCCCTTCAGCGGCTTCTTCTCTATCTCAAACAAATACTTAAAAACCTTCACACTTCACTTATCACTTATCATTCTTCACTTATCATTCTTCACTCTTCACTAGGCCGAAGCCGCTATAGCCATTCGTTCTCCTTGTACCACTTGATGCTCCGCTTGACGCCCTCGGACAGCATCACCTCGGGCTTGTAGCCCAGCTCTCGTACGGCCGGTTCAATGTCGCACCGCCAGTTGCGTTGTTTCAGAATGTTAAACTTATCATTGTTCAGCGCCGAGATTTTGCCCGTCATGCGGCCGACGTACTCGCCGAAGAAGGTAATGACGCGCAGCAGCCAGACGGGCGCCGTGATACGGACCCACCAAGGGCGTCCCAGTTCCTCGTGAATCAAGTCGCTGAACGTTGTCGACTGGTACACCTGACCGTCGCTGAGGAAGTACTTGCGCCCCGTCTGTCCCTTCTCCAAGGCCAGGAATACGGCCTGCACCACGTCGGTGACATAGACAAAGGTGATATCCTGACGTTTGAAGCCCACGGCGAAGTCGGTATGCTGCCTGATGCTCTGCGCCATGAGGAAATAGTCGCGCTCGCGCGGGCCGTAGACACCTGTAGGCCGCAGGATGACGTAGGGGAATGGCACTGTGCCTGACGACGACAGCCCCGCATTGAGGCTGTCGAGCCATTGCTCGGCAGCCAACTTGCTGCGTCCATACTCGGTGTTGGGCTGCGGGGTGTCTGTCTCGCGTATCTCCTCGTAAGGCTGCTGCTCGCGGATAGCGCCGAAGACGCTCAGCGAGCTGAGATATACAAACCGTTTCAAAGGCATCTGCAGCTGCCGCAGTGCCGTCACCAGGTGCTGCGTGCCCTCAGTATTGATACGATAGAAGTCGTGCTTGTCCAGGCATTTTGTTACGCCGGCGGCATGTACTACATAGTCAAACGCATGTCCCCTCAATTGCTCTGTGAGCTGCTCCTGTGAAGAGAGATTCAACTCTATGAAATGAATACGCTCGTCGGCGAGAAACTGTCGTGAACTGCTGGCGCGCACTGCCGCCCACGTCTCAAAACCTCGACGGAGTGATTCTTCAACAATGAAGGAGCCTATAAATCCGCTGGCTCCGGTTATCAAAATCTTCATACCTTTTAATATTTCGTCTGCAAAGGTAACACTTTTTATTCTATTTCCATCGGTTTTATCCACGTAAAAATCAATCGTACAGCACGAAATTTTCTTTGTTGTGATGAAACATCTGAAAATTTATTAGTATCTTTGCACCCAAAATTGTGGATATGGACGAAGATTTTGACATCAGGGAAGAACGGCTGAGCAATGGCGAGAAGGAGTTTGAGAACGCTCTTCGCCCACTAAGCTTCCGCGACTTCAGCGGTCAGAAAAAGATAGTAGAGAACCTGGAGGTGTTCGTCGAGGCCGCCAAGTATCGTGGCGAGCCGCTGGACCACACCCTGCTGCACGGGCCTCCCGGCCTGGGCAAGACCACGCTGAGCAATATCATTGCCAACGAGCTGGGCGTGGGCTTCAAGATTACCAGCGGACCGGTGCTCGACAAGCCTGGCGACCTGGCGGGCATACTGACGTCGCTGGAGAAAAACGACGTGCTCTTTATCGACGAGATTCACCGCCTGAGCCCCGTGGTGGAGGAATACCTCTATTCGGCTATGGAAGACTACCGCATCGACATCATGATCGACAAAGGCCCGTCGGCGCGGAGCATACAGATAGACCTCAACCCCTTTACGTTGGTGGGCGCCACCACCCGCAGCGGTCTGCTGACGGCACCTCTGCGCGCCCGCTTCGGCATCAACATGCACTTGGAGTATTACCAGCCCGAGGTGCTGCAGCGTATCATTGAGCGCTCAAGTAATATATTAGGTGTACCTATTACAGAGGACGCCGCCCTGGAGATTGCCGGCCGAAGCCGCGGCACGCCACGAATAGCCAACGCCTTGCTGCGCCGCGTGCGCGACTTTGCGCAGGTAAAGGGCAACGGACGCATAGACACCAAGATTACGCAGGTGGCCCTGACAGCCCTTAACATCGACCAGTACGGACTGGACGAGATCGACAACAAGATACTGCTGACCATCATCGACAAGTTCCGCGGCGGACCCGTAGGACTGACCACCATCGCCACCGCCATCGGCGAGGATGCCGGCACCGTGGAGGAGGTCTATGAGCCGTTCCTCATCATGGAGGGATTTATCAAGCGCACACCGCGCGGGCGTATGGTCACAGAACTGGCTTACAAGCATTTTGGCCGCAATCCCTACAGTGGAAACATTATGGAGCCAAATTTGTTTGAATAACCTCCACACTTTCATTGATTTTAATTAATATTCACTAAAATAATTAGTGAGTAGACGTTTTTTTTGCTAAATTTGTGCCGCAATTAAAGATCTGTAGAATGATTATATACAAGCACTTAGCATCAATTATGGCCTATATCACTATAGCGCCAGTGTGTATTGTTATGTTTGCTTGTACAGAAGGTACCTCTACGGGAAGACTTTCTATCAAAGATTCAGAAAAGGTAATCCAGGAACTTAGAGACAGCGGGCAGACGGCGCGGAAGAACAGTCGCTTCGACGAAGCCATACAACTGCATACCCAGGAGCTGAAAATAGCCCAGAAAATTGGCAGTATCACCGACCAAGTAAAGGCACTTAACAACATCGGCACAAACTATCGGCGTATGGGTATGCTCGAAGACGCCTCGCGCTATCATCTCGATGCTTTAACGCTCACCACGAAAGAAGACGACCAAAACGACAAAACGGTGATTAAGAACCGCCTGATGTCGCTCAACGGTCTTGGTAACGTCTATCTTACCATGGGCGATCTGGAGCAGGCCGACAGCATCTTCCGCCAGGCACTGGCCGGCGAGAAACAACTTGATAGCAAACTGGGACAGGCCATCAACCTGGCTAACATCGGGTCGGTGAAAGAAACTATGGGGCAGGAAGACTCCGCCTGGGTGTACTACCGCTACTCGCTGGCC